>Ga0307515_10019979_pt1 | contig 11997 bp, 7 predicted proteins | sample 17_EM_MG_FD_194513 | JGI IMG/M metagenome (GOLD analysis project Ga0307515, IMG submission 194513) | Populus trichocarpa ectomycorrhiza microbial communities from riparian zone in the Pacific Northwest, United States - 17_EM | ecosystem: Host-associated > Plants > Roots > Unclassified | place...
CGCAAGAGGCCGACGAGGTGCTGGGCCTGCTGCGCGACCGTGCGCATGCGGGCGAGTGCAGCATCATCCTCATCACCCACAAGTTCCGCGAAGTGACGGCCTATGCAGACGACGTGAGCGTGCTGCGCAAGGGTAAGCTGGTGGCGGCGCACCGCGTCACCGAAACCACGCCGCAGCAACTCGCGATCGAGATGGTCGGTGGTGACGATGACGCCAAGCGCGAGTTCGCCGCCCCCGTGCGAGCCGAGCGCGCACGCGGTGCGACCAGGCTGCAAGTGAAGTCGCTCACCGTCGACGGCGACCGCGGGCAGATCGCCGTCGATGGCCTGAGCGTCGACGTTCATGCGGGCGAGATCGTTGGCGTGGCCGGTGTCTCAGGCAACGGCCAGCGCGAGCTCGCTGAAGCCATGGTGGGCCAGCGCCTGCGTGTCTCGGGCGAGGTGTGGGTGGGGTATGGCGACAAGGCGGAGAAGTTCACTGGGACGCGCGCGCAGAACCGGCGCCTCAAGGTACGCAGCCTGCCCGAAGAGCCGCTGCGCAACGCCTGCGTGGGCGAGCTGAGCGTGTCCGACAACATCGGCCTGCGCACGTTCGACATCGCGCCGGCCGCGCGCTTCGGCTGGCTGCGCAGCGGCAGCCTGCGCGAACGCGCCCGCAAGCTGATCACCGAGTTCGGCGTCAAGACACGCGGCGAGCTGGCACAGATCCGCTCGCTGAGCGGCGGCAACGTGCAGCGTGCCGTGCTCGCGCGCGAGCTGAGCGACGATGCCGACGTGCTGATCGTCTCCAACCCGGTGTTCGGGCTCGACTTCGCGGCGGTGGCCGAGATCCACCAGCGCCTGATGGATGTGCGCAACCGCGGCGGTGCGGTGCTGCTGATCAGCGAAGATCTCGATGAGTTGCTTGCGCTGTCCGACCGCATCGCGGTGATGAGCGGCGGCAAGGTCGTGCATGAGACCGACGCGCGGCAGGCCGACCGAAATCGGCTCGGTGCTTTCATGGGAGGCAGTGCCCATTGAACGGCTGGTTTGGACGCAGAGAACGCGAAGGGGACGCAAAGGTCGCGAAGAAGCGATGAAAAGTCTTTGCCTCTACTTTGCGAGCTTCGCGTCTTTCTTCGCGCCCTTTGCGTCCAAAGAGAGCATGAGACACACACCATGATCACGATAGCCGCTCAACCCACTCCTTTCAGCTTCGACCCGGCGCACACCGCGCTGGTGATGATCGACATGCAACGCGATTTCATCGAGCCAGGCGGCTTCGGCGCCACGCTGGGCAACGATGTCTCGCTGCTCGAACCGGTGGTGCCCGCTGCAGCGGAGCTGATCGTGCTGTGCCGCAAGCTCGGCGTGCTGGTGGTTCACACGCAGGAGTGCCATGCACCCGACCTGTCCGACTGCCCGCCCGCCAAGCTGCTGCGCGGCAAGCCGAGCCTGCGCATCGGTGACCCGGGCAGCATGGGCCGCATCCTGATCAAGGGCGAGCCCGGTGCGGGCTTTGTGCCCGAGCTGCTGCCGCAAGAAGGCGATGTCGTGATCGCCAAGCCGGGCAAGGGCGCGTTCTACGGCACGCCGCTCTCCGAAGAGTTGCAGTCGCGCGGCATCACGCACCTGATCTTCGGTGGCGTGACGACCGAAGTCTGCGTGCAGACCACGATGCGCGAGGCCAACGACCGTGGCTACGAATGCCTGATCGTCGAAGAGGCCACCGGTTCGTACTTCCCTGAGTTCAAGGAGTCGGCACTCGCGATGATCCGCGCGCAGGGCGGCATCGTCGGTTGGACGGCTCGGCTTGCCGACATGCCACGCGCCGCGTGAAGGGAGGCATTGGGGGAGCCGCATGCGGCTGGTGCCAATGTGAATGCTTCACGACATCGGGCATCTCCGATGCCGCTGCTGCAGCGATTTCATGTCAACATCTCTGTTCAAAGATTCGTTCCACGAACGGGGAGGGTTGGATGAAGAAGGCATGGGAAGCCCGCGCGCTGCGCGGCAAGACACGATGGGTTCTGAGCGCGCTGACGGTTGCTGCATTGGCCGCCTGCGGTGGGGGTGGCGACGGCGGCGGTCGCGCAATCCCGGGTCTCGCTGCTTCGACGGCCCTCGCACAGCGATGTGTGGCCCCTCGATCGACCGATGCGCTGGGCACGATCACCGACGAGAACAAGTGGGTCCAGGCCTGGAACAACGAGACCTATCTCTGGTACAGCGAGGTGGTCGATCCAGGTCCCACGGTCTACAGCGACCCTGTCACCTACTTCAGCACGCTGCGCACGACCGCCACGACTGCCAGCGGCAAGGACAAGGACCAGTTCCACTTCACCTACGACACGCCGACCTGGGTGGCGCTGTCGCAAAGCGGACAGAGCTTCGGCTACGGCTTCAATGTCTCCCTGATCAAGAACCCTCCACCGCGCAGGGCCGTGGTTGCCTACACCGACCCGAACACTCCTGCTGCAACGAACAACATCCTTCGCGGCGCAGAGATTTTGATGGTCGATGGCGTCGACCTGGTCAACGACAACACGCAGGCCGGTGTGGACGTGCTCAATGATGGGCTCTCACCCAAGGTTGCAGGTTTGCACACCTTCCGCATTCGAGACCTTGGTGGCACCCAGCGCGACGTGACGCTCAACGCCAGCACGCTCACACTGGTGCCGGTGCAGAAGGTCGGCCCGTTGCCGTCACCGAACCAGGGCGTGGGCTACCTCCAGTTCAACGACCACATCGCGACGTCCGAGCAGGCGCTCATCGACGCGATCAAGCAGCTCAAGACGGCCAACATCACCGACCTTGTGCTCGACATGCGCTACAACGGTGGCGGCTACCTCGACATCGCCAGCGAGCTGGCCTACATGGTCGCCGGGCCCGGCGCTACGCAAAACAAGATCTTCGAGCAGCTGCAATTCAACGACAAGAACCCGTTTGGCTACACAGCGGCCCAACGCACCACGCCGTTCCACACCACGGCACAGGGGTTCTCTGCCACAGACGGCTCGGCCTTGCCCTACCTGGGCCTGAGCCGCGTCTACGTGCTGGCCGGCGGCGACACCTGCTCCGCCAGCGAAGCCGTGGTCAACGGCCTGCGCGGCGTCGGCGTGAACGTCGTGCTGGTGGGCGACACCACCTGCGGCAAGCCTTATGGCTTCTACCCGAAGGACAACTGCAACACCACCTACTTCACCATCCAGTTCAAGGGCGTGAACCAGGCCGGCTTCGGTGACTATGCCGACGGCTTTGCACCCACGTGTCCGGTGAGCGATGACTTCAATCACCAGCTCGGCGACCCGGCGGAAGCGCGACTGGCGGTGGCACTCGGTCACCGCAACACGGGCACCTGCCAGCCTGCGTCATCGACGTCACTGGCCAAGGCCATGTCGGTCGACAGCGGCTCTTCGAGCGGGCACCTGGTTCGCTCGGCACTGCGTGAGAACAGGTTCTACCGCGCTCCCTGAGTGGACTGTCGGGCGGCAGGCGCGGCCGTCATCGACAAGCGCAGACAAAAAAAGACCGGGCGAGCCCGGTCTTTTTCATCGTCGGCGCAAACCGAGCAGTGCAGATCACTTGCCGGCTGCGGCCTTGACGTCGGCCTTGCCTTCAGCCTTGGTGGCAGTGGCTTCGGCACTGGCCTTCGCCTTGTCGGCGCCAGCTTCAACCTTGACCTTGTCAGCCTTGGCATCGGCCTTGATGGTGGCTGTCTCGGCCTTCTTGTCTGCCTTGGCCTTGGCTTTGTCGGCTTTGGCTTCTGCCTTGGTGACCTTTTTGTCGGCCTTGACATCGGCCTTGGCTTCAGCCGCATCGGCCTTCACCGCAGCCTTGTCGGCCTTGGCTTCTGCCTTGACGACCGCTGGTGATGCCGTCGGTGCAGAGGCTTGTGCAAACGAAGCGGTGGCGAAGAGCGTGGCCAGCAGAGCAGCGAGGAGCTTGTTCATGAGTGTCTTTCGAAGTGAAGAGGACCGGCCTTTCGGTCGGCGAGAGTAATCAACGCCGGCAACACCGAAGGGTTGACGCACGAACAAACTATCGTCATTTCTGTAGGCGTTCGACTACGCACTCCGCAATCGCTGTGCTCTGCGTGGGTGTCGTGCATCGGCGAATGTATAAATACATCCGGCGTCGACTGATTGGCATTTCATCGGCGGCGTTTTCATCACTCGGGAGAAAAAATGATTTCGTTGCAACAGGCAGGGTTGGCATGGACCCTCGCACTCGCCGGCACCAGCGTTGCAGCTTCCACGCTGAGCTACCCCAGCTCTCCGCGCGTGCCTGTCGAAGACAGTTTTCATGGGACCACCGTCAGCGAAGACTACCGTTGGCTCGAGCAGACCGACTCGAAGGATGTGATCGCGTGGATCGCTGCACAGAACAGCCTCACGCGCCAATCGATCGACGCCTTGCCGCAGCGGCAAGCGATCAAGCAGGAGCTGCTGGAGATGGTCGGCAGCGGGCGCTCCTCGCGCTTCGACTTTGCGTACGCAGGCGGCAAGCTGTTCGCTCTCAAGCGGCAGCCACCGAAGGCGCAGAACGTGCTCGTCATGCTGAACGGCAAGGCCGAACTCGCCTCGGAAAGCGTGGTGCTCGACCCGAACCAGCTCGACCCGAGCGGCAAGACGACGATCGACTGGTTCAAGCCGTCTCGCGACGGCAAGCTGGTGGCCGTGTCGCTGTCGAAGAACGGCAGTGAAGACGGCACGCTGTCCATCTACAGCACCGACACCGGCAAGCCACTCGCCGACAGCGTGCCACGCGTGCAGTACCCGACCGGCGGCGGCAGCGTGGCCTGGGCCACCGATGGCAAGGGCTTCTTCTACACGCGCTATCCGCAGGGCAAGGAGCGTCCGCCGGAGGACGCCAACTTCTATCAGCAGGTCTACTTCCACAAGCTCGGCACGCCCGCCAAGGCCGACACCTACGTCATCGGCAAGGAGTTCCCGCGCATTGCCGAGATTGCCTTGCAGGCGAGCGAAGACGGCCGCCATCTGCTGGCCGACGTGGCCAACGGTGACGGTGGCGAGCACGGCTTCTACCTGCGCAGCGGCAACGGCCCGTGGCGTCGCATCGCCGACTACACCGACGGCTTCCGCTCCGCCGAGTTCGGGCGTGACGGCAATCTCTACGCGCTCGGCCTGAAGGGCTCGCCACGCGGCCGCATCGTCGCGATGCCGCTGCGCAACGCGCAAGCCACCTTGCCGACGATGCCAACGCTGGTGCCGGAGTCCGATGCCGTGATCGAGGCGCTCATACCAACCGACACCAAGCTCTACGTCGAGGTGCTGGTCGGCGGCCCGTCGGAGCTGCGCACCTACTCGCTCGACGGCCGCTCGCTCGGCACGCTCAGCGCCCAACCGATCGCGAGCGTCAACGTCGGCGCACGGCTTGGCGGCGATGCCATTCTCTTCGGCAGCCAGAGCTTCGTGCAGGCCTTCAGCTGGTACGCGTACGACGGCAAGGGCAGTGCGCCCGTGCGCACCGACCTGACGGATGCGCCGACTTATGCCGTGGACGGCGGCCTGCCCGGTGCCGAGGCCGTGCGTGAGATGGCGACCTCGAAAGACGGCACCCGTGTGCCGGTCAACATCGTGCGCATGAAGGGCACGCCGCTCGACGGCACGGCACCGGTGCTGCTCAGCGCCTACGGTGGCTACGGCATCTCGATGCGGCCGCGTTTCTCGCGCAACACGGTGGCCTGGTTGCGCCACGGCGGCGTGTTCGCGCTGGCCAACATCCGCGGTGGTGGCGAGTTCGGTGAAGAGTGGCATATCGCCGGCAACCTCACCCGCAAGCAGACCGTGTTCGACGACTTCATCGCGAGCGCCGAAATGCTGGTGGCGCGCGGCTACACCAAGCCCGAGCGGCTCGCCATCCAGGGCGGCAGCAACGGCGGCCTGCTGATGGGCGCGGTGCTGGTGCAGCGGCCAGAGCTGTTCCGCGCGGTGGCCACAGCTGTCGGCATCTACGACATGCTGCGCGTGGAGCTCACGCCGAATGGCGCGTTCAACGTCACCGAGTTCGGCACCGTCAAGCAGCCCGACCAGTTCAAGGCCTTGTATGCCTACTCGCCGATGCACCACGTGAAGAACGGCACCGCCTACCCCGCGGTGCTGTTCACCACCGGCGAGCACGACGGCCGCGTGGCGCCGTGGATGTCGTACAAGATGGCGGCTCGTCTGCAGGCTGCCAACCCCGGTGGCCGCCCCGTGCTGCTGCGCGTGGCATCAGACGCTGGCCATGGCATGGGCACCTCGTTCTCGTCCGAGATCGACGAGCAGGCCGACGAGCTGTCGTTCCTGTTCGATCAGCTGGGCATGAAGTAGACGCCGGTCAGAGAAGGTCCAGGCCGGGCAGATCGGCCTGGCCTTGCAGGCAATGCCACAGGTACACCGCGAGGCCCGCGTCACCGGTCCACAGCGTGTAGCGCCCTTGGCCGTGCTGCTGACACATGGCCTCACGTTGCTGCAAGGCATGCATGGCGCACGCCCGGGCCCGATGCAGCCACATGGTGTCGCCGGTACGGCGGTACAGCTTCAGGAACGCATAGCCGTTGCCTGCGGTGCCGTGGCACAAACCATGACCTTTTGTCAGCGGGCCGGCTGACCAGACCAGGTTGCCGGCCTGCACCAGCAAGTTGTCGACGACCGATGAGCGCTCCTTCGGGAAGTCGGCAAACGCGGTGATGATGCCGGGTGAGCCGTGGCACCACTGCACGAGCATCTTGTCGTGGCCGGGCATGCCGACGATGGGGGGCCAGTTCGCGTCACTGCCTTCGACCCGTGCCGTCGAAACCAGCATGGCAGCGCAGCGTTCGTAGAGCGTTTCGCGCTGCGTGGGTTCGAGCACGGCAGCGCCACGCAGCAGAGGGTAGACGTTGCCTGCGAAGCCGTGGCCAGCGCCCAGCATCTTGTAGACACGGCCGTAGAGATCCTGCGTCCAGAGATAGCAGGCTGTCTCTTCATCGGGCAGCCAGGTACGCCACAGCTGTTCGACATTGCGCAGAAAGAGTTCGCGCCAGCGCGGCTCGCCGGTCCACTCGAGCATGTGCCAGGCGCCGACCATGGTGCCCGGCGCAGCCCACAGCGCTTCGTTGGTCGGGTTGCCGATGTTCGCTTCTATGCACGCATGTAGCCTTTCCGCGGTTTCGCGCGAGGCTTTCAGGCGCCAGGCCACCAGCAAGATGCCCACCTCCCCGAGGTAGTAAGACGGAACCACTTCTCCGGTGTCCGGGCTTGCGAGGTAGGCGGCGTGGATCGCGTCGATCGATTCCGCGGGCGTGCTGCGCAGTGCCACAGCACCTTCGCGGGCCAGGTAGTGCAAGGCCCACAACACGCCGGCGGCGCCGAGGTACAGGCTTTTGTGGCGCAAGCCCTTGGGCTTGTCGTCATCACGTGGATGAGTTGGCCAGGTGCGGTCGGCTTGCTGGCTGCGCTCGATGTCGTCGACGATGGCGACCACTGCCTCGCGTGCCTGGTCGGCATGCCACGGCATGGGCGTCAGCGCTTCGTGGCGTTCGATCTCGAAGAGCATGGTGGGCCTTTCGTTGCACGCGACAGTCGGCGGACTATAGGACAGGGGCATCCGACCACCAGTAGACTTCGCCACCGCTCGCGCAGACACCTGCCATGACCTTGCTCCCCTTCCATCTCGACGCTTCTAGTTCTGCTCCCTTGACGCGGTGGTTTCCGTGGCTGGCCATGGCTCTGTTGTCCGGCTGTGCATCCGGCCCCGAGCCAGTGGTACAGCCAGCGCGTTACGTGGTGGCGCCAGCGCCCGTCTACCCGGCGGCGTCGCGCCGCAACCAGGAGCAGGGCACCGTCACGCTGCGCGTGCAGGTGCGGGCCGATGAATCGGTCGGCTTCGTCGACGTCAAGGCGGGCTCGGGTTTTGCACGGCTCGATGCAGCGGCCGTCGACGCCGCCAAGCGTGCAAAGTACGCCGCAGCGAAAACCAAATCAGGCAAGGGCGTCGACAGCGTGCTCGTCGTGCCCGTTGCTTTCAAACTCGATTGACGCACTTGACGAACAGGAGATGCCCATGAGCCCCCACATCCAACAAACACTGGTCGAAGCACGCGCCGCGCTCGACGCACTCATCACCAACGACGCTACCTGCCGCGCCATCGACGAGGCGGGCAACCTGCTCGCCACGCTGTTCGAAAACGGCGGCCGGGTCTTCAGCTGCGGCAATGGTGGCTCGATGTGTGATGCCATGCACTTTGCCGAAGAGCTGTCGGGCCGCTACCGCGGCAACCGGCGCGCGCTCTCTGCCACAGCCATCAGCGACGCGGGCTACATGAGCTGCGTCGCCAACGACTTCGGCTACGAGCATGTCTTCTCGCGCTACCTTGAAGCCCATGCGCGCTCGGGCGATGTGCTGGTGGCCATCAGCACCAGCGGCACCAGCGGCAATGTGCTGGCCGCCGTGCGCGTTGCCCACCAGATCGGCATGAAGGTGATCGGCCTCTCGGGGCGGCCCGGCGCCACGCTGAGCACGCTTGCCGACATCGACATCTGCACCCCGGGCGGCAAGTTTGCCGACCGCGTGCAGGAGCTGCACATCAAGGTGATCCACATCCTGATCGAGTCGGTGGAGCGGCGTCTCTTCCCCGAGAACTACGCCGCGGTTTAGGCGCTCGTGAGCCCGCGAGCAGGCGGGTTGCAACGCATGGACAGGCCCGACATTTCGATCTAGATTGACCTGGAGGGGTGTCCGCCGGCATGCGCAAGCGAACGCATGCCGAGCGGCAACACGAGCGGAGTTCACTCCCTTGAATCAAGCGCTGTGGTGTCTGCGGCCGAGCGCCGTGGCGTTGCTCGGCGGGGCGCTGCCCTTGCTGGCCGAAGAGCTGGCCGAGCCCAACGGCAGCGCCGTATCCGCAGGCGGGCCAGAGCCCACGCTTGTGGGGGGCAGCCTGATGGTTACGCCCCTTCGGAATGGCTACATTCGGGGCGTTACGCGGGGCCCATTCCCCGTGACACCGAGCCATGCAGATTCTTTCCTGCTGTGATCGTGCCTGCGAACGGTGCCTTGGGGTACTCGTGAGGTGGTACGCGTTGCTGCTCGCCGGTGTGCTGGTCTCGACCATCGTCCTGGCTGCGGCGCCGCTCGACGAGTGGCGCCGTCAGGCCGCCGAGGTGAGGACCCTGGCCGACAACGACGCACCCCACGCCTATTCACGTGCACAGCAGCTGCAGGACGAGCTTCCGCCTGATGCCACGCCAGCCGACCGTGCGCGCGTGCTCAACCTGCTGTCCCGCATCGAGGTCTATCTTGCGTTGACCGATGTGGCTGCCCGCAACGCCGAGCAAGCGCGCGAGCTGGCCCGCAGCAGTGGCGACCGTGTCGGCGAGGCGGAGGCTGCGCTCAACGTGGCCTTGAACGCCATCAACCAGGGGCGCATCGACGCCGTGGTCGAAGCGACCTCGCGCAGCATGACGCTGCTCGACGGAGTGAACCGGCCCGACCTGCTCGGCGAGGCGCTGCTGCGCACGGCCATGCTGTTCCGCCGCTCGGGCCAGATCGACGAGTCGGTGACGATGACCATGCAGGCGATGGAAATCGCGCGCGGCAACAAGGACCCGCTGGCGCTGGCCTATGCGCACCAGGGGCTCGCCATCTCGTACGACCAGAGTGATCGCCCGAAAGAATCTCTTGAGCACTACGAGCGCATGCGCGAACAGGCTGTGGCCGCCCACTCGAAGCTGCTGGAGGGCCATGCGCTCGCGGGCCTCGGCGCAGCGAGCAGCAAGCTGGCCGACTATCCCGCTGCACAAAAGCATTACGAGCAAGCGGTTGCCCTCTTCAGCTTGGTGGGTACGCCGGTCAACGTCAACTTCGCGGAGTTCGGGCTCGCTGCCAATCTGCGCAACCAGGGCCTTTATGCGCAGGCGCTGTCGCTGCTCGACGAGGTGGTCGATGCCTATCGCAAGTACCCGAACCCCATCGGCCGGTGGTACGCGCTGAACGCACGCAGCGCGAACCAGGAGTCCCTGGGCAACACGAGCGCTGCGCGGGCCGATGCCGAACGTGCCTATGCCATCGCGAAGGACATCGGCTTTCCGCTCTACCTGAGCGAGAGCGCGCAGCGCCTGGCAGGGATCGCTGCCAAGGTGGGCGACCCCCACCGCGCGTATCAGCTGTCGCAGGAGGCCGCAGAGATGACGGCCAAGGCTGCACGCGAGCGATCGAGTGCACGCATGCTCGAACTGGCGAAGCGCTACGAGGCCGAAAGCCGCCAGCGAGAGGTCATCGAGCTGACGCAGCACAACGAACGCCAGAGCGCTGAATTGCGCCAGCGCGAGCTGCAGCAGCGCTGGCTGTGGACGGTGCTCGTGGGTAGCGTGGTGGCGCTGGCTGTCACCGGGTTCTTGTTACTGCACCTGCGCCGCTCGCATCGCATGCTGGCTGAAGCCAACGAAGCGCTGCAACGCTCGCGCAGCGAGCTGCAGCAGCAGACCAGCATCCTCCAGTCCATCCTCGACAGCATGGGCGATGGCGTGTCGGTCGCCAACGAACACGGAGAGTCGGTGCTCATCAACCCGGCCGGCGAGAAGATTCTCGGCCTCGGTGTGACGGCCGCCGGCAGCGAGAGCTGGTCGGGCCTGTACGGCCTGTTTCTGCCGGACCAGACCACGTTGTACCCGGAAGCCGAGCTCCCGCTGGTGCGCGCGGTCCACGGTGAGTCGAGTGACAACGTCGTCATTTTCTTGCGCAACGCAGTGCTGCCTGAGGGCCGGTGGCTCAGCGTGACGGCGCGCCCCTTGATCGACCAGACTGGCGCCGGTCGCGGCGGGGTGGCGGTGTTCTCAGACATCACGGACCAGCGCCGCGCCGAGGAAGAGATCCGCAAGCTCAACGTCAGCCTTGAAGAGCGGGTGCAGATGCGCACTGCCGAACTCGAGCGCAGCCGCAACTCGCTGCAGGCGATCATCGAGAACGTGCCGGCCGTCGTCTTCGTCAAGGATCTCGACGGCCACTACCTGCGCCACAACGCTCGCCTGAGCGAGGTCCTGGGGCACCCTGGCCAGTCGCTGGTGGGGTTGCGCGACGACGAGCTGATCGATGCGACGAACGCCGCCCGCGTGATCGAACAGGATCGGCAGGTCGCAGCCACCGGGCAGGTGCTGAGGGCCGAGCACGAGATGCGCGGCACGGACGGTGATGTCCGCACCTTCCAGACCCACGTCTTCCCGCTGCAGGACGCCGATGGCAAGTGCTACGCCGTTGGCGGCATCTCGATGGACATCACGGACCTGAAGCGTGCACGCCAGGAGGCTGAAGCGGCCACCCGCGCCAAGAGCGAGTTTCTCGCCAACATGAGCCATGAGATCCGCACGCCGATGAACGCGGTTCTCGGCATGTCGTACCTGGCGCTGCACAGCGGCCTTGCGCCCCACCAGCTCAACTATGTGCAGAAGGTGCACAGCTCGGCCGAGTCGCTGCTGGGCATCATCAACGACATCCTCGACTTCTCGAAGATCGAGGCGGGCCGCCTCGACATGGAGCACATCCCCTTCGACCTCGGCGACGTGATGGACAACCTCGCCAACCTGTTGGGCATGAAGGCCGAAGAGAAGGGCCTGGAACTGTTGTTCAAGCTGCCCATGGACCTGCCCAGAAGCCTGGTGGGAGACCCGACGCGTCTGGGCCAGGTGCTGCTGAACCTCGGCAGCAACGCGGTCAAGTTCACCTCAACCGGGGAGGTGGTGGTGGGCATCGAGGTGCTCGAACACAACGCCGACTCCGTCCGCCTGCACTTCGAGGTGAAAGACACCGGCATCGGCATCACCCCCGCGCAGCGGGAGCAGCTGTTCCAGCCGTTCTCGCAGGCCGATGCGTCGACGAGCCGGCACTTCGGCGGTACGGGCCTGGGCCTGGTGATCAGCCGGCGCCTCGCGGGCCTGATGGGAGGCGAGATCGACGTCGAAAGCGAACCGGGCGACGGCAGCTGTTTTCACTTCAGCGCGTCATTCGGCCTGCAGCAGCCCGGTGCCATTGCACGGCC
>Ga0307515_10019980_pt1 | contig 11997 bp, 15 predicted proteins | sample 17_EM_MG_FD_194513 | JGI IMG/M metagenome (GOLD analysis project Ga0307515, IMG submission 194513) | Populus trichocarpa ectomycorrhiza microbial communities from riparian zone in the Pacific Northwest, United States - 17_EM | ecosystem: Host-associated > Plants > Roots > Unclassified | place...
CGGAGAAGTCCACGAACGTTCGGATGTTAGTGTACATCCGCGAGACAGCGATTGATGAAGTCCTGGCGCCGCTCACCGAGGAAGATACTCTGCAATTGAGTAAGTAGGGTTTGGTTGGTGGTCGAAATTTTCTGACTCATTCTTCTAGGGCGAAGATTAGATGAGGAACGTGCCCAGATGGAGGCGAAGGAGAAGGAGAGAGAGGAGCAGCGCTTGTTTCTGACTGTCAGAGTTGTCACCGATGAGACCTTTTCTCGCCATGAAGGCTTCGATCTCGCCATCCCTGACGAGCGGAATTCGCCTCTCTCTGAGCTCCCAACTTTCCGCGTGCTCAAGCAGGAGACATACGATGTATTCAAGCCGAGAGTTGCTCAACACTTCAGCTATCCCGAGAGCCAGATCAGGCTATGGGTATTGGTCATACGTCAGTTGGATGCTGACCTTCTGTCGGGATTTGATAGATAGCCTGGGAAACGGTTCAAAAAAAGTCGGGGCTGGGAGACAGGGTGACTCGGTACCTTTCGGAAATAGTTGGTGCAGAAGAGAGACTGCAATAGGGTGTTGATATAACCTGTAGCGCCGTTGTTTTTCAGCCCGACATATCCGGTTTGCTCCTTCGAATCGTATCTGGAAGAAACACTTAAGGTCTTGGAATAGGCAGGCGAGCAGTGGGGATCTGCTCACTGGGCGGAGTTATGCCACAGCGCACCAGTAGGATCCTCCAAGACTCTCACATAGGCCGAGACCACAGTGGAATTATTCTCGATCACCGGGCGATTGTGGCCGGACTCAGGTTGGAACAATTTGTGCAGCTCGCTGAAACGGGTGAAACCCCAGTCAGGCTCTTTAGCGATAAACCGGTGATGCGCATCTGAGAGGGAGGCCATTAATAAACCAACAGGGAATTCTTGGTGAGCTGCGTACGGTTGACGGTGTAGACGGTAGGATCGTGAGGGTTTGAAATGGTCAACGCGAATTGGGCGCAAACATGCCAATCCCCTTCCGTGTCCATGGGCCCAGCACGATCGAGATAAACAGAGATGTTGTCAGTGCTAGAATTTCCGAGAGGGAAGAGGAGTATCCGCCTGAGTGGGCTTTCAGATTACGCAGGCATGAAAGACGGCAATGCCCAGGGAGAACATACCACTTATGCCCGCCGCAATCAAACTCTGGGCTGAAGAGCCGGGATTTCCTCTTGAGTTTCTTCCTGCCCCGGAGCTTCCAATGAAAGACCTGCAACTCCTCAATGTCATAGCCCAGATCGGGCATGTGTTTGGCGGCGAAAGCGTCATCTAGAAGGTGTGGGTGGGGTGCAAAGAGCGCGGCGGGGATATCCAAGAAACTCACGGTCGAGAACGGATATGGTCTGTTTAGTTTCCATGGGAGGATTGTGCGGGTCGTTTGTTTCTCGTAGATGGGGTTTAGAAACGCGAATGAGTCCACTAGGATCGCGGCCACCCGGCGACCCACTCCCGTCTCCCCATTCCAACCGCAATGTTTTCTGGTCGGTTTGTGATGTAACGGTGTTAAAATTTAACCCAACTTTTTTTCGTTCATTGTAGTCGCGGGTGCCTCTCGATTTTGGCGTGCCAACCTCCACCTCAAACGTCCGCGCCAACGTCATTATCAAAATCTCAAAAATCCTACACCCAAACTGCACTTCACCAACTCTCCCCCCTATGAGCCGACGGTCGTCCTCTGCTCGGCCACCGCTCCGCCTTTGAAACCGTGATAACTCCTTGGGAGCGCGAGAGCGAATATCTGCAAGACCGCTGGCGAGGAAAGTGGAATCGGGACGGAAGTTGTCACCGCCGTGAAATTGGGAGGTGAGGATGTATTGGGGGGAGAAGATGTGGATGGTGGGAGGATCGCATGTACCAGTTTTAGTTCACGCAGCAGGCCCGGGCCCGTTTGGCTGCCGCTGAGTGACAGATCGCTGCGAATGAATTTTCGCGTCAGCTCAAGGTGCTCGACCGGTATGTCGCGGCCGTAAACTCCTCGTAGGATTGGTTCTAATCCCACTCAGAAGGCCGCCAGTCAACCGCACGTCGCGAAACCCCAAGCTCCTCCCCGGCGCCGATGTTACCGAGCCCATCCGGAACATCCTCTCCTCGCTTGGCACTGGTTCTGTTCATTCAGAGAAGCCCAAGAGCTTCGGTGAGAATTTCGACAAGGATTCCGTCAAGTTTGACTTCCTGTCCCCAGACCCCGTTCTCTATGTCCAGCCTGCGACTTTGCCCAGAACCGCCCAATCCAATGCTGCCGACAACGAGAAGGACGAGGCCCAGGCTGCAGATGTTGAGGAACCCGAAGAGTCTGCGCAAAATCCCGAGACTGTTGGTGCGTCCGATCTTCGAACTTCACCCGCTGAGATTGAGAATTGGACCTCGGCGCATAGGACTTTGGGATTTTGTGATGGTTTAACACCTCTATCATGTCGTTTATCGGTGTGTACCATGGACATGTAGCATAGCGCAACATTGCGCGATCTCATATATACCCACGCCCACCACGTATATGTCCTTTACGCAGTGTCCCAGGTTGGGCTGTTCACCTCTCACGTCTGCCACGACGACGATGTCTCCAATAACCAGAGGTTTAGGTCGCTCAACGGGACCTATGTCCTCAGTACCAAGTACGGCCACCCTCTGGTGCACATAAATTGTTCTGACCTCTGCGTCGTTCGCACCATAGGGATGAATCGCATGGTAATCATTTGGCATCGGGCCAAAGCCAACTTCAACCGTCTACTCGGCGGTGCGCATCGAGAAACGTTTACCGCGCACGAATCAACCTGTCGCTTCCCATATGAAATCGTGGAACTGATCATCGCCCGCCTCACCCGCGACCTCAACGCTCTCAAGACATGCTCATTGACTTGCCGTTCCTGGTATACTGTCGTGGCCCCACACCTTCACCATACCCTTATCCTCAGGGGTAAGAGCGCTGGCAAGACTCGTAGCAAGCTGAAACCGCTGTCCAAGCTGCACGAACTAGGTCTGATGCCTCTTGTAAAAGAAATCAGAGTGGACCCATCTTTTGGCCTGCGTCATTGGTTTGGACCTCAGGCATTCAGCCGCCGTGACTTGCGCTACTTTTCCGCTTTCGCGAACGTCCAGACTCTGAAACTTGGTGATTTAAAAATCCACCGCTTTATACCAGGTATCGAACGTTATTTCGAACACTTCTCCCCAACGCTACGATCCATCGTGCTGTATCGCCCGCACTGTACTCCGCCACAACTATCACACTTCATCTCGCTTTTCCCAAACCTGGACAACGTCAAGATCGGGGGGATCGACACGCACGTTCCTGACACAACTATCTCTGATACAGACCTTGTTCCGTTCTCCACACCGAAACTACAAGGGCAGCTAGGGCTTTACCACATTTCTTGGGTCGAGCCTTGGGCACACCTCGTCACTTCATACGGTGGCCTACGGTTCCACTACATGGACCTGTGCGACATTGCGGGCTGGGCACCTATCTTGTTGGAGGCTTGTGCCGAAACCCTAGAGACACTACGGCTCTACCCATTAGATGCCCCATTTAGTAAGCATTTCAGCATGGGCTTACCTACGGATTCGAGCTGATGGTGAACAGAGGCCCATTCCTTCTCGTTACTCCCCGAATTCAATCTATCACGACTCAAAGTCCTCCGATCTCTACAAATCGAGGATTGGATAACCGATCTCATCCCACCATACCACCGTCACACCATCGTCATGGAGGTGTTCTCAACTATCACATCCCCTGTGTTTTTCGAACTCGTTATCGTCCTCGCGGGCAGCGACATGGTTTATTCCCGTTGGAAATATATGTTCGAGACATTGCGCGCGATGAGTGAGGTCAGACCCTTCGTATTAGTGTTTTTGCTCGAGGTTCCAGATTTTTCACAGGGGGAGGAGTCACGACGGAAGTTGGCGAGAGCTCTTGACTTGGTAACTGCAGAGGGTCTCCTCGATTTTCTCGACTCCCCGCCCACCATCCGTTGAACGCATAGTTCTGTTATCTACCCTCGAGGAATGGATGTAACAACGGATACGTGTAGACCCTGGCTGGCATAGGTTAGAAGGGCAGATACTTGATCAACCCTCGCGGGCACAAGGTAACAACGAGAAGGAAGCGGAGTGGACATTTCATGGGCCTATGGGATGGCTCTTGGCCTGCTGTCGCCAATTCCCAATTGCAATGCTCAATGTGTCCCTTTGGGCTAATTTATTACGGAGTAGTTATCTCGAGTTCACATGTTTTGGGTAATATCGGTATACGGTTGTTTGTTCCTCGTGGGGTACCGGTTGATGTATACTTACTTCTGTTTTTGTCGCGATCACTCGATCAAAGTGAAGCGTTGAGCTCGGTATTACCTCGCTGACAATGTGGGGAGGGCAACAAATTTATAGACCATGGTCGTCGATTGATATCACAAATCAGGGTGCTCTCATATACCAGAGCGTCGCAGCGTTGTTCAAACAGGAAAGGATAGCCTCTACGCCAGGCCGTGCATTGTGATCTTCCAGCCAGCATCGCTCAACAATCTCCCACAGTTCATTGTTGAATCCAAGGGATGTCGCTCCCTCCGGTTTCTCCGGCCGTACCCCTTCCATGATCGCATTGACAACTAGGATATCCGACTGGATCTCGACATAGGGGTGGTATCCGCACAAGACCTGGGGTATCACCGGTTAATTGTTCAGATAAACCGAACCTCATTCACGCGAACACCTACTTCGTAGATGACCATCCCGAGAGCGTAGCAATCGGACTGTCTTGTCGGCCTATTGTCTTCTGATTGCGGAATCTCGAACCTTTCCGGATCCAGAAGTTCAGGGCTCATCCACTGGTAGGTCCCCCCATCGGTAAATGACATAAGGGAGTCATTTGAGATCAATGACGCCTTGGAAACCCCAGCGGCGGCATGTTTCGCGACCCCAGCAACCGTTGTAAGGCCGAAGTCGGCGATGCAGGCTCGCCGGTCCTTGTTGATAAGGATATTGGCCTTCGTATATAAGTGAGAGGTGAGGATGATAGATTTGAGAAAAGTTAATACCCCTTTCAGATCTCCGTGGACAATGCGGAGGTCATGCATATACCTCAAACCGTTCGCAACATCGACCAACTATGCAATGTCAGTTAGCCTCCTGTAAGGGTCAAGGGGTGACGCACAAGCATAGCGCGGTTGGTTTGTCGATACTTTTCGATGAATTGATTGATGTTTCCATTCTCCATCCACTCGGAAACCATCGCAAATCGGTATTCACCCAATGTTATGCCAAGCAGCGGTAAGATGTTTGGATGCCGGAGGTGCTTCCACGCAACTCCCTCTCGGCAGAATCTCTGCAATCAATTCATTCAGGCAAGTGCCATGGCACGGGTAGCACACTCACACTGAAGATGGCGTCCAGGTCGCTGGTGATGTACATGCGCAAAACCTTGACCGCCACCCGACGTCCTTCATATGTACTCCGCAAAACATTAGCAGAGCCTCCACATTCAACCTCCAGGGCATCCCTCGAACAATCTGGGATGTGCATGGACTTCGGGATCACACGGTGCCGGCTGCACGTTTTACAAAGCTCATTGAACAACTTTTGTCGCTCGCGATCCGAGAGAGTGTGATTCCCTAGGCGCTGCATCTTGTGTTAGCCTTGGAGGAGGGTGGGGAATGCGGAAGAGCCTACGTTATCCATTTCGTTAACCCGCTTCTCAATTTCTGATTCTGAATCCCGCTGAAGGGTTCTTCCGTGTTGCTGTTGCGGGTTTCCAATGTTTGGAACCGTTCTGAGGCTTCTAACCCCAAGTGGAGATTCCGCCCTTGTCTCAGGCTGACCGTCACCCACCCGCCCCAACTTACTCTTACCCAACTGTGAAGGAATGTATTCCTCGGTGATCGGTTCCAGGATCGCCTCCGAACCCTTGACCGGGAAGATTGGCGGTATATCCTGGGAGAGTCGGCGGTGGGGCCACTGCGGCTGAGAGGGTTGTTGAGACCCGAAGGCAACGTTATCATTATACTCTGCTTGAATCGTATGCCTAGGGCCGTCCTTCCTCTTCCTCTGGCCCTGATCTAGAGGCGGATCACCCACGTTGGACGCGTTCCGGGTACCGTTGGTGGTGGCCGTAACCTTCGAAGTCGATGTGGGGGAAACACCATCCTTTGAAACACTATCCTGCCTCCGTCTCGCATTATCGTAGACGGCCCCATCATTGATGGGCGAGACCAAGGAGTCGGTTCCGGGGTTCTCCGCAGCAGCAGCTCTCATCTGTCTCTGATAGGCTAACCGCTTCTGTTGGTGCTGTTCCATCGCTGCGTGCTCCAGGTCCTCGAGGGTCCGGTTGAAAATCGCAGCGCCGGGGCGGAGCCAGCGGTGGTTCATGATAGTCTGGATGTCAGCTCGGTTTTTGGGGTCGGGGACGAGCATGAGGGAGAGGAGATCCCTGGCCTCGGTGGAGATGTAGTCGGGGAATGACAATGGTGTATTGACGATATATTTGTACAGCAGGTGGATGTTGTCTCCGTCGGGGTTGGCAGGGTCATCATCGAAGGGGAAGTAGCCGGCCAGCATAGCATAGAGGATGACACCGCAACTCCAAATGTCCGCGGCGGGTCCGATGTACATGCCGTCAGAAATTACAAGTTCGGGAGCAGCGTAGGACGGTGTCCCACAACTCGTCAGCATGAGCCCACCGGACCCGAGTTCGAACTGATTGGCATAACCGAAGTCCGCGATCACCACGTTTCTATGCCGACCAAGGAGGAGGTTCTCGAGTTTGAGGTCACGATGGACGATCTGTTTCTGGTGAATGTACCAGACGCCCGAGATGAGCTGACTGAATATTTTGCACGCATCCTTCTCCTTTAAGTAGCGGTGGGCAAGGATGTGGTCGAAGAGTTCGCCACCCGATGCGTACTCAGTGACGATACCGATGTACTTTTCCGTTTCGATAACGTCGTATAGTCGGACGATGTTAGAGTGTTTGAGTGCCTAAAAGAGGAAGTAACGCAAAACGACCGGAAGCATTTCAGTAGGACCGAACGGAGAGATGACAAAGGAGATGGAAACACACCCTGAGGACTTCGATTTCACGTTCGACGTTTGAAATGTGGGAAACAGTGTCTCTTCGGATCAACTTTACGGCGACTTCTTGTCCCCATTGCATATCGAGACCGAGTTTAACTTTGCTAGATTCTCCCACTCCCAGGGTCTGAAGCAGCAGGTACGGACCGAACTCAGGAATGGTGCGGCGGGGGTGGGCGGCGGTGTAGGCTACCGCTGCTGGGTGAGAGTAGACGTCGCGATACGTTGGAAGGTTACCACCTGGAACCTGATGCGGTTGTTGCTGCGATGACTTCACATTGTGTGACACAGGATTTCGCGCCGGTTGAGGTTGAGAGGTTGATGATGTTGGGCGGGCAGAGGCAGAACGCGATGTGCCTCTGGAAGGCCCTCCGGGTTGTATGTTGAAGCGAGTGGCCATGGGTGAGGAACGAAGAAAGAGGACCTGGGGGGACAAACGACCGGGCTACAATCGAAGGTGCCGACGATAGTTTGAATTGCCAGCAAAAAAAAGAGAAGAGAAACGTACAAAAGACCGTAGATCTCACTGATAACGCTCTCTGCGGTTTAATGCTGGAGGGCAGTGAGAGGGAAGAGAGGTTGCCGGATCGCAGGAGGAAGAGATGGTCAGCTGCACCGTTCAAGTAGGTGAGGCGTTTCCAGTAAAGAGTAGATTCCTCGGTGCTTGTTGGATAAGTCTTTCCCAATGGGTTAATCTTCCAACGATTGGGAGCCGGTAACCCGCCGACAGAGGCGACCTCCAGGTTACGTGAGTCCAGGATGCCGTCGCATGCCGGGGTTCGCCAACGGGGAGAACAGTGGGGATGGACGTGCAACGCCTGCGAAGCAAGCAGCAGGATGGAAAAGCCTGTGAAGATGCGCCATATTATTTACGTTTGTTTGTCGCCCCTGAGAAATTTCTCCGTCTCTAACGTAGGCAACGATTTCGATGTCTCCGGAAACCCGAAATGCAGCTCACTCAAGGTGGCCTATGCTCTCGGGATCAAGTATGGCTACCCACTACTGCACATAAAGGCTCTGACCCCCACACCGTTCGCACTGTAGGGATAAACCTCTCGACCCGCATGGTGATCATTTGGCGTCGAGGCAAAACCAACGTCAACCGCCTACTCGGAAATGCTCATCCAGAAACATGTACCGCGCACGAATCAACCTGCCGCCTCCCATGCGAGATCGTGGAAATGATCACCGCCTATCTTACCCGCGACCTCGACGCTCTCAAGACGTGTTCACTGACTTGCCGCTCCTGGTATTCCGTAGTGGCCCCACACCTTCACCATACCCTTATTCTCAGGGGTAAGTGTGCTAGCAAGACTCATAGCAAGCTGAAACCGCTATCCAAGCTGCATGAGCTGGGTCTAATACCTCTCGTAAAAGAAATCAGAGTGTTTCACGCGTACCAAATCTACGACGGGCGTCCTTGGTTTGCGCCTCAGGCATTCAGCCGCCGTGACTTGCGCTACTGGTCCGCTTTCACGAACGTTCAGATTCTGAAACTTGATCAGCCGGAAATCCACCGCTTTATACCAAGCGTTGAACGCTATTTCAAACACTTCTCGCCAACACTACGATCCATCACGTTGTACCACCCGCGTTCTACTCTCCGACAGCTATCACACTTCCTCTCTTTTTTTCCAAATCTGGACAACGTCAAGATCTTGGGGATTGACACCACATACCCACCCAACGCAACCATCCCCGATGCGGAACTTGTTCCGTTCTCCGCACCGACATTACGAGGGCAATTAATACTTTATCACATTTCTTGTGTCAAGGTTTGGACACACCTCGTCACTTCATACGATGGCCTACGGTTCCACTATATGAACCTGCGCAACGTCGCGGGCTGGGCACCTGTCCTGTTGGAGGCTTGTGCCGAAACCCTAGAGACGCTGCGGCTCTGCCCGTTAGATGCCTCGTTTAGTAAGCAGTTCAGCGTGGGCTTACCTCCGAATTCGAGCTGACGGTTAACAGGGGCTCATTCCTTCTCGTTACTCCCCGAATTCAATCTATCACGACTCAAAGTCCTCCGATCTCTACAAATCGAGGATTGGATAACCGATCTCATCCTATCACCTGACCACCGTCTCACCACCGGCATGGAGGTATTCTCGACTATCACATCCCCCGTCTTCTCCGAGCTCGTTATCGTCCTCACGAGCAGAGATGTGGATTATTTACACTGGGGAGGCCTGTTCAGGACATTGCGCGCGATGAATGAGGACAGACCCTTCAAATTGGTGTTTTTTCTCGAGGGTCTACATTTTTCACTGGGGGAGGCACGGCGGAAGTTGGCGAGAGCTTTAGACTCAATGATTACAAAAGGTCTATTCGATTTCCTCGACTCCTCGCCCACCATCCGTAGTACACAATCCCCCCAAGGAGAATGGGACATGTCCTTCCCCAACCTTGATTAGTAGATACCTTTCATGCACACCCACGTCACCACCCAAAACCTAGTAGAACTGTAGCGCGTAGTGATAGGCTCCGCCTTAGCACAGTAACTAGCATTAGCCAAGTAAACCACGGTATATCCTCCATAGCCACGGCCTTCGCCTTGGACATACGTACGAGTTCCACACCGCGAGTTTTTGCGTGTCCAGATTGGGCTGATCGGTCGGAGTCCGATCACTTCAGGGCTCCCCCACACCCACGACGATATCGAAGATGTCTCCAATAACCAGAGATGTAGGTTGCTCAAGGAGGCTCATGTCCTGGGTATCAAATACCCCCCTCACCCACTAGTACACGTAAAGGCTCTGACCTTTTTGCCGTTCGCACTGTAGGAATAAGCCTCCAGACTCGCATGGTGACCGTTTGGCGCCGAGGCAAAGCCAGCATCAATCCCCCACTCGATAATGCGCCCCCAGAGATACGTACCACGCACGAATTGGCCTGCTCCCTCCCATATAAAATCGTGGAAATGATCATCGCCCACCTCATCCGCGACCTCCACACTCTCAAGGCGTGTTCATTGACTTGTCGCTCCTGGTATATCGCCGCGGTCCCACACCCCCACCATACCCTTACCACCCGATGCAGGCAAAACTCGTTTCAAACTAGAATCGCTATCCAAGCTGCATGAGCAAGGTCTGATGCCTTTCGTACAAGAAATCAGAGTGTGCACATTTTACACCCGTTATGGGTTCGCGCCTCAGGCATTCAGCCGCCGTGGCTTGCGCTACAGGTCCGCTTTCACGAACGTTCAAACTCTGAAACTCGATCATCCGGAAATCCACCGCTTTATACCGAGCGTTGAACGCTACTTCGAACACTTCTCGCCAACGTTGCGAACCATCGCGTTGACCTACCCGCGTTGTACTCTCGACAGCTATCATACTTCCCTCTCTTTTCTCAAACCTGGACAACATCAGGATCTTGGGGATTGGCACACCCAGCACAAACATCCCCGATTAGGGCTTGTTCCGTTTTCCGCACCGAAACTACGAGGGCGGTTGGAGCTTGAAGACTTTGTTGGGTCGAGACATGGACACACCTCATCACCTCGTGCAGCAGCCTACGGTTCCATTACATGGACCTGTGCGAGGTTGTAGGTTGTGCACCCGTCCTGTTGGAAACGTGTGCCGAGACCCTAGAGACCCTACGACTCTACGCAACAGACTACTCAATTGGTGAGCAGTTCAACGTGGGTTTATCTATGGATTCGAGCTGATGGTGAACATAAATTCATTCCTTCCCATCCCCTGGATTCAACCTATCACGTCTCAAAGTCCCCCGATCACTACAAGTTGGGGCTTGGGCAGCAGATTTCAGCCTCTTCTCGAGTTTCTTCCAGCCCTTGGGTTTCCGGTGAAAGACCTGTAACTCCTCGATGTCATAGCCCAGATCAGGCATGTGTTTGGCGGCGAAAGCTTCATCTGGAGGGGGTGAGTGATGTGCAAGGAGTGTGGCCGGGACAAACAACACGAAACTCACGGTCGAGGACGGATACAATCTGTTCAGTTTTCATGGAAGGGCCGTGGAAGTCGTTTGTTTTTTCGTAGATGGGGGTTTAGATTAAGGCGTGGCATAATAAACTCGAATAAATCCGCGATGAGCGACTGGGCCTGAGATCACTGTGACCTTTCTGCGACCCTTCCCATAAAGACCCCGGACAACCCACCTCCGTCTCCCCATTCCAATTGTAATGTTTTCTGGTCGATTTGTGATGTAACGGCGTTATGATTCCACTCAACTTTCACCCCGGTCGCGGGTAGGAAAACGAGTGCTAAGCATTTTAGCGGAAGAGAAAGGTATCACAGGCAGAGTCAACTATCTATACCATGAATCCGTCAAACACCGCTTTCCCGGTGGCCTGCCGCATCATCATTGGGCTTTTCCACGGTGAACCAGTCGTCCTGATCAAGGTCCACGAAACAATTATCAAGCTTCAGGGTGTTTGTGAGTGCCCTCACCAAGAGAAAAAGAGGAAACTGCGTACCCAACAAGCGAGGATACCGGTGATGATATCCGGCTCACAACCAACAACATGATGGGGAAAGGTACTCAACAGTACTTACCCAATTTGTAATACAAACCCGGAGTAACTGCCGGGACTTTTGCGCAACAACTCCAGGGTCTGGGGCAGGATCCGTGGGAACCGGGCGCGGGGATGGCCCAGGGGATGATCGGGGTGCTCCCTGCAGGTCCCCCGCCATCAGACTGACCGATCGTGAGAATTCCCGCCATCACGCGGCTCCCCTGACCCTCCCCCGCCTCCCTCGCGCGGCTCCTCCCATCAATATTGCCTCGGGAGGATGATTGCCCGTGGGAAATCCTTCCCCCAGCATTCCCCCCTTTCGGGCACCCATCCGGGGGGTTCCACCACTTATAATCACTCAGTATACTTTAATTACCTTACATAAGTGTAGTTTTTGGCCCCATTCGGAATGGGTGGCCACAAAAAAGTGCGAAATAA
>Ga0307515_10019981_pt1 | contig 11996 bp, 7 predicted proteins | sample 17_EM_MG_FD_194513 | JGI IMG/M metagenome (GOLD analysis project Ga0307515, IMG submission 194513) | Populus trichocarpa ectomycorrhiza microbial communities from riparian zone in the Pacific Northwest, United States - 17_EM | ecosystem: Host-associated > Plants > Roots > Unclassified | place...
AAAGTTTCATATATTAAAAAAAAGTTATAATTTTATGTGAATCAAAAAATAAATAAACGATATTTAACCAAAAATAAAATTGAAAAGTTAAAAGATAGATATGGTTGTAAATATCTTATTTTGAAACATGGATCATAGGCTCAGATTATATTTAATAACATTATTTGTTGGAACCAATGTTTTATTTAATAAAATGATAATAAAAAAAACACATAAAGAAAGAACGTCTCCTATCATAAATAAAAAAAATTAATGAAATCTTATTTGTAAATTAGGTTAAAATTAAATCATATTTTATTTAAAAAACATCAGAAAAAATGGTTAAGAACTATTAAAATTAATAAAAAAATTAATAAAAGATGAAATTATATATAAAAAAACAAAATAATAAAAAAAAAACATAGACATGTATACTTGGCGTGGGTGGCTTAGGCGCCTGGTGTTAAAAAAAGCGCAGGCACTTATTAATGGGTGGAGGACAGTTCTTTTGAAGAAAAAAAAATAACACGTTTATTTTAGACGTGGATGCGTCACTTGCTTCTCCAGAAAAATTGACTGTTGTGATGCTCGAAAAAATCAGGGAAGATGGTTTTGCAAAATCCACCCAAAATCAATATGTGAGACAGCTAGCCTTCCTGTCCCCACAATAGAACTACGAGCAAGGAACTTTGCAAAGAGGTCATGGTCAACAAAAAAAAAAAAAACCGTGATACGGGTATTTCGGTCTTTTGACAACAACAGGAGCGTTCCTGTCTCCCAATAAAGCGATCCAGAGTCCAGACTGTTATTGCGATTATTAACGGTATTTCTTTTCCTTGGAAATTAATTACGGAATAGAAAATCAAGTACACAAATAAATAGGAGGGGAAAATTGCGGCCAGTTGCAGAACCAAAAACTGAGTTGAGTTGAGTTGCGTTGTTATAAGCTGTGTTTAGTTTTGTACATGTTTTTATAACTTTTTAATTTTTCTGTTTTAAATTAAATTTTTTTAATTATTTTGATATGCAGTAAAGAATAAATTATAAAAAATAAAAAAATATTATTTATTTTTAAATAAAAATACTTTAAAAAATAACTTTTATCAAATATTCGAACACTCTATTAGTTAAAAACAACTTTTGATTTCTATTTTTTAAGAAAAAACTATTTTCTCAGATTCTCTCTCACTATAGAAGAAAAAAAAAATGTTCAAATAAAAATCCACCACTAGCTCCATAAATAAATAAAACGAAAAAAAAGACTAAAAAAAGAAAAAAAACAATCTAATCTTGACTTGACTTGAGGGGGGAGACAGATGGATCTAGTCTGGGAGACGAAGGAGGCTCCAGTTCACGCACGTGTATCCTCTCCGCTTCTTTCTCTTTTATTTCTATTTTTGGTTCCATTTCTATTTTTCGCTTACGTGAGAATCAAACTCCTTTCAATTATTACTCGACCACGGATGGTTATGACCAGGTATGTTTTTTCTTCCTCTGTTTTCTTTTTCTTGTCTCTTTTTTTTTTATATTTTTTTTATATTGAACCAGTCAGACCTTCCAAATCCAGAATCAGCTTGAAATTTTATTATTCGATTGCTCTCAGTTTCTCATTTTTATTTAGTTTCTTTTCCTATGTTGACTTCGTTGAGTAAGTTTTTGTTTTTGTTTTGTTTTTGGAAATCATTTAATGAAGCTCGGTTTGATGATTTTCACATTAAATTTCTCGAGTCAAACTGAGCTTTCAATGATATTGCATAATCTTAACCAATAGTTTAGTTAGTTTTAAGGTTGCTGTTACAGTTCTATTAATTATTTTACTCTCTTTAGAACAATTTTCAGCAACCAAATGAAGAATTCGCAGAATTATTGGTCTAAATTGTTTACTTGAAAGTCGGAGATTAATTAAATCCTTGCTTGAGGATATTAGCCTGATTTCTGGCTAGAAGATTATATCTCTGCTAGGAGGGAAAAAAAATCATAGAGCTTTTTGCATTTTGAATCTGGTCTTGCATTTTGTTTTCAATTCTAAAATGGTTATGTATTTTTGCTGCTGAATTTGTTGGAGATATTTGGTGCTGGTGTTTGGCTAATTAATTGTTTCTTCTTCTTTTTTCATTTCAGATACCGTTCTGGCTCTGATTGCTAATTTTTTCTCTGATGGAGGATGTGAAAATTACTGAAGTTATATCTCCTCTGGAACCTTCTTCAACATCCCAAGATAATGGTCCTTCTCATGGTGAAGCTTCATCAAGCCATGCGACAAATGCAAATGTAGAACTTGATCAAGTTGCCATGAAAGACGATTCAGTTGATAAAACAGAGATATACCACCAAGGTGCATTGAAGGATGATTCCAAATCAGAAGCAACACAAAATGTGCTGAATGTACAGGATGAATCTCGAGAGAAAACTGCAGGCGTCAAAATTTCCTCGAATGGTCCACAAGATCAAGAGAAAACCGAAGACATACAGAATTCCTCAGATGGACAGAAATCTCAAAGAAAAACTGAACCCGTACCTAATTCTTCTGGTGTACGGCAACCTCAAGATCCTATCAGCAGTCCTCATGTCCATGTTGATGATGGTATACCTGCTACTTCCTCTCCTATTGAAAGAGCACAATTCGAGGAACATGCTCTGCCCCATGTAAAGGTTAGAGTGCAGCAAGATGAGCTTGCTTCTCCTCATGCAAATGTTGCCAGTCCTGATTTCAGGACACCGAATTCTACTGATTCTCCTCGGCTTTTTAAGCAGAGTGACATGAACAGAGGTCTAATTGATACGGCAGCACCTTTTGAATCTGTTAAAGAAGCTGTTTCCAAGTTTGGAGGAATTGTTGATTGGAAAGCCCATAGAATCCAGACTGTAGAGGTACAATCAATCTGCCATTGTCATTGATGTCACACACCCTGTTGCATTTTCTTGATGATAATTACTTTTCAGCACTATTCGATCAAGCACTTGTCAATACTTTTGATAAAGAGAAGGGCAACAATATTTCTTGTTTCCCTATCTTCTTGTGGATTTTGCAGCAAAGAAAATCTCCGTGTCTGTGTTTAATAGAAATCTACATTGTAAATGGCATATCGGAAACAAGAATGTGTTGTTGAATTGGTGTGTGTTGAAGCCTATGGGAATTCCGGTTGCACCAGTGGTTTAGGAAAGGTTGGATATCTATTTGATGGTTTATTTATTTATTTTCATAAGAGGTTGTCATTTGAGGAGGCTTAAGATGAATGTACCCTTGAGTCTGTGATGAAAGCTTTAGTGTGATGTAGGAAGCCACTTCGCATCATTTTGATACAGCAATAGAAGAGAGTAGAGGATTTGGGTTTAGACATTCAATGTTGTTAGTTTTCGACTAAAAACATCAGCATATTCTCATGTATGATCGATCACTTACGCTGCTTTTGGTGATGCTCCATAAGGAAAATCCAAAATGTTTTCTTATCAAAGTAGTGAATGCATCATCACTTCAGCAAAGACTTCCCTTTTGCTTCCAAAAAATGATGTTAAGAGTTGCTGCTGCAAACTGCTTCTTTGCTCATTTTATTTTCAAAAATATTTTCATATTTGACTGTTTCTTGGAAATGAAAGTGGAAATGAAGATATTCATGCAAAAGGGAATCTTATCTGACTGTGCATTTGTTGCATGTGTAAGAATCGGAAGCTTCTCTTCTTGGATTAAGTGCTGGCCTAGTGATTTGAGTTCTTTTTTATTTGCTTCCAATCATTGCATCCGTTTGATGACTGTGCTCCGCCAGAAAACATTTTTTCCATCTGGATAATTATTAACTTGTAGGCCTTTTCTCTAACTTTGTAGAGACGCAAACTTGTAGACCAAGAACTAGAGACGGTACAGGTGGAGATGCCTGAGTACAAGAAACGGTCAGAGGCTGCTGAAGAGGAAAAAATACAAGTTCTTAAGGAGCTGGACAGCACTAAGAGACTTATTGAAGAGCTAAAGCTCAATCTGGAGAGGGCACAGACTGAAGAGCATCAGGCAAAACAAGATTCTGAGCTTGCCAAGCTCAGGGTGGAAGAAATGGAACAGGGGATTGCTGATGAAGCTAGTGTTGCAGCCAAGGCACAACTTGAGGTTGCTAAAGCCAGGTACTCAGCTGCGGTGTCAGAACTAAAGACTGTTAATGATGAGGTGGAAGCACTGCACAAGGAATATGCTTCTTTGGTCAGTGAGAAAGATGAAGCTGTTAAAAAAGCTGAAGATGCTGTTTCTGCATCCAAGGAAGTTGAGAAGACTGTAGAGGAACTTACAATCGAGCTGATTGCTACCAAGGAATCCTTAGAGTCTGCACATGCTGCTCATATGGAAGCAGAGGAGCAAAGAATAGGAGCAACCATGGCCAAGGAGCAAGATTCTCTTCATTGGGAGAAGGAGTTAAAGCAAGCAGAAGAGGAGCTCCAAAGACTTAACCAACAAATTCTTTCAGCAAAGGATCTCAAATCAAAACTAAACACTGCTTCAGCTTTGCTCGTTGATTTGAAAGCTGAACTAGCAGCTTACATGGAATCTAAAACAAAGGAGGGAACTGAAGGAAAACCAAAAGCTGAGCAGCAGGAACCAGAGAAAACAACTCACACCGACATACAAGCAGCAGTTGCTTCAGCAAAGAAGGAACTGGAAGAAGTAAAACTCAACATTGAGAAAGCAACTGCAGAAGTAAATTGCTTGAAGGTGGCTGCCATATCGTTACAAACAGAGCTGGAAAAAGAAAAATCATTGTTTTCTGCAATCAAGCAGAGAGAAGGAATGGCCTCAGTAACAGTTGCTGCTCTTCAGGCTGAGCTGGACAAGACTAGGTCGGAAATAGCCCTGGTTCAGATGGAAGAGAAAGAAGCCAGAGAAAAGACAGTTGAGATTCCCAAGCAACTGCAACTAGCAGCGGAAGCAGCTGATGAGGCCAAGTCACTCGCTCAAATGGCTCATGAAGAGCTATGCAAAGCGAAGGAAGAAGCAGAACAAGCAAAAGCTGGTGCAAGTACGATGGAGAGTAGATTACTTGCAGCTCAAAAGGAAATAGAAGCTGCCAGAGCCTCTGAAAAATTGGCTTTAGCAGCGATCAAAGCTTTGGAAGAGAGTGAATCAGCTCAAAGCACCAATAATGTGGATTTACCTACCAGTGTAACACTCTCTCTAGAAGAGTACTATGAGCTCAGCAAGCGTTCCCATGAAGCAGAGGAGCAGGCCAACCTGAGGGTAGCAACTGCTATTTCTCAGATCGAAGCAGCCAAGGAATCAGAGTCAAGAACCGCCGAGAAGTTGGAACGAGTGAATCAAGAGATGACCGCAAGAAAGGAAGCTCTGAAAATTGCATTGGATAAGGCTGAGCAGGCGAAGGAAGGGAAGTTGGGTGTAGAACAGGAGTTGAGAAAGTGGAGGGCTGAGAATGAGCAACGACGTAGGGCTAGTAATTCTGGTCTGGGAGCTGCAAACCCCAATAAAAGCCCAAGGGAAAGCTTCGAGGTCAGGAAAGAATCAAAGAGTGTTGATCGTGTACTGGATGCCGCCGTGGATTATGTTTCAAATCCAAAATCAAATGTACCTGGAAGTAACGCTGGAACCGATTCCTCTCCAGAAGTAAAGGCTCCAAGGAAGAAGAAGAAATCGCTGTTCCCGCGATTTTTATTGTTTTTTGCGAGGAAAAAATCACATCCTTCCAAGACAGGATAACTTCGATGCACTGTCCTTCTTGTCATGATTTACCTCTCTTTACTGGGTATTTTTTTTCACATTGATAGGAAAAGATGAGAGTTCGTGGTTAAATGTAAATGTTTGTGAATCGTGCATTGCAAGTTCATTGGTTTATATTTTTGTCTCACTGATTCATGATATACATGTAGGCTTTTGGACTTTCGACCATCGAATCGAATCATTGTAAAGGTGTGAGATTGGTTTAATCAAAGAATTTTGTCAATTTGTAAGTTTGGTGATAAACAAGATTGGATTTTTCCCCTGTGGGTATCAAATTGCATGCTGAATATCGCTGCCTTACTTCAGCAACAGCATCTTTCAATTTCTTATTAATATGTTAAAAACAAAACAGGTTCTTCGGCTTGACGACATTAGCTCAGCGGGTAAAGCAAGGACGGTGGTGCGATGACGAAATCCTTAGGTTGCTGTTCGAATCCCCGCAGGTCGGAAATGTTCTGGTTTTTCTTTTCCTTATCTGTTAATTGACGACATCAATCGCCAAATTCAGTACCTGTACTTTCGGTAGGGAAAAAAAAAAACAAAATTGAGTTCCTAGATTTTAATTTTTTGTATTTGAGTTCTTGCACATCTAAATGGTAAGATACACTGTGCATATTGACAATAATTGTGTGGATAAAATTAATGAACTATAATTTAACTAATATTAATACCCTCCTTTTTAAAAAAAAAATCGAGCTTAAATCTTTTTTTATAATAAAAAAATACAATCATGTGGATAAAAGTCAAATCAAAATACATGGTGATAATCAAATAATTTGGTATTAATGAAATTATAGTTAGCTTCTTTTAGATTGAATCTTTATGGTATTATAAAAAAGCTATCAATTAATTTATATTTGTTTCTATTTCCAAATAAAAATACTTTTTTTAGTCACATGGAGTGTATGCATTGAGATACTTTTATTATACATATATGTGTGTGTGTGTGTGTTATTTTTTATTGGCTCAAGTTCATTTGATAAATGAATTTAACTGTTATTTATACCGTTTCTTTTGAAATAATAAACTCCTACCAATAGTTAAAATAATACTTTTGAAAATTAATCAAAAGTTTTTAAAATATTAGGACGATTTTATAATCAAGGATTCCTGTTTTCATTATAAAGCTTCGTATCTTTGGGACTAGCTAGCTGCCCGAACATGAGCTCTCGTAAAGCCCAATGACTAATAGCCGGGCTTCCCAACCTTTTCAATATAGAAGCCCAAATCTTAAAAGGATGCTTGTACCACGTTACAATATAATTTCATGACCACACAGGTACCCTTAGACTTACCCTAATTAATTTTAACATTTCTTAGACTAATGATTTCATAATATATACTTAGGGTCATTCTTAACAACTTCATAGCCATAATAATTCAATAATTCCTAATTGAATTCAATTAAATATATGAAAATAATATAATTATATGCATTACAATAATATATTACAACTTCCTTAAAGAGTACCAAGGAGTTTTTACATCAAACTTAAACAAAAAAAAAAAAAAGATTACAACATCTCATATATAATATTTATACTTGTAACAAAACTAGTAAATAACATGACAAAATTCTAATATTATAGGTAATATAATTTATACATTTAATTGTTTATATTTACAATCACTCAATGACTTATTTCAGCACTAGTTTTAACCCCGAGACGGGTTTTGTGTAACTCACATCTGTGAAAAGAATTCCCGCAACTCCAGCCATGGCAAAGCGAGCGAGCATGGACCAACTCTGCCTCCACATACCACTTTCCGGATCCTCTCCAAGGCCAAGTGGGTCAAACCCAAAATCTCCTGCCAAACTAAACTTAGAGAAACACAGCAAGATTAAGCAAAACATAAACAACAAACAGAAATTTTTAAGTTCAGGTCGAGAATTAGACAGAGCACAGTGAGCGGCTGACGTTCCAAGATATGGTGGAGGATCAAGCCCAGGAAGCCATGTAGGTCGCTGTTGGGCATGAACCACAATTGGTGTGCAAGGAGTGCTTCCTGGTTTGGCAGGCAAAACACATGTGCTGCACCATATGATGACTTATTTATGTTCTTAGGCAAGGAGCATAACGAAGAAGAAAAACATGGCTGAATAAGGAAAGCTCTACCCGTTGCAACAGCCATTTTTTCTTCTCTCGCTCTCTATACACTCGAGTGGTTACCGAAGGCATCCATCATAGCCACGTATACAATTACCATCCAAAATAAGAGCTCATCCATACGAAGACAACATGGTCCCACAAACTCCCACTAAATTTATGATGGCCAATCAAACAGCCAGGGAGGATGCCGGGCAGCCTAACTTCACAACAGCAAGCAGAAGGGGTAAAAGGAACAAGAAATCACGACAGCACTCCAACCTGCTGAAGACAGGAATTTGGGATTCAATGAGAAGCAATACAACAAGATAGGAAACATCAAAATACTAGCAATTTGACGTAAAACTCCAAATACAGTGTAATTAGATATCATTCTTCCTGGAAGATAAATCGCAACATGCCTAGTTAATCAAAAATTAAAAAATACAATTCAGAAATTTTAGAAAAAGCATTTCCGACACCGAGAGAGTGATCAACTGGGGAGCAATATTCAGCAATCAGCGCCTGCTGGATATGCTGAAGGAGCTGACTTTCATGGGGGTTGCAATCACCAGTGGAGCCTCAGGAGAATCGCTGACTGCAAACTTGTCATGCATGAAACGGCTATCAACAATGGAGTCATCCTTAAGGACTACCTTGTAGCAGTAACAGCTCTTCAAGCCCTCTTGATTACGATAGCACTCATGGGAACCATTCTTTACCTGCTGGAAGTTCCATATCGCACTAAACTTGCCAGCTGTTGCAACCAAATGGCGCTCCTGCTTCCCATTCTCTGTGACCTGCCAAAGTTTTTTACTCACATAATGTTAAAATTATCATGCACAGACCATCACAGCAGACACTTCAGGTGATATGCAAGTACAGTAGGGGAACAGGAACTACGCAATAGAAATCCCAGCCCCACTATTTCGTTTTACTAAAGCAAGAGCGTCTATTGACAAATATTAAAATGGATTGTCACTAAGTATATTGTTTCACAACCAAGTATATGTTGTTAATGCTTATTATGCAATTTTAGACGTGTAAGGTTCATCTGAACAAGTTTCAGTGCCATGCATCATCATTGTGGTTGCTGGAATATGACCATGGTCTTTCACTGGCGTAGGTCTCGATGAAACTTGATTGATGAACAGCTTTTTCCACTCCGTAATACCTAGCTTCCAACTAAGGCTTCAGCGTCAAGTTCTAGGAAAAAATAAATTTCTAAATTTTGTTTTTGGTGAAGTTCATCAAGCACCCAAAACTGGGTGAAATTTTTATATTTTTTAATGGGAAACATACAAGTTGGGCACAGAGCATTGCTTGAAGGATTCGACACTATCAAGGATATATTAAAGAGATGACCTTAGCTAAACAATCAGGAAATAAATGTCATGAATCAAAAGCTCATGCAACAAGAAAAATTCATTGCAAAAAACCAACTAATCCCAGAACATATTCAAATCCTCATGAATTAAGTGACTTGAAACAAGTGTGCAGTACTTAAGCCTAAAAGCATTATTCCTTTACCCTTTTAACAGAAAGAGATCACATAGAACAATATTTCATCTACAAACAAAGGTGAAGCACACACTGCCGGACGCTTTTTACTTCTAGAATCTAAAAATATACATGGTTATAGACATTCTTAAATGCAACGGGTATTGTATAATTCCTTCAAAATGGTCCTGCCAGAACACTGTTTTTCTATGTTATAGATAAAAAAAAAAAAAGTCACTAAGAAATCGTGTAGGAGGAGCCTGGGAGGAGCTCTACCTGAAATACATGCTAACTAAAACCATTTTCCACCTCCCTAAAACTTTCTGAAGAAGCAAATAAACATTAAAGCAACAACTCCATTGAAGTTTCTGCTAAATCTCACATTTGTCACTAATGCAACAAATCCATAACATATCATGCGGAGAAGGAAAACAATTAGTAAAATGGAGAACAAACCAAAATAAGGCAAATAAAATTAACATCCATTTTCATAATGCTTATCCAGAAAATTCTGCCCTAGGAACCTACAAAGCATGGCATTTAAAGCAAATGAATTCACATGTTGAATTGTCTAGGCATTGATAAAAAGGTCAAGGGAAAAAAAAGAATTCAATTATGTACAAGTATCGCCAATAACTTATGCATCTCATGGTCATGGTAGGATTGCATACGTATCATATGCATTAAACAGAAGATGCACCACAAGAATTGACAACTCAATATGAAAAGGGATACAATTCTACTTACCCAAGAGAACTGAGCCTTTTGGAACTTGTTATTAACTCCAGCTAGATGTGAATCCAGAGGAGTCAGCTTCAACAATCTCGGAGCTGCAATCCTGTTACCCATACGACCATTAAAACCAGTCTTCATCTTACCATCCTTGTCTGTGAAAAGAGTGCAGATAAGGATCAAATATGTATCGGTGGTGCCCAATATCCACTTCCCATCAAAGGTAACATCAACATGAGTAATAGGTGATCCCAGGCCAGGAAAAGCTGTTTTTGCCTGCCGCATCGAATTGCCTGAATACAATCGAATCTTCCCATCACGAGACCCAACAACAATTGATCCATCACCTGTGCTCGCAAAGCACTGGAAGTTAGTCCCTCTTGAAAACTGATGTCCTTGAGTCCAATTCAGAACAGGAGTATTAGCTGTAGCAAGATTTTGAACAATCCCATGCCGGTCACGCATATCCCACCTGCAAAGCCTATTGTCATCCAATCCCAAAAATGTAGATCCTGACGGATCCAACTGTGCTCCCTTGCTATCATTTGCAATATCCCTCATGGTAATATCAGTTCCATCCTTTTCAAACCTCCACTCAGTAATAATCTTCCCAGTCTCTATATCAAGTTGATGCAAACCAGTAGAATGCAATTTCCCTTCATTCATCGGACTCATAAGCAACATATTAGTCTCAGCCCGCATAAGAAGTGCCTTTTTAGGAGTCGAATGCACCAAATTCGAAGAACTCCTATGATTCCCACTTCCAAAATTGACATAAGCGCCTTTTCCATGAATCCCGTGGCTAAAGTTCTTAACGACCTGAATCCCTGAACTACCCACCAAGAAACTGTTATCCAGCGCACCCAATGCCAAGCTCTGTATCCCTCCATTGGCTGCCTCCTCAAATCCCTCTTGCAGATCTTGATTTCCCCTCACAGGGGTCACAGATCCAGGGCTTTTCAAGAAATCATCCTCTGCATCCTCCCACATAGAATCATCTGCCTTTTCCGGGTTCGCCCACCCAACAAAATCCTTCCCGTAAACCTTAACCTTGTTTGCTTCATTGGACTCGTACCCAAAAGTATTCTCAAACAAACATTCCTGGTACTTGCTATTAAAAACCTTATAATCTTCATCACTAAAAAACTTTATAGCCCAAACACCGTCAGCAACAAAATCAACGCGGCGCTGTTCCTTAAATGTTTTCAATTGCATCTCAACAGCGACTTTCGCTCTAATTTTTGTACTAACCTTCAAAACCCACCAAGAAACTCCTTCAGATTCTGACTCCGAGTCCTCCTCTTCATCTTGACCATTAATTTTTGAGGTCTTGATGAAAGAATAAGAAGTCAACTTCTCTGAAGTAACCCATTTGGCTTTTGGGGTGTTACCGCCGATATGAAGGTAAAGTTTGACACCATTTTTAAAATTAGAGTTAGGACTCTGCTGGGTTCGGGTTATTGTTGAGGGGTATTTGAGTTTTAGGGCTTTAAGCTTGGATTCGACTTCATCAAGAGAAGATGGGGTTTTGGGTCTGTTTCTTCCTGTGGAAGATGATTTTTCTGGGGTTTCATTGCTGACATCTTGGTAGTTTTCTTCTTCTTCCGTTTCTTCTTCTTGTTGGCCCTCTGTGTCCGAGTCTGAGAGCTCCAGGTCTTCACGGCTTTGAGAGCCTCCCATTTTCGCTTCTTTTTCTCTTGAGACAGAGGAATGAGAGTATAGGTTTTTTTGAAAGAGCACCAGAGAGGGATTGGTTAGAGCGCCAAGCTCTAAATTTGAAATTGGAGCTGTTTCAGGTTTGGCTTCTTATAGGGATTTACTTTTAGTCATTTTTTCATGATGCTTCGTTGATTTAAAAATTACAGGAACTTTATAAATGCAAGAAAAATTAAAAAAAAATCTATTTTTTTTTATAAAATTATCATTATATTTTAATTAACGATTAAAATACTCTTGCAGTATCAAAATTACAAAACTGTGTTAAA
>Ga0307515_10019982_pt1 | contig 11996 bp, 7 predicted proteins | sample 17_EM_MG_FD_194513 | JGI IMG/M metagenome (GOLD analysis project Ga0307515, IMG submission 194513) | Populus trichocarpa ectomycorrhiza microbial communities from riparian zone in the Pacific Northwest, United States - 17_EM | ecosystem: Host-associated > Plants > Roots > Unclassified | place...
TGTTATGAGAGGAATTTGATTTGTTGTCAACATAAGTTAGCATCATGAATACCTGATAAAATTTACAAGTATGGTGTTATGTAAATAAGTTGATTAATATGATCATGTTGATAATTTATAAAGAATTTATACTTTACTTATCTCTAATACTATTAGTGGATCCTCTAACCTTGACATTTATTTTTATCATTGTTTAATCGTCATATTAATCTTACATCTCAAAGTCCTCTTTAACTCATCATCATCATTGTTGTTGTTGTTGATGTTGTTGTTGTTCTTATTATTATTATTATTATTATTTATAATTTATATAGTTCACCTCCCTGTGGTTCGACCTCGGTTTTACCGGGTTATTTATTACTTTAACACTCCTGCACTTGGGATAAGACATCAACTCTTTGATCGTGTCAACCTACCCAGGGACAAAAAAGGATGGAGAATGGTCTCGTTGTAATGGATGACCTAGCAAAAATAAAAGGATGGTCTCATTGTAATGGGTGACCTACCCAAGTGGAAAAAAGGAAAGAGTGGTTTCATTGTAATGGATGACCTACCCAAGTGGAAGAACGGTCTCATTTTAATGGGTGACCTACCCAGTAAAACAAACATGGAGAATGGTCTTGTTGTAATGGGTGACCTACCCAAGTGGAAAAAAGGAAAGAGTGGTTTCATTGTAATGGATGACCTACCCAAGTGGAAGAACGGTCTCATTTTAATGGGTGACCTACCCAGGTAAAAAAAACATGGAGAATGCAATACCTGAAAGATGAGTGCTCAAAGGCGCACTTGAAAGGAGGTAGGGTTAGAAAATGCAATACCTGAGAGGTGAGGGCTCAAAGGTGCACTCAAAAGGAAGTTAAGGCTCAAAGGCGCAATCGAAAAGAGGTATTGTTAGAAAACGCACTACCCAAAAGATGATGGTGAAACACTAATCTGACAATGTTGAAAGCAATGCATTATGATCAATATGCATGTATACTAAACTGAGACATATAGGTCCCCCTTTTCTTCATGGAGTCTTCCTTTTCTCAAAAGTTAGAGTGTTGGTAGCAAATTGATGGGCTTTTCGCTCTTGCTTACTCGAGTCACATCTTGTGATCTTGACCTCTAGGAAGGACTTGATATCATCATACTTCTTTGTCCTCCACCCTTTATCTCAAGGGTTGCTAATTTTGCCCGATATTTTTCTTAGAAAGGGAATCATGGAGCCAGCCATATCAGGTGTTTTTGATTGCCCCCCAGTTTAATCATGCCCCCAAGTATTCAATTCGGGTTTGGGGATGAGGGTATGTGAAGGAAGGTTTGACAAAGAGTTGTTTTCATGTAGAAATTTTGAAATTTCAAAGCTATTCCATACAAAAATCATTTTGACATCGATTCAAAGCAAACTCGTTCTGAAGAAATTCAAGTGATTCCTATGGAGAGGTTTTCAAAAGTGATGAAAACTTTTGTTTTGCTTTCGGTGAAAATGTGAAGTGATGTTTGGTTGGTCAAAAAGGTTCAAACTTTAATTTGAGGGTTATAGAGAACGGATTTTCAAAGCATTCATTTTATTTGTATGAATAATGATTTGGTTCGTATGAGAAAGCATTGTCTAACGATCCAGATTGCTTGCCTTTGATAAGAAAGGGCTTGATTAGGCACGTAACATAGGCTTTGACTATTGGCTATGAAGAAAAAGATATTTGTAGGCTTAAAAGGTGTTTAAGGGATTTCAAGACTAAGGATCATTTGTGCTTGTTTCCTAACCTTTTGTCTTTTGAATTTCTTTTCAAAATGGCCTATCATGCCCCCAAGTATTGGGCTTGGGCTTTTTATTTGTTTTTTTTTCTTTCTTCACTTGGTTGAGCATCATTGTATTGCCTTTTTTTTTATGCTCAAAATTTTTGGATCCTTTGAATTTTTCTTCATGCCCCCCAGCTTTGTTTGGGCACCTTTAATGATTGAGAATTTTCTTTTATGCCCTCTAGTGTTGCTTGGGCATTTTCAATCGTTGAGTTTTTTTCTATGTCTCTCGCACTTGCCCCCAGTGTGGGGTGTGATCCTAACTAAGGTTATTTCCAAAATTGTTACCAGGCAAAAAGGGACTGCAAATGATATATTTTAGCCTCGTGAAAGGATTATCAAAAATGGCCTTTCTTCATTTCAAACTCATGCACTTAGGATCGGTAGGCCTTGCTTTCATGCGAGTATGCAAAGTGATTTCTCATTATTCATTCAAATAAAACTCAACTTTGGAGTTACCTCATGGTTTGTTTTTCCAGGTTTTTTAGGTTTTCTAGGTGTATGGTTACCTTTCTAAGGAATCACTTGAATTTTCAAAACTCATTTGTTTGGGACAAACACCAATATGATTTCTATTTTTGTACTAAACTTTGAATTCCAAAAAATCCTTGTGAACATATGAGATCATGTATAGTTTTGGAAGAAAAGGAAAACACAGCAAATGATTCTTGGCGTAATGGTTTCGTGAGTAAAGGTTATGCTCAATGTGTCATTTGCATGAAACAACAACAAAAATGAAAGCATGCCATGAACACAGGAAAACACATGATCTTATTAACAAGAAAGGCTCATTTGACAGGGAAAGTCTTGTGGCATTATGAGCTTACCAACAAGACTGAAACATGTTGAAACAAAAATCAAGAAGCTTTGCAGGCATGATCAAACAGAGGTAGTTATTGTTTGACATAACAAGAACAGGCTCTATTCTGCAACTGTGGTGCAATTCCCCTTTGGTCAGCCTTCCCACAAAAGCTTTTGCAAAAATGCTGGATTGTGTTGAGGCTCTTGACCATGTTTGCCCTTTGTTTCTTTGGGCTGAGTCGTTGTTGGGGTTTGAATAAAGATGATAGGTCGGTTGGAAGGAACTTCACCACAGTTATTTCTCAGTATTTGCTCGAGTAAGCTAAAGGCGAGTCACGCTTGTCTTTAGAGACTCCAACTCTTCTTGAAAATGAACGTTACGACGAACACACTCTTCATCTTCTGTGTTTTTCGCTTAAAGTCGGGTGTTGTAGACTCGTAGGGGGCCTACTTTTCATCCCGGTGCATGCATGATAAATGTATGAACATGTAATCTATATGATGAACTTGCCCTTCGAGGGGTGACATATGGTCATAACTCTTGTATGATGAAACAAGAATCTTGATTCTTGCTCAAACTTTACAATGAAGATTTCTTGAGTGACGATCATTATATCACCCACAAGTCTTGAGTTCAAGATGCTTCAAGAAGGGCTTGTCTTAATGCAACTAAAAGTAGCACATACAACCTAAGGACAAGTTCTATTCATTATGTGAACATGGGTAGGTTTTCTACCTGGTCTCAAAAGGGTCTCATATCTGTCCAATGACGATTTTTGTAAAGATAGTATAGGGCGTTGCGAGAAATTGTTAAGACACGTATACCCACCTTTACCAAGCAGGCACTCAGATATGGGTTGGGTGTTTCACGCATCTGAACCCTGGACAATAGTCATAGGACAGATCGCTAGTTCCCCACCTAACCTAGAAGCTTGTATGTGCTTTAAAAAATAAAGACATGTGATGCATTAGACAATTCTACAAAATGCATGGAAAAAACATTAACAAAAAAAAAGACAAAAATGCAAAAACTTAAACACATCAAATACATAAAGCTTAGTCCAATATTGTCAAAAACAATACCTTCCCCAGTGGAGTCGCCATTCTGTAGCATTTTCCTCGCGCGATGTCGATGGTGATTTTTTGTTTGTTTGCTTGTTCTTTGGGAGTTGCCACCTAGTATTTGATTGAAGGTTACTAGGAAACCCAAATGTACTGGTCGTTGTCAGAGATTCAAGGGTAAGAGACTGGTTGTGACTAGGGAAGGTATTAGCACCCATAGCGCACCCTACCTGAGGTAAGCTGCTTTGTGGTTTTGATGTGTTAAAGAAGTTTTAAAACTTTTGTCTTTTCATCAGATATTAGAAATACAACTTACATGTAAGTTCATAATCCTTAACTATGAGCAAAAATCAAAACATTAAATTCTTCTTTTGTCTTTGTGGCTTTATCATAAAAAAAAAAACAAACACACACATTCACTTTTACTATACTTTACACATACAACCATGTTCCAAAATAACAAAAATTCAAAATAAATCAAATACAATTCAAAAAACTACAAAATAAACCCAAAAAAAATCCAAAGCCTTCTGAAATCTACAGGAACAGTGCTGAGGAACCCCTTGGACGGTGGGAACAGTGGATGCGCCACGTGCCACCGTAAGAAAAACCAGTGGACAGGTGGATCTGGAATGGCGTCCTCCCTTCTTCCTTTCCTCGCCAACGGTGACCTGCAAAACAAGAAAAACACAAGCAAACTTCCCTGTTCTTTCTCCTTTTTTTAGATCTATTCTCTTCCTTTTTTTTAGATCTGTTTCACTACAGATCTGATTTTTTCATCTTCTTCTCCTTTGTTCCAGATAGCTGGCAGTTATGGAGGGAGCTGTCAGTGGTGGTCACTGCGTTGAGGGTCTTCACTCCTGTTGGTGGCAGCTGTGGTTGGCCTTATTGTTGTCGTCCGTAGAGCTCTCGCTGTTGTTGTCTGTTAGGCTTGCTTCGTTGTGGAGAAGAGAGTGTTGCCCTGGTTCTGCCATGTGTGGGCTGCTGGATCTCCGGTGAGGACGGCGCTGTTGTGGCTGATAGTGAAGGGGGTCGGTCGAGACGGGGGGAACGACTTTGTGGTGTGCTAGGAGGCTGAGAGAGGTGTAGATCTGTAGGCTAAGGGGGGGGAAGCTTTGGCTGATGAGAGGGTGAGGTCGCGGCTAAGGGGAGAAGAAAAAGGGAGTAGAGGTTGGACAGGGGCGGCCACTCTGCTTGGAGAAGATGAAAGATTGTTTTTTAGGGTTTTTTGCATTGCCCTAAAATGTTTTTGTTTCAAAATCCCCCCCTTTTTGTGTGTTAGAGACTCATATTTATAGGCCTCAAACATGGCCCCTCAACTTTTTGTTTTGTAAATTTTGATTTTTCTTTTTTCTTTTTGTATTTTTTGAAAACAAGCAATATCAGCGTCGACTCAATAAGGAAAATCAATGATTTTAAAATTGACGCCTTAAAAGTCGAATGCGTTCAAAAGACCTTTGAAAAATTTAAATTCTTTTGAAACGATGCTGAAAATGCTAAAAACGATGTAAATATATTAAAAAATATATTTTTTGGATTTTTGTTGTTTTTCGCTATTTTTTTATTTTTCAAAAATTTTATTAAAAAGATGGGTAAAAAATTAGGTAGCAACAGCAGTCACAAAATTAATTACCCTAGCTTAAATAAACAAGATAATAAAGAGCAAACAAGGGGTCGATCCCACGAGAAAAGTTTAGTTCAGATTTTTATGCTAGATCATATGCAATTGGAGGGAGTTTTAAGGTTATCTAGGCTATAGTAGAACAAAACAATCAAGCTAAATTAAATAAATTAGAAAATTATCAAAAGAACAAACCTTGGTTTCAAGTAGACTTCCACCTACAGAAATCAGAACCAATCATTCATGATTTCTTCTCTCTAGGGTGTTCATCCTTGCCCTCCTCATTCTGCTGTGATGGACCACCACCAATGTTAGCCTTCCAATTGGGTTTCCAAGGTTTCGAAGGGCCAAATGGTTAGCTTTGTTGAATGGTACCCTTTCGTTTAGGCTGTTTCTCCACCTTCACGAACATATGCACCATAACCTCTAACTCCATATAATGATACAACCCCATAATATGAGTTATATCATGATTAACGCCATTCATGAATATAGCCATCGTAGCATCCATATCCTCCTCAACATTAGCTCGAATCATAGCAAGTTTCATCTCCTTGAAGTACTCTTCAACATTCTTTGTACCTTGAATCAAACTCTGCAACCTTTGAAACAATTCTCTATAATAGTGGCTAGGTACAAATCTCCTCTTCATAAGGGATTTCTTCTCATCCTAAGTATCAACTTGCCTTTTATAATTTCTCTTGCAGTTTGTCACTAACTGATCTCACTATAAGATGGCATAGTCAGTAAAAGCAAACACAACAAACTTGACTTTCTTGTCCTCTAGATAATTGTGACACTAAAAAATCCACTCCACCTTCTTCTCTCATTCTAAATAAACTTTAGGATCATTCTTCCCCTGAAAAGCCACTATTTTCATCTTAATTGTACCCAAATTTTCACCCAACTCAACATTATGGTCTCGGTACCTATAATTACACTTTTGGCCAAAATTATCACCATATTATTCCCTTACAAACTAACAATTCCGCTACTTTCCAAAACGTTCCCCATGTCCCACGGATATTTTTTCAAAATCTACATCACTCATGTTCGTATTATAAGCCACAAACTCATTCATATTAGTGTTAACTTGCCTAACAGCCCCTGTAATATTAAATTCTATTCCCTCAGGCCTAATTTGAACCTTACCATGATAATTAACATGTTTCCTCTCCAACCTATTTCCAAATTCATTGGCCATCTGATCCATCTGCTGATTCATAATGCGTAATTGAGTTACAATTTCATTGTCTCCTCTCTGTGGTGCCCCATGTTGTTGCTTGCCTCCTGTAAATCCTGAGATAATCAAGGTTGGATTAAATTAAAGAAAATAAACTAAACTAAAAAGAAGTGGGGGCAAAATGAATACACTTAAAGAAAATGGGGCCTAAATGCAAATAAGAATAATTATAGAGCATAAATACTACTCTTCTTACCAAAAAACAAATCTACAACTATCGTGAAGAAAGAAGAGAGGGAGTTTTGATATCTATTTTTACAGATCAAGAGAGAAACACCAAATTTTAAGAACCCATCCAAGATTAAGGGTTATAGGTAAAAATAAACACTGGTGGGCAAGGGATTAACAAGAAAAATTGTACAAGAAGAGAAGAGGGGAGGGTCGACTGTCATTAGAAAGAAAAGGAGGGATCGAGACCTTGATTCGTATCGGGTAAGATATTCTAAACATGGTCTTATGAGTTGTTTTAAAGTCGATTATGAATTGATGCCTGGATGTTAAATTATAGATTTGAGTTCTATAACTCCAGATATAGTTAAAAATCTGAGGAGAGGTGAGACAGTAACAGTTCAAAAACGAGACAGTAATAGTTGGACAGTAACAGTCCAAGTGTTTGTTGATGAGCGATTTTGACTATCTTAGAGGTAGAACTGGGTTCTCCTTAAATCATAGAACTTGTAGCTTCATGTCTTAGCTTTCCAACGACACTAATCTCGCTTGAATCGAAGTTCTATAACTCCAGATATAGTTAAAAATCTAAGGAGAGGTCAGACAGTAACAGTTCAAAAATGAGACAGTAACAGTTGGATAGTAACAATCCAATTGTTTGTTGATGAGCGATTTTGACTATCTTAGAGGCAGAACTGGGTTCTCCTTAAATCATAAAACTTGTAGCCTTATGTCTTAGCTTTCCAACGACACTATTCTTGCTTGAATCGGAGTTTTATAACTCCAAATATAGTTAAAAATCTGAGGAGAGGCAGACAGTAACAGTTCAAAAACGAGACAGTAACAGTTGGACAATGACAGTCCAAATATAAAGAAAAGAATGATAACTGGGGTTGGACAAAGAACGACAATAATAATGGGTGAAATGAGAAAAACATAAAATATTAAGAAATGACTGAAAGAAAGACTTACTGGTTGTTGATATGGTTATTATAAAACATATCCTTGAATGAGGAAAATTTATGAGATAAACCTGTGATTTACAGGAGGGACCGCAGGCGTGGTGCAACAGCAGCAGCAAGGGAGCACGAGTAGAGCTTCTATTGCATGTAGGTGAATCGCACATTTACCTTCTAGTTAAATTCCATGATTTAATATATATTACTAATGTGAAATGTGAATTACTGAATGTATGTGTACTCAAGGGGAAAGGTTGTTGTGTGAATTGTTAAGTGATGAAATTATCACTGACAAATGAAATATGAGAAGTGTGATTTTGAGGCGTAAACTAGCATACATTTAGTGTATATTAGGATCCTGGGTAAGGGGATCGCCACGTTTGGACTAACATACATTTAGTGTATGTTAGGATCCCGGGTAAGGGGATCACCATGTTTTGGCTAGCATACATTTAGTGTATGTTAGGATCCCGGGTAAGGGGATCACCATGTTTTGGCTAGCATCCATTTTGTGTATGTTAGGATCCCGGGTAAGGGGATCACCATGTTTTGGCTAGCATCCATTTTGTGTATGTTAGGATCCCGGGTAAGGGGATCACATTGCATCGACTCCTACGGGATGATGATGATGATACTAGTGAAAGGGGTATCGGTAATGTGTCAAACAAAGATAATCATGTTTGATCTTATAAAGTCTGGAATGGAGGTTAATAGTGAAAGGGGGAACAATTATTTATAGTTGAATAAGGAAAAGATTCTAATGAAAACCAGAAAGGAGAAGTGAACAAAATGTGAATGCATGTTACCCTGTTGAAATTGTTAGATATTCATGTTATTATTTTTATGTGATATTCACCTTTCAATAATATGTATTTTGTTTCAGGAACATCACATGCACGACATGAGTAGATCCTAGCTTATGTTACCTTCTTGTATTTTAGGTTATAGGGGGTATACCCTTGTATTTTGTAAACATGAAAATATTTGTATAACTTAATTTGTATAATTAATGTTTAAACTTGATTGAATGAACTTAATCTCTGTAGTTCATATAACCACTTTTTCATGTCTAAGTATTTATTTTTTTATCCATCCATAATGATATTTTGTCGATAACTTGGGACCTTTCAGTATAGGGGGGACTCCATCGAAATTTCAGTAGATTTTAATATGAAAACCATAAATATATATATATATATATATATAAGGGAAGAAAAAAAAAATTATCTGTTTTCGGTTGACATGAGAGGGTTATTTTTATCCCGGAATTGGGGGATGTTACACCTCCAACATCTTTAAATTTGAAAATTGGTTAGTTGGCAAGAAATTTGAATTCTTTATCCACTCCCTCATGTGTTTACACTCCTCTCGTGTTTCACTCAAATATTCTTGCTACGTCTTTTTCCTCTCATTTCACCTTTCTTCAACTCTTACAGAACCAAAATCAACACCAAATATAACAGCCTTAACAACGTATCCAAATATGTGTATATGACTCAAGAAGCAAGTAAAATATAAACAAGCAAAGATGCAACTACAATTATAATTTTGTGAGTAGCAAGCGAATTTGTATGAAAAGTAGATGTTTTTGAAGACACAAAAGAAAAAGATGCAAACGTTATATTGAAAAATTTAAATGACACCTAAATATATCAATTACAATATTATTATACTGTCATAACTGAAAAATAACAGCAGCAAAACAAGTTTGAATTACTGACATGAATTAACGTGAATTAGACTCGTTATGACAAGTTCCAATCCCGAATTTAGTTCCTCTAGCAAAAGAACTTCAAATGACCTCAAATAATATATGGGGTGCGGTCAGAACCTTAAAACCTAGTATATAAAATCTGACAATTTTCTATATTTATTTCACTCGAGATTCCTTTCTGATACGAATTTGACCTGTTACGATAAGTTTTAATCCCGATCTTGATTACTATATCAAATGATCTCCAAATGAGCTCAAATTTTACATGGGGTGTGATTAGGAATCCTAAAACCAATATATAAAATTGGAGAATTTTATGAATTGGTTTGGTCCAAATTACCCCCTTATTTGTGTACTAGGGCAGATTCGACAAAAGTGACTTTTGGATGTTCTTTTCTTCTTTTTTTTAACTCTTTATGCTAATGATATATTCCAAGATAACAACAAACTGAAATAACACCATTGCTTTTCAAGTAACCCTAGACACAAATAATATCCATGACTCTGTTATTCACTCTTCCTTATTCTTTTAAAACTAAACCTATCCAATCGCCTTATCTAGCTAGTGACTATGAAAACAATGTAGAGGAAAAGATCATTGTTGAAATTGACTATTTAGAACTAGAGATCAATTAATAGTAAAGTCTCACATTTTCTAAGATAATGTTTCTACATAAAATAATAAGAAACAATGATCTGCATAGAAATTGCCTTATCTAGACAATGACTTTGAAGATAATGCATAGAAAATGACTTTGAAAATAATAGTAAAGTCTCACTATTAAAAATGGTATTCACTCTTCCCTATTATTTTGAAGTCAAACTTAACCAACTGCCTTATCTAGACAATGACTTTGAAGATAATGCATAGAAAAAGGTAGGGGTAATTGAAATCAACTAGGTAGGCAGTAGCCAAGTCTTATATTTACTAAGTCAATGTTGGTTATAAGTCATCATTTGAGACCTTTATAAATCAATACAAGTTTCAATAGTGTACTAGTATAGGGGATCTTGGTCAATAATAATACAACATTCAATATTATGCCATTATCCTTGATCAATACGATTGGTCATGATATAGATGACATGATCCCATTTGAAGTGATCATGTTAGATTTTATAAGAGGTCTAAAAGACACTATAGTAGTGTTGCAAATAGATCCAACTATTAAGTCCAATACCTCTAACACAACTTTCTTTATAATAGAAGCAAAGACAAGTTACAACATCTTGTGTCATAATCCATTTTTGGGTTATTCCCCAAATTCACTTCCTTTTCTTCCAAAACAAAAATAAAAAAATAAAATAAAGACTGACAACGCGAAGAAAGAAAGTCGAAAAGGATCTCAAACATATATGCAAATCAAGCTACAATTTTGGATGAAATTTGAATCCTAATTGTACCCCCACTATACCTAAGACTAAAGAAACAATGTAGATTAAAGGTCAAATTAAATGATTATTGAACGAATCTGCATAAAAATTAAGTCCAAAGGCATAATTAAATTTTTAATAGGACAATTTGATTTAATCATGAGCCAAATTAAAGTTTAATTATGTTTGAGAATTAATTTGAGTCCAATTAAAGGATTTAATCAAGTGCAAAGACTTAATTATACTTTAAACGAGTCAAATCAATTTTATTAGGAGCTTAATTGGTGAAAAATTAAGTTCGGGAGCCCAATTTGGGCTTAATTGAGAAGATTGAAATTTTAAGAAATCAAATTTAATTTCTACCAAGTTAATTGGTTGAAATCAAGGGCAAAATTGCAAGGAAATCAAAGTTTTGGGGTCAATTAAGGGCTAAATTAAAGAAATTCACAACCAAGGACCATTTTGCAAAAGACACCAAACTCTAGGGACCCAATTGACGAGAATCAAGGACCAAATCGATGAAATTTGAAAGTCTAATGGTAAATTAGGGATTAAGTAGAATAAATACGAGACCAAGGCCCGAAATGGAAAAGGCAACCAACTTTAGGGCTGACATTCAATTTTGGCAGGGACGCAATTGAACTGATTCTTAATGTAACAGTCCGAACTGTACGACTCGATCAATGTTAAAAGATCCCAACATATCCTCTTTATTTGAGGGTAAATTTTTTTTTTCCAAAAATTCGGCAGAGTTTTGTTTGTATTTAGGACATCCCAAGTTATCGACTACTATAAATTTACTCAATCAACCCATCATCATAAGGTCCCATAATTCCGGACCTTATATCAAACCTCATAATTCCACACCTCATACAATCCACACAATATATATATCCTACGAGTAAGTTCAATATGAACATAGTCCAAACATCATATCATAAAATTTAAAAGGAAATGAATACTAACATGCAAAGAAAGTATTTACAACATAATAAGTGTTCTTAAATATTTCAAAAGGGTTAATTACAAGATAACTAAAATACAACATGCTAAGTTGAACTTATATAAATACATCAAGGTTTACACAAAAGTATACTACATAAACACGTTAATTCCCTTTTGTTTAAGTTAAATATTTACACAAGCTTCACAAAGTAGAGTCCTAAACTAATGATCTTCCTGGATATTTGATGGACCTGTTACATAAATAAACATATCATTATGTTGATAAAGAATATATATGCTCATGTAATGAATACGAATGAAGTA
>Ga0307515_10019984_pt1 | contig 11996 bp, 4 predicted proteins | sample 17_EM_MG_FD_194513 | JGI IMG/M metagenome (GOLD analysis project Ga0307515, IMG submission 194513) | Populus trichocarpa ectomycorrhiza microbial communities from riparian zone in the Pacific Northwest, United States - 17_EM | ecosystem: Host-associated > Plants > Roots > Unclassified | place...
TGCGTCAAGTGGGAACGTGCGTCAAGCGATTGGATACGGTCAGACCTGCGGAGGATAAATTATCCTATCCGGTCGGGCGGATAATAATCCTATCTGTAGATATCCGCAAAAATTTAACTATAAACTAAACCTTTACCCCCTACTATACAACGCTATAAATATAGCTATTACTAGTGAAATTTGCCCTAAAAACTTTAAAGATAATAATTCCTTTAAAGCTAATATACTTTCTCTCTTATAGCTATATAAGAGAGAGTATATAAAAGATTTATTATATAATACTAAAGGGTATAAAATATATAAATAAAATAATTTTAGGTAAAAGGTAGCCACTAAAGGCGCGTAGGTAGCATATATAAATATATACTAACTTTAAACTTAATAGATTATAAGATTAAATCCTACTAATATTATCCTTTATTAGGAATTAGGAAATATAATTATCTAATATACTATAACATGTCCTACTCTACATCGCCATACAGCGAAAAAGATAGAGATTAATCGCGAATTTATTGCAATACTTGCGGGACCTAGTATATGTACTCTTATATATACCCCCCGTTCTACTATATAAGATATTCTCTAGTAATATTACTATACTATAAGTAAACTCTCCTCTCTATATAATACCTATATAACTAACTAGTCTTCTTTTGTTTCCTTATAGGGTTGCTATAAGTACTAGAATAATTCTCTAGCTAATACGTTAAATGGTTAGTAACTATATTAAAACTAGATCTTTGCTATAGTTGTTATAGGCTTATACAACCAGTCTAGACTTCTTAAAGGCCTTGTTTATTCCGGCGTTCTTAATCTTATTAATAAATTGGGAGTTAAAGATTTTAACTCCTTTCGGGACGTTTGCTATATTAATAAACTTAAAGACACCTTTCTTAAGTAAGCCGTTTATCTCCTTATGTTAAGACTCTGTAAATAACGGTAAGGTATACTTGAAGGTTATAGTATTAGGTTTCGTTAGGCTGTCGTTAATGAATATTAATATATCAGCGATGTTTTATTAGGACTTTATTGGCAATTATTATATCCGTTTTAATCTTTAGGGGGGTACACTAGCTGCCGGTTCCTTAGTTAGTTCCTTAGTTAGTTCCTTAGTTAGTTCTTTCTTTAGTTCCTTATTAAGTTCTTCTAGTTCGGGTTATAGGTATAGCTTTACTACTATAGTCCTAAAATTAGTAGGTCCACTAGGGAGCTATACCTTATATATTTCTCCGTTAATTCTAAGTAACTTAAATAGGCCGGTCCATTTACCGCTCTGTCTAGTATTACCTTTACGCCATACGAGTACATCTAAGTTAAGGGGGAGGTTGTAGATTATAGTAACAGATAGACCGTTTCGTTGGTTTAGTGCATTATTAACTTATTTCTTTACCCTAATCCTTACAATCTCCTCCATTGCCTTCTTTATAGCTGCCGCTCGTTATATAATAGAGGGTGCTAGTAGGTCGAGTTCGCTCATTTAAGGGTAGGCACTAAAGACAAGTAGTGTTGGGACTAAGCTATTTGGGCCAGCTATGTCATTAGCGGCTTTTACTGCTATTTATAAAGCTAATTCCTTGGCTATTCCTAAGTCCTATAGTTCCTCTATAATTATCTAGTATGCTTAGCGTAAGGTTAAGTAAGCTCTTTCTACTATTCTAATAGACCAATAAGCTTCCACTAGGACAGTCTTAGTTAATATAGCTATTGCCATAGCGTATTATTGGAACTCCTTGCTTACGAAGTTCTTCCCGGCATTATAGGTAATATAGTTAGGGGGTCTAATATAGGTATTAACCTAGTAGAGTTATAGGGTATCCTAGGTATACTTTATAAAGATATTGCGTAGCTATCTCGCTGCTTAAAATCTGGTAGCTTTGTTAATAATATAGAGGATAGGGTTTCCGTTAATATATATAATATTAACAAAAATAGAATAGTTAAAATTGGAATCTTGGTCTTCTTATAATATAAACTTAAACTATTTAAGGGATTTGCTGTGTTTCTAGTAGTAGGAATAGTACTTAGTAAGGTAGTTAATAACCTACTTATTAATATTATCGTGGCCAGAGCGTTCTAGTACCTTATATAGCTTATCTGCTAATAGATATCTAAAGCGGCGGTGGAGTTGGCAGAGTTTGGTGGTAGTTAGGTAGCAGGGGTTTTAATTAAACAAATAGGTTATAAATAACCGTAGTAACTCTTCCCATAGTAAGAAGGGGTAGCTAAATCGGCGAACTACTAGTACTAATTTTATTAGGGTAACTAGGATATTCTTAAGGTTATTATAATAAACCTTTAGTATATCCATATCTGCGAGGCATAGTAGAAAGGGTATATCGGCCTTTACAATATGGAATTTAATATCGCCAACTAGTGTATTAACTATAACGGAGCCAATAAAAGGGGTAGAGCCGATGCCAAACTGGACATTAATAGCGCAGGCCTTTAAGGTATTAATAACGGTATTATAGGTCCTCCTATATGCGAGGTATTATCCATAACCTACTGTTAATCTCTTTAAGGCTTCAGTGTTAATTATCACTCTATAGAACTTGTTAGAGGTATATTAGCTAGTAGTAACATAGGCAAATAGGTCTAAGTCATTGTTATAGTAAGTAGTTAGGTTAATGCCGGTAATTGTATAGGTAAAGGATTAGTCCGCTAAGTTAGTTATAGTATTAATGGCTTCTTCATGCTATATCGTTCCGAAAGAGGTAAGGAATAATTTAGTCTATTCCTAAGTTGGAGATAGTAGTAGTAACTTAATATCAATTATAAGAGCTTCTATTACGTCATTAATAGATTCCAAATTAGGTTTATTATCGTAATCTATTCCTTCGTACTTAGTAATATATTATTAGGCATATCTGTTAAAGCGGCGGTTAAATCTATCCTTAAACTTCTTCTTTAATTTATCACGTTCTTCTTTTAAGTGTTTAGATAACTAGTAACCTTCCTTATAACAAATAAAGCAGCGCTTTTTTAATAATGCATATTGGCTAAATAAGGATAATTGTGTTCTATAAGGTAATTAGGGGTATTATTTGTAGTAGCGGCGGTCAGTAAAGAAGGCTTAGGGGTTTTTACTATTTAACTTTTTAAATGTTATAATAGAGGATTATAAGTCGTTAATTAGACCAGTTAAGCTGTTAAAAGGTTTAAAGTAGGTATATTAACACGCTGGTAACTCCTAGTAGGCGTTAATAAGCTTATTATAGAGGAACTTGTCTGTATATAAATCTAGGTCAAGACTATACTAGAGGTGTCTTAGTTCTTTAATAAGCAACTATAGGCAGTCTAGGGTTAATTTTCTAGCATTCTCGCCTTTGCTTATTATAGACCTTAAGGTTATTAAGTTCTATTACCCTAGTATACCACGCCTGTACTTAGGTCCCTTAAAGTAATTATATATAGCGTTACAGATTTAGTTAAATAAAAGGGTTAGTATGATGTTCTTAAGGTTAGTATAGTAGTGGTCAAGTGCTAAGCCGCGTAATATTATAGGGTAGGCTTTAACTTTAACTTCTTAGGGTACGTCAGCTCTACTACAAAGGTCATAAAAGATAGTAAGTTTGAAGTCGAAATTGTTATCTTCTCTACTGTACTTATTATCTTCCATATACATCTTCGCGAGGTTTATTAACTCCTTGCTAAAACCCTAAGTTTAACTCTATCTCCTAGGTAGTTCTAGTTATAGGGTTAAGTTAATATAGTTAGGCTCCCGTTATAGGGGTGGTATAGGGGTAAGTTAGGGTATAGTAGTAGGTAGCATTATAGGTGGAACGGGGTTTATAGGTGGTATTATAAGTAGGGTAGGGTTTATAGTTAGTAAGGTTAAAGTTAGGGTTTTAATTATAGATTGTAAGGTTAGGTTCTTAGTGGTACTAGTAAAGTTATTCTTAAGAAGGTATTTAATTCGTCCTAAATTAAACTCTCCTCTAGTTGCCATGTGTTCCCTAATCTTAAGCTTAGTCTATTTTATAGGGTCTTCTTCTTATAAAGTGTTAAATAGCGATTTGGGAACTGTGGCATTCCTATACTTCCTTACCTATATGCTATTAGTTCGTAGGAACGTTCGAAGCTTTTAGATAGCGTATTAATTATAATCCTTAAAAGTTTATAGTATAAAGTTATTAAAATCTTCCTTGTAGACCTCCCATAGTTCGTCGTCCTTAAAATTATAGGCTTTATATTTAAGGATCTTGAACTTTACAAATTCGTTAATGTCCTCTATGGTGGTTTTATCGGACTATAGGTCGATACCTTTAGGCCATTTCTTCTATCCTGCGTTAACTTGTGCCCTAATGTCTAATATATTAATTTTTGTCTTATAACTCTTGTCGAGTTCAATTTTAGGTTTTAGGTAAAAAATGCATAATAGACGCAAACCGAGGGCCTATTAGATAGGGGTTAACTTTTTAAATACACGTTAACTAATGCTCCTTAACGTAATCTAAGTAGTACAAAATGCGTAATAGACGCGAACTAAGGGCCTATTAAAAGGGGTCGGTTCCTTAAATACTTAAGGGCTGTGTATAAAGAATTAAGGGCCTATTAGATAGGGGTTAACTTTTTAAATACACGTCGACTAATGCTCCTTAGCAAACGAGATCGGTAGAGGCCTATAGCAGGGACTGATCGAGCTCGTCTTTCTTTGTAGATAATACGTCTCCTAATCTATAATCACTAATTAGTGTTGGTATCACTTCTGGTGATACGTATTGCTATTACAATAGTATAGGGGTAGTAACTAATTTGATTGATGCTTATTGATTCTCCTATTCTACAGGTGGAATTTGGTGGATTTCCTGAGCTCGCTTAGCTTACGTAACTAACCCGATTAGTTATAGACAACCTCGTTTAGACACTAATAGAAGGTACAGTATAGTTGTAACGGAGCTGGACTTGGGGAAAGGTGTCCCGATTATAAGTATTTAATATACGCATAGTGTAAACCTATATAGGCCTTAACTACTGTTGCTGTTCTATTGGTGCTAATATAGGCCATATAGGTTTCCTATAACGGAAGTTGTAGAGGCTAGCTACTTTTAGCCTTCTATATCTAGCTGTCTGGTCTAGTACTATATAAGTCTAGCTATTTTAATTATTAAGCTTATTGTAACCGCTGCTAGTATTACTATAAAGATAGTCCGCTAAAATATAGAATAATGTATATATGTAAATACAAAGCCTATAAGAAATATCCGGTAGAAATGGAAAAAGAGCCAAATATAGAGTTAGATATAATAACTTGGTGTCTTATAGGTATACCGTATAAAGAGTCGGATATATTAGATATAAAAACTTGGTACTATGTAAGTATACCTGCTTATATTTATATAGCACTGCTAATAGTAAAAGAGTGTTAATATTAAGCTAGATACGGACCTATTAAAGGACTTATTAAAGTTTATAAATATATATACCTTTATTATTCCAGGTGCGAATATAAATTTTATTAAGGAAAATAGCTATAATACTAATACCGGGAGCCGTAAATAAGAGGGGTAGTAGCGATAAGGATTTGGTTATAGTTTATCTTTAGTCTTAGAGTTAAAAAGCACTATATATTTAGCACAGTTTGTTAGATTAAAATTAAATAGTGCTAGCTGTTAGAGGATAAATTTAATGCGCGCTTATAATTGCTCCTATGTCTATATTCCACTACTTTAACTATTATCCCTTACTTCCTCTATACCGATTTCCTTTAGGCACTATTAATTAATTAAGGAATTCTATAAAAAGAGCGAGCTAGGTAGTTAGGCGTAGCGCCCTCTAAATATATAGCTAGGATCTTAACGAATTTAGCGGCTATAGCTTTAGTTCTACAAGCTAGGAGGTTGTAAGAGCTAGGGGCTTATAGGAGCTGGGGGATCCTATAAAGTAGGTAATTGTATAAGTAGGGTGGTCTAACTTAGCGCCCTTTAATTAATACTTAGCGTATAAATAGGGTATTAATAGGTTTAATAACTTTGGCTTTAATTATGCGAGCTAGATGCTTATAGGAGCTGGCCAATTCTATAAGCTAGGTAATTGTGCGAGCTAGGTGACCGTAAAAGTATAGATTATCGCGAATACTTTATAGCTTGCTATAAGTTAAGCGGGCAGAGACTCTGGTAGGAATAGTAAAATATTATTTTGTTTTGTGATAGGCTAAACGAAAAAAGGCTAAAGTTTTAACCCTTTTATCAGCTTTTATTAGAAATCTTCTTTATATTTATATTTTATACTTATAGATTTAAGACTATAAATTTAAGGCCACTGTATCTAACCGTTGCCTATATAGCCTTATTACTTAATATCTCTTTATTGCTATCTGCCCCTATTTTTTAATCTTTAGTACTAAAACCTTTTTCTCCGTTATATAATGTTTTTGCGTTCTATTCTTAATCCTTATTACTAAAGTTACTTTCCTAACTAGCTAACGCCTCTACGTTACCGTTATTATCTTTAAAGTCGGTTTCTCTATCTATAAACGCCTACTTACTAGCTAATAATTTAGGGATACTGCGCTTATAGGTACTTAGGGTTACGGGATACCACTTAAGGAGAAATTGTAGTTAATGTTATTAGGATATAGAACAAGCCTATAGACCTCTAAGTACTAGCTGCTTAGCGCTTTAAGTAAAAGATCTCCCCTAACGCAAGGTAGATTAATAAGAGTTAATTACCGCCTATATAAGGCGGAGCGCTTATAAAGGGCTTAGCTAGAATACTAATTAAACCACCCTATAGGCACTAATAGCTCCTTTATTATAAATAGGGGGTTAATATACGAGATTAACTGGCTAGGATAAGTCTACTACTTAGGTAGTATCTTGCCCTAGGAAGTATAGGCGTCGGAAGTAGATTATATAATACTATTCCTGCTAAGAGAGGCGTTATTAGGGGTTATTGTTAACTTCCGGTTATAGTTTATAACTTTATGTAAACGCTTCTAAACCCTACTAAGGCATACGGCGTCCGTTGGGGATTGTTAGCTATTTAAATTTAGTAACAGCTTAGCCAATGGCTACTTTTAACAATGCCTTACTTATAAATCACTTTAGGTGCCTATAGTTTTAGGCGCAGACAATAAATAAGCTAAGAGTAATTATAGCTACTGAATATTGTACTATAGACACCACTTAGGGTGGAAAAGGGCGGCTAGTATACTCCGCCTTTCCCTTCTACCTTCTGTTTTAACTCCGCCCTAAAAGAGAAATAGAATATAAACGTCATACTTCTAGTTTTTATATGCTATTAAATTAACTTACCTTTAAACCTAACCTCTTAATTATACACCCCTTATAATCTTTATAGCAATACTAGATATTATATATATTACCTTAACTAAGCTTAAATGCGTTACTAATATAATCTATAGGTCCTTAACCAGTGCTTATAGAAATATTACTATATACTACTGCCCTAAGGGTAATATACCTAATTATTAACCTACTAGAAACCTTAAATTATTCTAGAATTATATTAATAATAAAAACACATCTAGTAGCGGGGAGGAGAAATAATTATAGCTTTCCGACCCTATATAGAAATAGATACCTTATACGCCTACTTAAATACCTAATAAAGTTAATCCTTATAAAAACAACAATAATATAAAGGGCGATACACAAAAGGACACGGTTTAGGGAGGTGTATAAAAAATATACCTTAATTACTTTAGGGACTTAGAAGGCTACGGCAAAGCTAAGATAGGCTTATCTAAGCTAATAAAGGACCATAGCGAGGCTAAGATAGACTTGCCTTAACTAAAAGAAAACCACGTTAAAGGCTTATCCTAGCAGATAAATACAGTTGTAGGTTCTAAATATAGTTCGCTAGTACCTAGAGGTATATTTACAAGATACCTATATTATTTAGCAATACTAATAATTAAGTAGAGAATGGTTTAGTCCCTATATATCCATCTAAAGTGTTAATAATTTTTAATACCAAGATCTTAAGCGGATAAGTAAAGTATCTTATATCCTGGTTACCTACTTATTATATAATAAAGGATATAACATATCTCCGAAACCCTAGTTACAGAGAAATTATATCTTTATACGGTCCTATTGTAGTAATATACTAGTATCCTACTTAGGTTTTAGCGGTGGCTATACCGCAAAAGAAACTTTTATTATACTATATTAAGAATCCTTATTACCTTCGCCGTTATGCTAAGATATATAAACCGCTTAAAGATGTTATAATAGAGATAGCTAAGAGGGGCAAACTATATAAGGAGATTAACTAGGAGAGGCATTAGAGGACCTATTAGAAGAGCTATAAGGGGGAAGGTTATATAAGAGAAAGAAGAATTACACTGTAAATGGGGCTCCTAAGAAGTACAAGGCATAAGAAATTTCTTAAAAGGAAAGATTTTCGTAATTACGTTCTTTTGGTATTTATTGGGAATTAAGGCGTTAATTAGGATTTCCTTAACTCGTTCTTTTATGCGTTGCAGCTAGGGAATATTTTATTGCTATCTAGTTAGTTCCATGTTAAGAATATCTCTTCGTTACTTACGTAGAAATGAAAAACTTTTTATATATTAGATTGAAGTTAGAGACTCGCTTAAAGCAAACTTAATAAGCTTGCCACCTCTATATATATAGCTTTGACCGCGCTAATGTCTGGGAAACGCCACCTCGACAAGGGTATGGCCAGAGCGGGTCGGCCGCCCTCCCTACTAGCACCAGCGGCAAGTAAGAGCCTTGCTCAATGCAGGTATAACTTAAGCACGTGACTTAGCGGGGGTGGCGGTGTCGTGGGTTTTACTCTTTTGATCGTAGACAATATGCTAGGGGTGATACTACTACCCATTAGAATTGTCCAACTTACGTAAGATTAAATTTCTATATATAATTCTTATACTATAGCCTTGTACCGTTATTTTTTGCTTTCGCTAGGGCCTAACAGTATTCGCTTACTTCGCTTAATGCCACATAAAGACAACACTGCCCCTATACAATGCCAACTCTTTAAATACTCTCTGCAGGAATTGGGCGAAAAGACTCTCCTATATAAGGCTTTATCCTACATATAGAGCAGTCTAAATGAGACTGTTCCTATCCTTATAAACAAGCATATCTTGCCCATTATAGCAAACCTTTACGCGGCGCTATTACGTCTTTAATATCGCTCTTTTAAACGAATATTATGGGTAGATGCTATTTATATTAATATAGCGGATAATAAAGAGAAAGAATACTAGATTTAGTTTATAGTAAAGATATTTGGTAAAGCAAACCATGTAATTATTTAGCTTGGAGAGGTGGCGGACAATAGCGATTAAGCGCTTAAAGCTATATATAGTGCTGTGGACGACAAGTCTACAAATATATCGAAGAATAATCCGGAAGCAGTTCTCGCACTGCTTCAACAACTATAGTTTTAGCGCATCTAGGTAAGGGAATAGAGACCTAATAATATCTGCAGAAATTACTAATAAGTTATTCTAGGTGCTTTAGGAAGTTACTGCAGCTTAATATATCCTGGTTATATGTGGCCCTGCGGAGATAGATAGGTATACCTTTTACTTAGGTTTTAACAAATTAAAGCTTTCTTATAAAATATTCCTAGGCTTAAAGGGTCTAATCTATTTAGTAACCTACCTAATAAGGAGAGCAATCTTCCGGCCTAGATATGCAACAAGTTCATTAGGCGAAGCGTCTTTAGGCGAGCTGATAGATATATACTATACCTAGGAGGCTACTAACTAGCACGATAAGGTATATGTATTACTCGGCATAAGCTCTAATAATCTTAGCCTAGCTGGTTTATTGCCTAACTATGAAGTTCTATAGCAGAAACTCTTATAGCAACTTATTAAGTTCCTTCTCTATAAATAGGTATCTATAGAGACTTAGGATAATAGGGAGATAGTAGTAATTAAGAATAAGGGTAGTGTTATTAGCCAGGTATCCTTAGTAAAAAGTACCAGTACTTAGTATAACAGATAGTATATAGTAATCATTTTTAAGAATATACCTAGGTCCTTAGTATATAAGAGAAAATAGGGCACTTAGTAGACTCTCTAAGCCTTAGCAAAGCCTATCCGGCAGGGTAACCTCGTCTACCTTCTATAAGGGGCTTTAAAACCAGCCATTATTAGAATATACAGGGATTACTTTATAATTATTATAATTGTAGTTACTTCTTAATAGAGCGTATAAATAGAGAGTAGGTATCCTAAGTATTAAGAACCCTTGTCTTTAATAAACAGCTTTTTATATAAGCTTCTACTTATCTAGGACTAGGGGGGGCCCCTAAGGCGTTTATAGGGATGTGAAACCTTAGTTAAGATAAATACTCTAGTGCTAAAGTATTTAAAGGCGGCTTTAAGTAAAGCGACCTAATTATATAATATAGCACTAATATTAAAAAACTCGGGAGAGTATAAAGGGATAGAAAAGAGGCTTTAAGAAGTAATAGATGGCTATAAGGGGACGTTTAGAAAAGAGGATCTATATACGCTAGTAGGTATAGATAACCTCGCGTTAATATACAAGGACTAATAGAAGTAGAAGGAGGTAGATAAATTAATTTTATAAGTAATTTAGGCAAGAAAGCGTGTGCAAGGGATAAACTATTAAGATACCTTAAGCAGCATAGCCAACCTAGCGTCATCCTATATAGATTAAGGCCGTTTAAGCGTAGGGGAGCTAAAGATTATAATAGATCTAGTAAACAGAATAAGACACAACGTTAAGATTTTAGAAAAAGAGGTGGTTTAGGTTATAAGGTTATTTAGTAAAAAAATACTAACACTTCTACTTAAGTAAAGAGGGAACGACGTCCTAATTATAGAAGAGGTAGTTAAGGCAGTAGTAGGGAATAAGGGGAGTAGAGAAGAAGTAATAACGCTTTTACTTAAGTAAAGAGGGAACAAGATCCCAATTATAGAAGGGGTGCTTAGTCTTAAGCATCTAGATATACTAACTAGTATAGCTAACCTAGCGGCGATATATAGGGATTAAGGGCGATAGAAAGAGGCTAAAGAGCTATTTATATAAGTAATAGAGACCTAAAAGAGGGTGCTAGGACTAGAGTATCTAGATACGCTAGTTAGCATACACAGCCTAGCATCAACGTATAGCAGTTAAGGGCGGCGGAAGGAGGCTAAAGAGTTAGAGGCATAAGTAATGGAGACGTTTAAGAGGATACTTAGGGAGGAGCATCTAGAGATATTAAGGAGCATTAATAAGTTTATATTAGTATTAGAGAGTAAGGGGAGGTATAAGGAGGCCGAGTTGCTATACTGGCGAGCGTTAGAGGGGAAGGAGGAGGTGCTAGGATTACTTAAGACACTTATTAAAACAGTTAGAGAAAATTTCTCTAAGGGTAATTCTTAAGGAACTTTTTAGTAGTAAGAACTTCTATCTACCTAGGTTATAATAGGAAGACCGTAATCTAGATCTAATAAAGCCTCTATATATAGAGGGACTACTATTAGTAGCGGTAAGTCTATTTTTGTAGGGTAGACTAGTACTTTAAAAGTAAACAATAAGGAGTTAATAGCTGGCATCCTAATATCTAAGTAGGCAAGATATAATAATAATATTAGATCACTAATATCTAATAAAGATGGTAATAAGTCCTAGTTATTAATACTAAACACTATATAGGGTAACAAAATTAAAAACGCTATTATTAGCGTTCTAGCTACTAATTCTATGCTAACTCTACTATATAAGAAGGAACTATAGCTAATACCCAAAGAACGCTTTGTTAATAACTTTCGGCGTATAACGGGACTAGCCCAGTTACAGTAGGAATGTCTCGGTGAAACACTCGACAGATGAATTCCGACGCTTTGACTAAATTCTGCCGAATTCTGCCAGCTTGATCGACTTCTGCCAAATTCTGCCAGATTAATCGAATTCTACCGAAGTCCGTCGAAGACTGCGTGCGCACGTGCGCACGCATCGACCACCAAGCCCCTGACTATTTAATTATATGATTCTCTTGTTATTCCCTTCTCTTCTTTACGCAACGTCTTGTTC
>Ga0307515_10019986_pt1 | contig 11995 bp, 1 predicted proteins | sample 17_EM_MG_FD_194513 | JGI IMG/M metagenome (GOLD analysis project Ga0307515, IMG submission 194513) | Populus trichocarpa ectomycorrhiza microbial communities from riparian zone in the Pacific Northwest, United States - 17_EM | ecosystem: Host-associated > Plants > Roots > Unclassified | place...
TAAGTTGCGTCTATTATGTAGAACAACCACGTTTACGAAGATTTGGTTAAGTACTTTAGGTCAGAAGTATTACTAAACCTAGGGTCCTAAGTTAACGTCTAAAACGCGTTAAACAACCACCTTAACACCCTCCGTGTACCTTTGCAGATTATAAGATTATAATTAATACCTAACTATACGTTAAACAACCTTTATTTTCCTTATTTTTTAATTAACGAAATAACAGCCATTATGGCGTTAACCTACCCAAAGAAGTATGAGAAAGATATTAACCCAAAGACATAGAATAAAGCTATAATTAACCCTATAAACGCCGAGCAACAGGACCTAAACGGATTCCTATTACACCGTATGGCACACTATAAAGACAGTAAATATAATAATACTATACTATGGTATTATATAAAGGAGGACTTTGTTAGATAAACAAAGGAAATATAGGTTCCTATAAATAAGGATATCGTATAGGACTTCCATAACTTCCTTCGGGAATATAGAGTATTTATCCCTATGGATGGGGGAGTTATTAGAGATAATATTCAGGGGTATATTATTAACGCAAAAGAAGAGTACGAATAGACTCTATAAGAGATTAAGCATTAACTACGCACTATAAGGAAGCTTAACTTATAATAAAATCTAAGTAATATACCTTTAGAGACGAATCTACCTCCACCTTTAATTCCTCTGTCTCTAATTTAACCCGTAACTTTAATGTTAGATACTATACCCCAATAAGAGTAGACATAGGATCCTATTGCTTCGCGATTTAATAACCTTTAGACTCTACTAACCAGACCTACATCCCCACTGCAGCCTATAATGTAACTCTTACCTCCTCTATCTTAATCTTAAATCGGAGGTATTTTAAAATTGCTTATAGAGCTTACAAAGCTCTATTTAGATTAGAAGAAGAAGTTTAGTAGGGAATTATATAATGTTCTTAATTTAAAATTGCGTATCTTTTATAACTATTGTTAAAAGGTAGAAATAGAGTCTAATTAATACCACAACACCTATTCTGTTATGCTTAGGGGCCGAGCTAGTACCTTCTATTATAATTATTTGGCAGGAAAAGGATATAACTTTAACCGCATAATATATAAGTTAAGATACCACTTTAAAACAAAAAAGAATAAGCAGCAATATATGTTAGAATAGAGAGAGACTATATAACGGAACCTGGTAGCAAGAACTACAATAGGCTCGTTATTAGGCTAGGTATGTAGGTAAAGCAAATTAAAGTTAATAACAAATAATAACTGGTGGAGTGGTTGCCTAACAGATTAACTCTAATTATATTCTGAGAATCACTATAAGGAAAGAACTATCTAGAGTAGGGACTATGGTTCTTTAAATACATAACTATACTCCTAGGAAACCCTCCTTATACGTAAGGTATATATACTCTATCTACTCTATCGCGGATTATATAGATTACGTAGATTATATAGATTATATTATATAACTTAGTTACTATTCCTTATTATATAGTTCTACTAGATCTATTCTAGACTATACCTATATTAACTAACTAGCTTCTTCCAACTCTTCTCTAAGTAGTTGTAATATTGTACTTAAAGCGTCTATAACACTATCTCCCTCCTTTTTATCTTTATCCTTAAAGATTCTAAGTATCTTTAAGTCGTTTATTAGAGGTGTAATATCCGTCTAATTAATTTGGTTAATATTATTACTTATTATACCTAAAGTAACTTCTCTTTCTTCTACAGCCCGTTGCGCTCGTACTATCGCCGTTATGCTGTCGCTAGGTGAAGTAATGCCATCTCTATATTCTTGTTGTGTAAAAGAGGGGTTAGTTTACGTTACGCTAGCAAGTCCTTTATCTCAGCAACCTTCCTCTTATTTAGAGTGCACTAAAGCAAATATTCGTTTATCCTATAATATTTGCTCTATTTCTAACGCTAAGTATATATATCCTATAACTCTTAGTAGTCTACAAGTTTCCTAAGTAATTTATTATAGGGTCTCGTGTTTAATCTACTACTACGAAACTTAATAGTAAGCTCTCGAGCGCTCTTAATAAATTGCGTTAATCGCGAGAGGCAGAATAAGAGGCTACGGCTACTTAACAGCATACTCTTAAAACTCGTCTCCTAGCCTTTACTTATCTTCTACATCTTAAACAGGTTTATAAAAAGGTTCGTTCTAAAGAGTAAAAGCTTATAGAATAAGGTCTATAGGAACTTAGTAATAAAAGAACCAACTCTCTTCCTATAAAGGGAACAACTTTAAGTAGTTCGGCAGTCGCTCTTCCTGGGTCCCCCTTAGGTAACTCATTTTTTAACGATCCTTCCTTATTAATATTGCCCGACCTATTCTCTTCTAATACTCCTATACCTTTCCTATAGCGTTCTTTAAATTCTCTAGTAGTTCCTAAGTAGTCTTATTATAGCCTATCCACTTAACCTTATACTATATTTTATTGTTAATGTCCTTATAACTAATAATCTTTAAAACTTGCCATTTGTCTTTTTTTTATCCTCTATATATATCTGCTTTATAAACTAGTGGCTTAATATTCCTATATACTAGCTCTAGTATTATAATATACTATATAGGGTAGATTTTTATTTTAGCTAGTAGGTTTAACTTAAACGTAACCAGTAAAATTCTTTATATAATTTTAAAAGGTCCTAATCTAACGTAGTCCAACTTCTTACTTAGTTATTAACTTTTAAAATTTTTATATAGTAGCTACACTTTATCTCCCTCCTTAAGATCTGGTCCCTTAGATCTCTTAGCATTATAGTATTTCTTTATTCTCTGCTATACTACCTTAGCTGTTTCCGTAAGGTTCTTATAAAGATTTATTAATATCTCCATCCTTTACTTAGCTGTGCTACTTATCTTCTTTACTTAATATAGCGATAATAATATTCTTAGCTTATATCTATAGTTTGCTTTAAATAGTAAAGTACCCATTCCTTCTTATAGTATTATATTATATATAAACTATATAACTAGTAATAATAATACCCAATTATTCTATGCGTAATTAATATAATGCCTTAGATACTGCTCTAGTATCTAATTTAGTCTTTCCGTTTAACTGTCTGTCTACGGATAATATACGGTAGAAGTTACTACTTAAACTTCTTGCTCCGCTAAGAATACCTCCCAAAATACTGTTATAAATCTTAGATCTCTATCCAATATAATCTTACTTAGTGCTTTATATCTTACAAACACTTCCTTAATATAGATTCTAGCGACATCTTCTGCTAATATCTCTTCTGTACACGTTATAAAGTATCCCCACTTTATAAGCTTATCTACTATTACTAAGATCGCGTTATAGTCTTATCCGGTAATAGGGTCTCTTAATTTTAGCAACTTTATAATAAAGTCCCATAATATAACCTCCCATAGTCTCTCTAGTATTTTAATAGGTTATAGCCCTCTATATAGCTTATACCTCGTTAGTTTATTTCTTTAGCAATCTAGACATTCTCTTATAACCTTTTATGCTAGGTTTTAGATTTTATTAATAATATACTCCTCCTAGAGTCTTAACACTAAGCCCGTAGCTTTATTATGTCCTTAAGTTAGTCCCTTATAGAAATCTTCCACAAAGTATTTTGCTATACTTTTTGGGATATACTTTACTTCTCAATTTTCGTATATATCCGTTTATAGATCTTCTAGCTATGCTTCTAGAATTCTTTATACCCAAAAGCTTTCTGGTGACTTATAGATTTTCTCTAACTTATCCTCTTAAGTTATTATAATCTTTAGATAATTATACCTAATTAGTCTATCTATATCTTTTCGCAGTAAAGCCCCTAATGGCTTTTCATTATTTTATAGTTTAGCTTTTCAACTTAACGCGTCGGCTCGCGTGTTGTCTATACCCTTAGTATACTAAATCTCGAAATAGTACTCTGCAAGTATCTCTGCCCATCTAACCTATCTTTAGTTAAGTTCCTTTATTATTAGGAATCCTATTAGGTTCTTATAATCTATCTTAATTATAAATGGTTTCTTTATACCTTGCAAGAATGCTCTCTATTCCTTTAATGCTGTAACTATACCTAATAACTCCTTATTATAGATGTTATAGTTCAGTTCTAGTAGTGTTATCTTCCAACTATAGTATACCACTAGGTGCTATCCGTCTGGATACTTTTATATAAAGTATACTCCTAGTATAAAGTCTAATACATCTATTTTTACAACCGTCTCTAGACCTAGTTAATAGATCTTAAGAACTAGCTCCTAGGTAAACAACCTCTTAACTTCCTTAAATAGTTCTTATTATTCCTTTCCCCATACCTATAATTCTTCTTTCTTTATTAACCGCGTAAATAGCTTAATATCCTTTAACTATTGCGCTATAAACCTTCTGCAGTAATTACAAAACCCTAAAAATAATCTTAACTGTATAACGTTCTCTAGTTCCTACTAATTCACTATAGCCTCAATCTTCTTTAGATCTATACTAAATTGGCCTAGTTTAATAATAAATCTAACAAAATTAGTCTTCCTAGTGAAGAACTTGCATTTTTTAATTACTACTGGCATCTGTTCCTCTTGTAGTCTCTTTAAAACCCATTTAACATATTCTCCATATTCTTCCTTAGTTATTAAGTAGATAATAATATTATTAAGATATACTATAACAAATTCATCTAAGTATTCTCCTAATATATTATTAATTCGCTTCTAAAACGTTACTAGTACATTTATAAGCCTAAATTGCATAATTAATGGTTTATATAGTCCTTCCTTTAACCTAAAGGCTGCCTTCTATTTATTGCCTTCCTTAATTCTAATCTAATAATACGCCCATCTTAGGTCTATCTTTATAAAGATTTACGCGTTACCTATTCTATCTTAGATTTCGCTAATTAAGGGTAAAGGATACCTATCCTTTCTAGTAATGCTGTTTAACTATCTATAGTTAATACACAGCCTTAGTTTACCATTTTTCTTTAGTACGAACAGTACTAGATAACCCGCTAATAATTGCGATGGTCTAATGTATCCCTTTTATAAGTTTTCTTAGACAAACTCTTTTAGTGCTCTACCTTCTTCTTTAGTAAGCTTATAGATTAGAAAGAACCTTAGACTTATTTCTAGTTCTAATTCTATCTTATAGTCCCATGCTATATACTCTAATAGCTTTTTACTCTCCGGTGACCATAATTTCTTACCATACTTATAGTATCTCTTTAGTATATGGCTTAACCCTTTCTCAGTTTCCTCATAGGTTGCTTCTACTTGGTACTATACTAACTTAGCTTATTATTGCATCTTACGGCGTTAAGTATTTCTAATATCGACTTAACCTGTAATCCAATTAATCTTTAGATTGTATTCTTATAACTAAGGCATTCCTAACACTGCCTTATTATTTCCCAATAGTAATATATCAAAAGACATCTTAATCTGTCTCCCTTTAATAGTTATCTAAATAGGTCCTGTTTTAAGATTAATAATGCCTCCTCTATAGGCTATCGGATCTCCTAAAATTATTACTAATAGGTAAGAACATTCCTTTTTCCTATGTGGTAACCCTATTCTTTTAACTACTACTAGCGAGATATAGTTCCTTATTGCTCCACTATCTATTAATGCCTTAAACTATTAATCTTGCCACTTAACTTATAAATTTAGGTGTCGTCCTTAAATTCCTTTAAGGGTTTAAGGCTCTACCACTAGTTCCCTCTGGTCCCGTAGGCCTCTATTTTTCCTAACTATTAGCTACTTAATCCTATTTATACTTGGTCTAACTTAGGCCAATACTTAGTTTACTTTTTATCCTTAATATACCATAGATAGGTGTTTTCTGTATATTCCCACCACTATCGTCTATTTAGGCATTCTTCCGTAAGGAATCTTCCTGGCTAAAGTATTAAGTCCCCTTATTCTTAAACTTCTACTAGGTGTTAACTATGCATATACTTAGCGTTTTAATATTTTACCTTATCTGTTAACTAATACATCCTTACTAGATATTTTTAATTCTTATCTTTTGGTGCTCTATGCATATTATACACATTATCTACACATGCTATCCACGATAGTGTATAATATACTTAGTGTCTTAGGTTAACTCTTAACTCATCTTTATCCTTAAGTTTAAACCTTTCTCATGTTAATTTAAGCGTTATAACTTTATTTATAGGTACTAAGATTTGTCTTTCGCTTCTCTAGTCCTCTAATTACTTCTCTAGATCTTTTAACGTTATAATTAAGGCTCCTTTAATGTGAGTTATGGCCTTTTCTATAATTAGGTGGTCTTGGATAACTTTCTTATCCAACCATATATAGAAATCTTCCCACTTATCATTATATTGTTATCTATACCACTTTTAGTACAATCCTTTAAGTATATACAGCTCGTCCGTAGGAAAGTATCTTCTTATTACTGCGTCGTAATAGCCCTTTATATGTCGTTCTTCGAACCTAGTTAAAATCCCTAAATCCTCTTCTTATTCCAGTTTGGTAAGCTACTTAGCTCTTAGTATGCCTACTCTAGGCCTATTAGTGACCTTTTATACGGGTGCTCTGTCCCTTATACGTCCTAATATACTAGATCTCTTATCTAGTTTCTATTCTTGCTATAAGGTAATTCTTACTCTAAATTCCTCCATAGTTTTTTTTCTTTCGCGCCTTGCGAGTGGATCCTTAAAGTCATTATACTTCTTAGTCTTAGTATTAACTTTTTAATCTTTAGGCTAAACACTGTGTTTCCCTAGTAAGTCTTCTAGGTCTATATATCTGTCTCCTAGTCTAACTACTGTTTATATTACAGATTCTCTAATTTATAAAGAAGCCCCTTACCTCTTACCTATGGGTGTCCTTATTCATACTCTAAATTCTTAGTTCCTTAGATTCTTTAATCCTAAGCTTGCTTCTAACTTAAGCTTAGCTCCCGCCTTAGTTTAACTAGGCGTCCGTAGTGTTCTTATCTCATTTTAAGAGTCTTAAATCTTACTTATCTTATCTTAAGAATCTTATAACTATGGGAAACACTATCCCAAGCTTATTTATATATTTCTAAACTAAGCTACTACTTTACTCTATCAGTTTTCGTCCGTTATAGGTCCTTAAGCTATCCTCATCCTGTCTTTAGAATCTTAGATCTCTCTTATCTCTTCTTAAGAATCTTAAGCCTTTAGCCTTTTACCTTTATTAAGTGGTAAGCTAGCACTAGCAGTCGTTTGCTTACTTAATCTTCTTTAGATATTACTCCTTCCGTCTTATAAAGCGATGGATACTATATCTAACGGTGTTATAATGCCCGTTATTAAACCTTACTCTATGGCGGTCTTAGTCTCTACTTCTATTATAACTTCTCTAAGGTTTACACGTTCCTAGTAAACTGCCTTTATTTCCTTATTATCTATAAATATTTCGCCTATATTAAACTTATTATCTTTAATATTTAATCTACGCGATAGTTTGTTAGTTCCTCTACACTCTATAGATTTTAGCTCTTATAGCCAATAACTTACGCCATACTTAGCGTCTTTATAAATTTGGTATGCGTTATTATAACAAAACGCAAAACTTCTAATTAAACATTCTTTTATTCCTTATAGTATATTATCATCCCTCTATACATATATATCTTCTACTAGTTAGGTTCCCTTTATTATATAGTAACTCTAACTATCTTTATAATCCCTTACAAAATAACCCTATTTCCCGTAATTTATATAAGCTCTATTTCTAAACTACTAACTTTACTATAGAGTCCGCCTAAACGTCTTCTGCTGCTAAGATCCCTAGTTTAGCCTCTACTCCTTAGTCCTATAATTACTAGATCCTTAACCTCTAGGTTTTTATAGTTTCTTACTCCATCTCTTATAGACTTCTTTAGTACTACTTAGGTCTATTAGCTCTGCGCTATACTATAGTTTCTAACTTAGCTTTAGTTGTTATACACTTTACGTCTTATATAACTGTGGAACTTTATCCTAGCCCTTTTTAGCCTATTCCCTTTAGTAGATCTAATTATTAATCTTAATCGCTTAATTTATTAACTCCCTTAAGGTGTCCGTATCTTCTATTAGGATAATTACGTCCTAAACTTTAGCCTTAAGTCTTTATTTATACTATGCTATAAGTGCCCTATTATTCCACTTAACTTATATTACTAGCGTTTAAAACTACATTATATATTTAATTACTAAGGTTTGTTATATAATATCTTAAAGTTTTCTTTTTACTATAGTTGTTGCCTTTAGGCCTCTAAATATTTATATAAGTCGCTCCGTAAACCCTTCCTAACTTAAGAACATAAATTATATATCTTAATTAGTGGTTATTATTCTATTAGCCTATATTTCTATAAGGTAAGATTTAAACTATTTAAGTGCCCTTCCTAATAGGAATAGCCCTATATACGCTATCCGATCTATAGGTGTTACTAGCTTTACTCCCTCTTGCGTAACCTTAAAATGTATTTACGTAAGAAATCCTTTAAGCTTTAATCTCTCTCCTAAGAATCTCTTAATTAATAGTAACTTAACCTTTACTACGCCTATTCCGTTAATCCTTTATTTAAGTATTGCATTATTTTCTATTAACTAGTTAACTATCTCTTATAGTTATCTAACCGTTATAGGTTGCTGCAAATCAGTATCTATTATACTGGTGTCGCCTCCTAACCTTAAAGTAGTTGCCGCCGTTAATGGCGTCGTAGTGGCTGCTTTTGGTAGCATATTGTTTAACTTTCTATATTTAATACCGTAACTAGGTAGTAATTGTGTAATAGAACCTTATAGTAAGAACTACGATAGGCTTATTATTAGGCTAGGTATATAGGTGATATAAACTAAAGTTAACAACGTAATAATAACTAGTAGAGTGGTTGCCTAATAGATTAACTCTAATTATATTCTGAAAATCACTATAAGGAAGGAACTATCTAGGTAGGGACTAAGGGTCCTTAAATACATAACCGTATTTCTATAAAATCCTTCTTATATATAATATACGTAAGGTATATAAGGTACGTACGTTCCGTTCGTTCTCTATATTCCTCTTATAGCATATTATATAACTTTAGTTACTATTCCTCATTATATAGTTCTACCAGATCTATCCTAGACTATACCTATATTAACTAACTAGCTTCTTCCGACTCCTCTCTAAGTAGTTGTAATATTATACTTAAAGCGTCCGTAACAATAGTCTCTCTAATATTTTAATAGGTTATAGCCCTCTATATAGCTTATGCCTTATTAGTTTATTTCTCTAGCAATCTAGATATTCTTTTATAACCTTTTATACTAGGTTTTAGATTCTATTAATAATATACTCCTTTTAGAGTTTTAATACTAAGCCCTTAGCTCTATTATATCCTTAAGTTAGTCCCTTATAGAAATCTTCTATAAAGTGCTCTACTATACTTCTTAGGATATACTTTACTTCTTAGTTTTTATATATATCTGTTTATAGATTTTCTAGCTACACCTTTAGAATTCTTTGTGCCTAAAAGCTCTTTAATAACTTATAAACTTTCTTTAGTTTTTCCTAAGTTGCTATAATTTTCGGATAATTATATCTAATTAATCAATCTATATCTTTTTGCAATAAAGCCCCTAATGGCTTCTTATTATTTTATAGTTTAGCTTTTTAACTTAGAGTATCTACTCTTGTATTGTCTATACCCTTAGTATACTAAATCTTAAAATGGTATTCTATAAGCATCTCTGCCTATCTAACCTATCTTTAGTTAAGTTTCTTTGTTATTAAGAATCCTATTAGGTTCTTATAATCTGTTTTAACTATAAATAGTTTCTCTATACCTTATAAGAATGCTCTTTATTTCTTTAATACTATAATTATACCTAATAACTCCTTATTATAGATGTTATAGTTTAACTCTAGTAGTATTATCTTCCAACTATAGTATACTACTAGGTGCCATCTATCTAAATACTTTTATATAAAGTCTAATATATCTATTTCTATAACTGTCTTTAGTTCTAGTTAATAGATTTTAAAAACTAGCTCTTAGGTAAATAACCTCTTAACTTTTTTAAATAGTTCTTATTATTCCTCTCCCTATACCTATAGTTCTTCTTTCTTTATTAACCGCGTAAATGGCTTAATATCTTTTAACTATTACGCTATAAACCTTCTACAGTAATTGCAAAACCCTAAAAATAATCTTAACTGCGTAATGTTCTCTAGTTCCTGCTAATTTACTATAGCCTTAATCTTCTTTAAATCTATACTAAGTTAGCCTAATTTAATGATAAATTTAATAAAATCGGTCTTCCTAGTAAAGAACTCGCATTTTTCGATTGCTACTAGTATTTATTCTTCTTATAGTCTTCTTAAAACCTATTTAATATATTCTCTATACTCTTCCTTAGTTATTAAGTAGATAATAATAATATTAAGATATACTATAATAAATTTATCTAAGTGTTCTTCTAATATATTATTAATTTGCTTTTAAAACGTTACTAGTATATTTATAAGCCCAAATTATACAACTAATAGTTTATATAGTTCTTCCTTTAACCTAAAGGCTGCCTTTTATTTGTTGCCTTCCTTAATTCTAATCTAATAGTACGCCTATCTTAGATCTATCTTCGTAAAGATTTACGCATTACCTATCCTATCTTAGATTTCGCTAATTAAAGGTAAAGGATACCTATCCTTTCTAGTAATGCTGTTTAACTGTCTATAGTTAATATATAGCCTTAGTTTGCCATTTTTCTTTAGTATAAATAGTACTAGATAACCCGCTAATAATTGTAATAGTCTAATATATCCCTTTTATAAGTTCTCTTAGATAAACTCTTTTAATACTCTACCTTCTTCTTTAGTAAGCTTATAGATTAAAAAAAACCTTAAACTTATTCCTAGTTCTAATTCTATCTTATAGTCCCATACTATATACTTTAATAGCTTTTTACTTTCTAGTAACTATAGTTTCTTACTATACTTGTGGTATCTCTTTAGTATATAGCCTAACCCTTTCTTAGTTTCTTTATAGGTTGCTTTTACTTAATACTATACTAACTTAGCTTATTATCACGTCTTACGGCATTAAGTATCCCTAATATTAACTTAACCTATAACCTAATTGATCTTTAGATTATATTCCTATAACTAAGGTATTTCTAATACTGCCTTATTATTCCCTAATAGTAATATATTAAAAGACATCTTAATTTATTTCCCTTTAATGGTTAACTAAATAGGTCCTGTTTTAAGATTAATAATACCTCCTCTATAGGCTATTAGATCTCCTAAAATTGTTACTAATAGGTAAGGATATTCCTTTTTTCTATATAGTAACCCTATTCTTCTAACTGCTGCTAGCGAGATATGGTTCCTTATTGCTCCACTATCTATTAATGCCTTAAACTGTTAATCTTGCTACTTAATTTATAAATTTAGGTGTTATCCTTAAATTTCTTTAAGGGTTTAAGGCTCTACTACTAGTTCTCTTTAGTTTTATAGGCCTCTACTTTTCCTAATTATTAGCTGCTTAATCCTATTTATACTTAGTCTAACTTAAGCCAATACTTAGTTTGCTTTTTATCTTTAATATACTATAAATAGGTGTTTTTTAGATATTCCCACCACTGTCGTCTATCTAGGCATTCTTTTATAAGGAATCTTCCTAGCTAAAGTGTTAAGTCCCCTTATTCTTAAACTTCTATTAGGTACTAACTATATATATACTTAACGTTTTAATATTTCGCCTTATCCGTTAACTAATGTATCCTTACTAGATATTTCCAATTCTTATTTTTTAGTACTCTATATATATTACACGTATTATCTACGTATACTATCTACGATAGTATATAATGTGCTTAATATCTTAGGTTAACTCTTGGTTTATTTTTATTCTTAAGTTTAAACCTTTCTTGTATTAATTTAAGTGTTATAACTTTGTTTATAGGTACTAAGATTTGCCTTTTACTTCTCTAGTCCTCTAATTACTCCTCTAAATCTTTTAACGTTATAATTAAGGCCCCTTTAATATAAGTTA
>Ga0307515_10019987_pt1 | contig 11994 bp, 14 predicted proteins | sample 17_EM_MG_FD_194513 | JGI IMG/M metagenome (GOLD analysis project Ga0307515, IMG submission 194513) | Populus trichocarpa ectomycorrhiza microbial communities from riparian zone in the Pacific Northwest, United States - 17_EM | ecosystem: Host-associated > Plants > Roots > Unclassified | place...
TTGAGATAATTTATGAAATTATATTTTTTTCAATTTCATTCTCATTCAACTTTTTAATTTGTAAGATTTGTTCCTCATTATTTTAATAAACTTGAGAAAAATAAAACATTAATAAGTTATTTTCCAGTTCATTTTCCATGACATAACCAAACACTGAAAAGTGTTTTCCAACTTATTTTCTATTACACTACCGAACATCGAAAAATACTTTTCAGGAATTCACTTTTCCCGGAATTTATTTTTTAAAATGAAACTACAAATAAATGAGGTCTAAATTGGAGAAAGAGTTCTTTTTCTATTCGAGATCCTTTGGGCTAGCAGTCAAGCTGGACATGGGCTTATACAACTCGGCCTGCCTGATAATAAGTTGATTTAAGAATAAAATCCAGAATATTGGACTGCTATGCAATCAGTATTGGTTAATAAAGTATATGAAAATGATAAAAAAAAAGGTCCTATAATTGAAAATCAAATATTAATTATTGAGGGTTTCTGGATTAAAATAATTCCAAACTAATCTAAATAATTAAAATAAATGAAAAAGGTGGATTATTAAATAATATTTATATATGTAACAAAACAAAAAACAAAAAAAAGAGCATAACATGAACTATTTATGGAATAATAGAATTGCAAAAAAGCATCGAACACTTTAAAATGTTATATCTAATATTGTATAATAAAATCAAGCTACATAATTACTCTCTCTTTATTTGGAGAATATAATTTGATTATTTTCCGGTATTTTTTTAACGATAAAAAAGCTTAAATCATACCAAAAAAAAAAAGGAAAAAGAAAAAAAGGGCTTAATACGGCTTCTTTCAAAATTGCCACTGCCTCATCCCCCCAGCTGTATTTATAACTGACTTTTGATTCCAACCTCCCAATAACAAGCCCTGCTCTTCCACGTGTAAAACTTTTTTCCCGCCAAGGACACCTTCCCTCCAAAGCTAACCACATCCCTCCCTCAAACAGAGACAAACCATTTCTCCCCCCCCTCTTCTCACTACAAAACTAGAATCCAAAAACCCTGGAAAAGAAAGAAAGAAAGAAAGAACTCCAAGATCTTCAATGGCGACCCAATTTCTCATGTCCATCATTCTCCTTTCTCTCCTCATTTCTTTCTCATCTTCTCTCCCTATATACAGCATACTTGATGCCACCCAAATCCTCTCAAATTCAGGCTATGTAGCCATGGCTCTCATTCTTGAATTTGGCTCTCAAACTGATCTAATCCCACCATCTCAATCTCTCACTATCTTCTCTCCCTCTGATACTGCATTTTCTCTTTCAGGCCAACCCTCTCTTGATCTCCTTCATTTCCACTTCACCCCTCGGTCTTTCTCTCTAAACTCCCTCAAATCCCTCCCTCCTGGATACCAAATCCCCACTCTTTTCTCCAATCACTCCCTCGTCATCAGTTCTAATGCTGATAGTCAAACCTCGGTAAATGGTGTCAAGATTAATGGGTCGGCTTTATATGATGATGGGTTTCTAGTAATCTTTGGTGTTGACAATTTTCTTGATCCGGATTTTACGGTTTCTGGGTCCATTAATGGGAGTACTGGTGGAATTCGTGGATGCTATGTTACATCTGGTGACGATGATTGCTCATTTGAGGAGGCTAGTGGGGTTTTGAAATCAAGAGGGTATTCTGTTATGGCCTCGTTTCTTGATTTGCAATTGGCGAAGTTTAAGGACCATACCAGGTTAACAATCTTGGCTCCTGTTGATGAAGTTTTGAAAGGTTTTATGGGTGATTTTAGTGATTACCGTTCAATCTTTCTTAGGCATGTCGTGCCTTGCAAGATTTCGTGGAGGGATTTGGTTAGTCTTGATGATGGGGTGGTGTTACCTACATATTTGAGGGGGTTCAAAATAAATGTAACTGTATCTAGTACTTTCTTGATGTTCAATGGAGTTCAGGTCATTGTTCCTGAAATTTATAGCAATAGTTGGCTTACTGTTCATGGTCTTGGGGGGAGTTTAGTGATGCAAGAACCGACTGCAACTGCAAGCAATGCTGAAAAGATTGTAGTGGATTTTAAGGCCATAAAGGTCTTGATAGCCTTTTCTTTTCTGCTTCTGTGTACCTCTCAGCTGAACTCTATTTTGTAAGTGCATTCATTCACTGCCACTTTCGTGTCCCTTCTTGTAAAAAGGTTTGTGTTCTAGTTGTTAGTGTTGTAATTGGATTCCATTTTCTTATTGACTTGATGTGAAACAATAAAGCCATGCCGTGATATTGTGAAATGATGATTTTTGAAATAAATTCTAATTCTTTTTAGTTTTCCACACTTATGAGCTGATGGATGCAATGATATTGACTCATACATGATTCAATTGATCTATGATATGATTTGAGCTTATTGGAATGCTTGTATGGACATCTAACTTTCTCAGTTGATGTGAGATTATTGGTATACTAGTTTGAGCCAGTCTAAGTGTGGAGGATATATTTTAAGAATCAAACTATATTTTAAGAAAAAAGAAAGTGGCATAGCTGTGAATTGCTATTGAAGGCTATCATTTTTCGTGCCTTCAGAGCTCTTGAAAATGAAATATCGTCTAAGCTAAAGGCAAACTAATTGGGTTGATGGTCCTCCCGGGCGATTGCAAGGGTCTTTAACTTGTGTTGAAAATGGTTCAATAACTGAAGACTGAACTAATACCTGTAGACAAGTCAATTTGCCTGGCTGTGTCAGAAGTTTTTGTATGAGATATATGATTTCTTATCTGGAGGCCGAAGTCATAGCCCGGATTCTTTAGTAGGCTACAACCAATTGAAAAGGATCGGTTGACGGCATTGAGTAGGAATATTTGAAACAGTGATTGCTTTATTCTGCCCTGCGAACATGATAATGATAGCAGCACGGGCTCTCAATCGGAAGACAATTACTGTTCTCCTCTTAATCAGCTTCAACTGAACTGACCTTGTTGCTGAAGTTACAATACGACTCGCTCTTAATTTCCAAAACGTGTGATTGCACCATTAAGAATGGAACCAAAAGATGCAAAAAGCCTGATTCTTGCATTATCATTATTGATGATTGCGGCCTCAATTAAAGAGTTTAACGCTCCATTATTTTATGCTTTATTTTCTTTTGAGGGCAGGGAAGGTTAATCAAGTATAATGCCATATAGATGAACTATAAACTATCGCATTTCCAAGAAGAACTGCAGAATCATTGAGCAGCTGGAACTTGACAAGTAAACCACAGCCACAGGAAAGTTTAAAAAACCAGTATTGATCTATCTTCCATCGCTAACAATGAATGAGCTCTAGAAAAGGGAAGCTGGAATACTGGAAATGTGTATTTTTTAAAGAACAGGGCCTAAGGTGATGTCTTATTCAAGAAATTGAACATGACGCTCTCCTGTTATATTTGTTTCTTGGATGCTGGGTACATGGCATTGTTTATTGTGTGTATGCATGAAACAATATGATGCAGTCAAAGCCTCGCCCTTCTCTAGCTATCAAGAAGAAATATGCAAAATTTGGATGTAGCGCCCGCTTTCAGTGAATATGAAAAAATTGAACGGTTAAGACTTAAGAGGATGGTTGGATTTTTGTCAACATCAAAATAGAGCAAATGTGGTGGCTTGTGAAAGTTAGGAGGATACAGAAATTTGTGATACTTGGAAGAATAATAAAACCCCCTGAATTTTTCACCGATTCTTCTGAGGCTCCTCTGAAATATAGTACTCAGTCCATGGCAAACCAGAAAATCAACGGTATACAAACTCAGCAAATCTCTGAGTACAGTAAGTTGTTACAAGGCCATGTACAAAAGGATCCCATATCTTCTGATTGAGATGAAATCAGAATACGGTGCAAACTCGCAAGCCACTAAAATCTCCAACAAACCCATGGCATCGTAAAGGTAGAACAAAACAGGAAGCATGAGTGCAGAGAGCCAGATGAAGAGTGAAGGGGACCAGTTTGGAAACCATTAGGACAAGTGTGCACATATTCATCGAAGCGGATGCATGTATAGCAGCATCGATCCCTGATCCTCTAAATCCAAACCAATTTATTAGCTGATTTACCGACCAAGAAGTGAATTCAGAGTCATCTGTCTTAATCAAACAATCAGTAGCACTGAATCATGCACAGATTGATAAGAACCAGAAAAACTTGAAAAGATGATAACACTGAACAGATTTAATATCAGAACATATGAAGAATATTTCATAGAATTAGGCCAACATTTAATGCATTTCATACCAGGTACCAGTGTAATATCACATACAAAACCCAGATCCCGTTAATCAGCAATAGATGAGATGTGTCTATCTGAGTCAGTTAAAACCTTGAGACAGATCAATTTCCAATACCCCATGGCATCCCTCCTCGCCTCAGCTAACTATTGGAGCTCTCCTTAGCTTATCAAGCTTCTTTTTAAAAAAACGCAACAATGTCCTTCTTGCCCTCATCGAGAAGATTTTGTTTCAGATTGCTAAACAACTGTGCTGGAGGCCGAATGCCCACATCCAACATCTCCTGAAAAGTACATGCAAGCCTCATCTAGCTTATTCTCATGGCACAAACTGTTAATTAATGTAGAGAACATATGCATAACAGGAAGACCTCCCTAGGCCTTCATCTGATCCCGTACCTTTATCGCCATATCCACTCTATCCCCATTGCAAAACATCCGTCATCGGTAGTCACAGTTGGCTCACATCCGTCACTGCTCATTTTCTGGAAAACTGAGTAAGCCATCTTAGTTTTTCCAGCCCTTATCAGATGGTGATGTATAATATCATAGGTTCTCGCATTTGGACCAACTCCACTCTTCTCATCTCATCAATCGTCCACTGCACATCATGCATTCTCTCTGACCAGCAATAAGCCCCCACAAGAGCATTGTAAGTAGGTGCCTCTGGAGCAAAACCACTAGCCTTTGATCACTCAAAAAACTCAAGTGCTTCACTCAACCTCTTTTCAGCTCCCAAGCCATTAATCAATATACAATGTATGTGAGGACTAGGCTTACAATTCCTCGCTTCCATCTCAAGAAACAACTCAATTGCATCATCATACCTCCTAACTTTACAGCGTGCATTGATAAGAACACCGTAAGTGACAACATCCGGTTCAAAGCCCTCATCTTTCATTTCGTTGTAGACTTCAATAAGCCGCGAGAGGTTTTTCTCTTGACCCCAACTTTCTAGCAATATCGCATGTGACTTATATCAGCCAAGAATCTTCTCTTATTCATTTTATCGAGCACCAATTGTGATCGCTCTATCTGCCTCGACTTGCACAAGCCACAAAGTATCAAGCAATCTATTAACATCTGATGACTCAATCTTCAATCCAAACTTCTCCATTTTCATAAAAGCCTCTACTGCTTCTTTAACTTTCCTTGCTCTTGCATATCTCCTTGAAATCAGTGCAAAAGTTTATTTAGTCAATAACCCTTTTAGCTTCTGGGCAGTAACTATGTTCCATAATACTTTAAACTGCTTGATTTTTCCTAGAGATTCAATCTAGGCATGGTAGCTCTCTATGCTATATTGAAACCCTTTTTTCTTCTCTGCCCATCTAAAGAACGATAATGCAAGAGCACCTGCATTGCTTAGCTTCTTCGATGCTTCAAAAATTAAACTTGATGACACTTCAATAGAAGCCTTATTGAGCGAATCCTCAGCGCCAGAACTGGACTTTTTTTACAATAATTTGCAGATATTTTCAGCGTCTTCAACGATTTTATCAGCTGAAAGTTGTCTGCTTTTGTTGCTGGCATCAGTAAGGACAAGGGTTTACTGTAAATCACCATGGATTGACCTGTGGACGATAAAATGAGGTTTTAATAGAGACCTACATGGGCTTTCAATATTGGGTGTTGAATGGAGAGAAAGAGTTTGGCTTTTGATGTTTATAAGCGATCTCAAGACAATAGGCTCGAGATTGAAGGAAGAAGAGTAGAGAAGAGGAATTCTTTTCGGTGTTCTTGATAGAAAATCGGAGAATCGAGAGAGACCCATGTTTGATAGAGACAATCAAGCTTAGTAAAAAGGGAAGCGGCTAAAAAGGGCACTATTGACTGGAAGTAGCCGTCCTTCCTCGAATGGGATTTTAACCAACGTTTTTTTTGGAGAAGAGTCCTCGAACCGCATCAGTGGTTGGTTGATAAGAAAAGGTTCCGTCACTTATCTACATACCCATTTGTTGAGACCAAAAAAAGAAATGAAAAGTTCCCAATTCCCAAATACATGTTTGGATTGTTGTTTCTATTCCGCTCATCCCCGCCTATTCAACACTCACTCAACAGAAAGTGTCAGAAGAAAAGAACATCCATCTAAATGTTTTTAACCATTTGTCCATTAAAATAAGCTACGCTTTCCTTCTTGCCATTTGCCAATACATACTGAGATAGAGAGCAAATAAGAATTTAGTGAATGAGCTTCCGTTACAACTTTTGAAGAACAGATTGAACATACAAGGGCGTGCCGATGGCAGCATAAAGGGGGAGATCCTCTTATTGATGCACAGTTTACCAGTTCCATGACAGGACGCAATTCAGAAAAACCTCCAAGTGAATTCACTTGTTTCCCTTCGACTCTGCCACTCCTACAAACAATATCATAGCCTGCGAGGGGAGTAGCCCAATAAACGGACCTAAACATCAAACAATCAATGTCGATTGATGGTCATACTCCGAAGTGGTAGACAAAATTCAGATGCGAAAAAAATTGCACCAGTCTCGGACAATAAACCTATAATATGTGCATCTTTCACTTGCACTGATTCATCTGAGAGTTCCATTCATCAAGAAGGTTTTTAATGGTCTCCTCAAATTTCTTAGCCTGAGGACCAGGCTTCACAACATTGACGTCACCCCACTGGGAGCAAGGATCCATCCACCAGGTTCTACGGCCGGTGCACCATGCACCTGGGGCAGCTCGCTTGTGCCCACGCTTAAGGATCTTCTCATCAACCTTGTCTAGCACAGGGTCATCCCTCTGAAACTGCCTTGCAAAAGCCACTCCACTTTGAACCATCAGATCGTAATCAGATGTATTGAGAAAATGCGGTTCCATCTTCGGAGGATTGTCCCAGACCATATACCTTAGATCACTGTTTACAGTTGTATTCTTAAACTCTGGTGCATTGCAAATGACAGAGTGAAAATAGCTTTCTTCAGATAAGACCACATTGTTGAAGTACATAAGAAGGGTTCGAGGAAGATTATCCCAACCAAGAATACAAAATTCAAGAAATGGTCTGCTCAGGATGACCCATGGGGAACCTGCAGTGGTAGAGAACTGTCACCACACGTAACATTTCCACAAAAGTAAAGCATGGGCGTAACTTTAATTTAAGTTGCATAAACAGCATGCTATAGAGAATAGACTTTGCCTGTAAATAATTTGAAACCATCAGGAGTTGGCCGCTTCTCTGTAGCGTGAAATATCTGGCTCCTCCTGGCTAAGTAAATTCCGGGGTCAACTACAATAGGCTGAATTCTCTGAGATCTACACAAAGTCAAACCAACAGAACACAAATATAACTAAATGTTTGTGCCACAGAAGTATAATAAAATTAGGCAAGTAGAGGTCACCTACTCTTTCCACCCAAGTTCACTGGTGTGATCTATGAAACTGAGGTCTCTGCTGACACAGGAGAACACATGAGCCAAGTCTGCAAGATTACAGAATAAAATATTAGAAACTCGGAATAATATTATGGAGCAAAATGACACCACAGAGTCAGTGGAAATGAAGCCTAGCAATTTTCAACAATTCAGTGTATTTGATGCTAGAGACTTCTTGGTGAAATACAAAGGACATAGGAGAAAACAGATTCAAGACAGTTCTGCCAATAGTAAATAAACAGTGACAAAGCTACTAATTATCAACTGAGATAATTATCAACTGAGATTCCCTGTTACTTAGCATATAACTTGGCAGATGAGCTTCCAAGTAAGCATTAATCAGCTTCAATTTTTACACATTATAATCATCTGACTTCTTAAGCCTCCCTGGCCATTCACTTGTGCAATGATTTATAGAACAATGGCAAGGCCTCACATGTGAACATCAAGTTGATGGCTACAAAATCTCTAACCCACATCAAATGTATTGTGCTTTTGTACAGCTGTGAAAGGTCCTCAGGAATGAGCATTGTGTTGGTGGCTACAAAATCTCTGTGACCCACATCAAATGTATCACCAGAAAAGAAGCAGACTCCAAATCAACAAGGGATTATCAAAGGTACAGACAGCTCATCAGCAACTCTTCATACCAATAGCCATTGCCAAGGATGCCCTTACTTTTGCAAGGGTAAAGGATGGCACTGTATTAGGCTTTTATACAGCTATGAAAGGACCTCAGGCATGTGCATCAAGCTGATTGCATCCTTAAACATTAGATTTCATAGCAAAATTGCCGCCAAGTAACCAACCAATCCAGAAGTATGAATCAATATGCAAAACCTTTTATGGACATCTTCCAAATGATATCCATAGTCTTTTATCCAATCACATAATTATTTTGAAACATGCTTCTGGTACAAATTTACTCATGGTCCTCTGTCATAGCTAAATAGCCTCAATGCCCTGCCAACACTCTAAGCTAAAAATTTTAAAAAATCACTATGCGAACTCTACAGTCTTGCTCTGTCATGCCTCTTCGAGGTAAAAGTTCTTTAGTAAACAAGCACTAGTCATATTTAAGAAGCCTATGTTCAGGGCCTTCACTTGTCATCTAGCGCTCACAATATTCAACATACTAGCCAGTCTGGACATGGTATTAATGAATGTTTGATCTTATTGCAGAGTTGATGTCCTTTAATTGATAGTCTTAGCTTAATGCAGCTTGTCCTACAATCATCAGATTTAACTTTTTTAGTCGACTCAGTAATCTAGATTGCCAACCAGCCACCCCCTCAAAAAAGAAAAAAAAAAGTTTCTTGCATGCATGCATTCTGTAATGCGCAATCCAAAGACCTGCATCAAGAATACTCAAAAGCCCACACACAGTTGATGAACATGACAACGTAAATGAAAACCCATGAATTCTTGCAAACTCAGAATGTCTTTTTGAAACGGTGTCCATCAACATATTTAATGTTACACATAGGAGCTGTGTGTTAGTTGGAAGATCGAAGAAGGCTACTGTTTAGCCAATATTGCAAATATCCTAACTTAAGAAAACTTCATCCTGACACCAAAAGGGAGAAAAAAAAACTGCTTCAGACTGCAAAGAATAAATGAAGAAATCATATTTAGCTTCTGGAAGCTAAATTGAGAATTCAAAAAGCCTTTATAGAGCCCATTGTACATGAGCAGACTGGGATTGAAACTTGGTCCTCCATCAACCTACTTACCCAGTGCACAAATGAGTGTGCATCCATGTATGCAAGTTATAATGTGGTGGACCTCATCCTGGATAGCATGCAACGATTATTAAGTCAGACTTTAATAAAAACTTCCGTTCTGACAAAATCATCCTTCATTATACCTACGTGGCAGCCTACTTCACTATACTCTGAACCACATTCTAGCAGGTCCAATAGAAGCTTCCTTTTGCGCGGGCTTATCCACAGTTGTTCAATCCTAGATCTAAGCCCAGGGTTACGGTTACTTGCAGGGATATGTTCAGCTCAATCGTTTTTATATTGGTAGTATAAGCTGTTCTAGTAAAAAACATATTGTCTCTAGTTTACAAAGTTTATCGCAATCAAAGGAATATCTAGCATCTTTGCATAAAAGTAAACATATGTAAACAATATTTTCTCCCCATACCACATCCTACCAACATTGTGGCCTAAATGGCACCATTCATGCTGGCTCCTAAACCATTGTGGACTGCAGGTACCCTAGTTTGAGGTAGTCAAAGGAAGCAAAGGCAGCCACATTTTAAGTGTTACGATTCGATGAACATAAATATGTCAAATATATCCAAAACACTAGGCAAATTATGAAATTCAAAAGTCAACTATGCTTAGAATAGTAACAGACCATAATGCACTCTTTCCATTGAGCTTTAAGAATGCAAAACGCAAGAAATTTCTCATTCAAGAGTCAACAACAAAAGAAAGCAAAACTTAAAAATAGATGCCTGAATAAAATTCTTAAAAAAAAAAACAAATGAGCCACTAAATTTAAGTTCGGGTTATTTTTCCAGCACCAGGTCACAGTTTCATGCTTCACCAAGCAATCTTCTCTCTCTCTCAACACACACACACACACTAGAAAACCAAACAAATCCACAGACAACCAAAACCAACAATCAAAATTCAGCCAAAAAAAAGCAATAGAAAAGAAACATACCATCCTGAGTAATCAGCGGATAATCCATTGCACTCAAAGACACAAACCAAGTCCAACCTGCATCCATTCTCAACAAAATGGCAGCAGCACGCAACATTGCAGCCAGATTAGAAGAACCCATATAGGTAAGCCTACTGGGCATCCCTATAACATCCACATTCCCAAAACTCCTAATTGCAGGCACTGCATTTACAGCCCCAACAAGCCTCATTCTCTCCTCATCTGATGCTTCAGCACCCAAATGCAATAAATAACGGTTTCTTGGGTGATAAACCGCGAGCAATAGCCTAAGGATCCGGTCCTTATCCCCTCTGCCGCCTGATATATAATAGGCAAAAGCAGGAGGGTAGTGGGTTCCATGATGAATTATAGAAGGAAACTGTTTAGAGGAGCTGAAAGCAGAGATTGAATATACTAAGAGAAAGAGTAGTGAAAGAAATGCTGAAGAGAAGAGAGTGAAAAGCCATCTTTTCTCTGCTCCCATAATAACAATCCTAACAACACATCCAATATTGAAGCCGATACTTGTTTTTGGTGATGGGGCATATGGTGGTGCAAATCAAATCTCAAGTTCAAAACTTTCAGCTAAATTTGAGGTATAGAAAGGGAATGGAAAAATGGTTTTGCATTAAAATGCAACACCTTTTCACTATCTTCTGAGATTTGATGGGAAACAAAGATATATAGATGGGTATGAATCAATAAAGACTGAAACTTTATAGCTGAATTTTGGGTTTCGAGGGAAAATAAAGAGACAGGTATTGTTCAAATGAATAGTATTGGGTTGAATTCAGCGATCGAGGGAGATGAGATTGTTGGGATCTTGGTGAGGAGCTTTGAGCTGCGTGTGAACAATGGTTCTAAACAGTGAAAAAAATAGAGAAAAAGTAAAGGAAAGCAGGGAAGAACCGGCTAGATTAGGAACAAACTAATACACACACACACGTACATACATACATACATACATACATATATATATATATATATATATATATATATATATTTGTCACTCTATTTTAATAGAGCCAGCTTCTATGGAATAAACATTAATAGAGACGTGAAATTTATTTTTTTTCAGTGTGATTGAAATTGTTTTTAATTAAAAATATATACAATAACATTTTTTATTTTTTTAAATTTATTTTTAATTTCAATATAAAAAAATAATCTAAAACTAAAAAAAATAAAAAACCTCGTAAACACAGTTAAACTGAAAAGACAAATAATGCCGTATTTCACTCAAGTCTACGACTCTACCTCCTCTTATGAGCTAGTAGGGTTGGGGTTTTCAGGTTGGATTTGTTTTCTTTGTGATGAACGGAAAGGAAGAAATTGAGTTGTTACAGTGATGGATTGTTGGTCTTCTCTGAAATTATTATTATTATTTTTTTTTTTTTTGATTTACGTGGGGTGTCCGGGCCAGCTTACGCGCACCACGACTATTCCCCACGGCCCACTGGACATCCTGCAAGCCCAGGAGCAGGTAAGACACCGCGGGGGTGACAGGCGTGCACATAGAGGGTCGAACCCGGGACGGGGGCGGAACAAGTCACACGATTGACCACAGCAGCTAGGCCCTCAAGTGTATTTTTTTGTTATTAATGAAGTTGGTATCTTCTATAGGCTTTTACGTGCCTGATAATGTAGCCTGGTCTCATTTTCAAATCTATTTGCTTAAATCTATTTGAAAATCAGACCAGGCTACATTAT
>Ga0307515_10019988_pt1 | contig 11993 bp, 10 predicted proteins | sample 17_EM_MG_FD_194513 | JGI IMG/M metagenome (GOLD analysis project Ga0307515, IMG submission 194513) | Populus trichocarpa ectomycorrhiza microbial communities from riparian zone in the Pacific Northwest, United States - 17_EM | ecosystem: Host-associated > Plants > Roots > Unclassified | place...
AACACATTAAACTACTTTTTCTTCAACCTCAATTTCAACCATGGTTTTAACCAAACACCTATTTTTTTCAAACCAACCTCAACTAAAAGTATTTTTTATAAAACAATTTTTTTCAAAGCACAACCACAACAGCTACCGCAATACCAAACACACTCTTAGCGTAGAAGAAATCCCAAAAACGAGGATTTGCTGCCGTCATTGCAAGCAATTATTGAACTGTTCTGTTACAATTTTAGGGCATGGATGGAAAATGGAGACTCAATCAAACCATGAAAGGTCAAACTATAGCACCGTTATTTTCCATATTTTTCTATAAACGAAATCCACGTGTTATGATTTCCATTCACGATCACGCCTCCCCGTTATTGAAAATCGCTTGTGGTAAAAATTAGTTTTTTTTATATAGTTTCAAACAAAAAAATATATATTTTAAAAAGCATATAATAGTAAAGTACCAAACATTGTCTTGATGGATATACCAGAGGCAAAGAAACTGCCAAATTCCGGGGAAGTTCTGCACAGACCAATCAGGAGACATCAAGACACTGAATGGACAGGCTGAGGAGTGGATGACGAGCTGGCTTTTACGCTGCTGACAGAGTGGAAAGGATTCTGTAAACTCCGCCGTGTGCCTATTTTACCTATCATTCTTTTAATTTTAATTTTTAGATTTTGTTGATGTAGTTTATATATATATATATTTTATTTGATATTTGGTTTGTTAGGGTTTGAATTTTGTATTTTTCTATCTGTAATGCTTTTAATTTAATAACCCGGATTATAAGTTTGAAAAGTTAATATTATTCGATATTTTTTTTTAATTATTTTCTTTTACGATCTTATACATTAGTTTCTTTTTCTAAAAAAAACTAATTTTGTAATTATTTTTATAAGTTTAACCTAGTTTCATGATCCAAGTCACGGGTTTTTCTGGGTCCTTTTCGAATAAAAACTATTTTTTTAATTGTTTTGTTATATTTGATTCTTGAAGATATTATTCTAATTAATCTATATTTTTTCTTTGTTTTTAACAAATGAACTTATTTTTTCAAAATTAAAAAATATTAAATTTAAATAATTTTTTGATATGTTTAACTTTGTGTGATATTTTTTTAGAGTGTAAGTTTATTTAATTAGTTTCACTTGTGTTTATATTTTTATTGATTTAAATAAACAGGTCTAATAAACACAATAGGATAAATGTCTAATTTTGTATAATTAAATATCTTGATTTACACTTATTTCTTAATTTTTCTAATGTTTTAATTATTTTTAATGATTTGTTTTTGTTTATTTAAATGAATGATTATTAATTTATTTAATTAGATTTTTGCATACGCATTTTAATTTATATTTTAAATTTTTTATGTAAAAAAATTAAAATAACCTATATAGCTGATTTTTTTACAAAAAAAATAAAATTATAACCGGCGAAAAAGTGTTAAATATCTAGTGTATTATATAAAATGTGGTCGTTTTTATCTCTGAACTAATATAAGACCTTTTTAATGGGGAGACTCAGCCCAAACAAATATCTGGAAGGGCGCACGCCCAATCAATCCTTCACCTTTTTTGTACGATAATGTTTGAGCTGGGCTGAAACCAAATTTAATTATCAGGGGCCTGAATTATACAGCGCCTTGAGCTGTTCGTCACACGTCGTACACCTTGACTTCGAGCGGCTGCATTTGCACCGAAGTTTTTGAAAATTTTGAAAGTGAAAAACTTTCCATGGATCCTGCCCACACTTTGATGATGATGGCATGTTTTTGGAGGATTTGAAGGATCGCTTTGACGAGTTCATTCATGCATCTATGGAAGAGCACAGGGATTGTTTGACGAAACATATCAAGAACTTTAATTCCCACTTTTATGTTCAACGATTGATTGCTAATTGCCAACTGACAATTTTCTTCTTCGTTTTCTAATTGAACAAGTTTTGGTATCATAAAGTAATGGAATGAGTGTGGTTTTGCTAAGTGTCTGATGCTCGTCCTCGTCTTTTAAATCCACACCGCAGGATGCATTTCACTGGCAAGTTTCCTGTCTAGTTTTGTGGTCACTTGCTGTTGGTACGCGTTTAAATTTACTCTCGGCCTTGGTGTAACATTAATAATTACTCTAAAAAAAAATGAGTTTTTTTTTTTTGAAAGGTTCTATTATTCATCTCATCATATATTATTGGATTAACAATACAAAATTTTATGTTTTTTTTAATTTGATTCTCAAATTATTTTTTTGGTGATTTAGTCCTAATTAAAGACTAATTGATTTTGATTTCTTATAAAAAAAAAAGAGATTGAAAAAAGAGAGATCAAAATAAAAAAGACGTCAAACATGGATGTCATGCTATAAGTTTTGCAAAAGATGCACTTTGATCCTTACACTATAAGGTATTTTGGGTCAAAAACAGATTGAAAATGAGTTTTTGGGTAAAAAAACTTAAACCCTAATTTTCCAGCCACTAAAATGGTCGGAATCTGGGTAAATCAGACGATGTATTGTCTGATTTGTTTTCAAAATAATTTGGGGCGGACGACAAGTTGGAAACAAAAAAAATTAAGGGCACAATCACGTGGCCCTCCCAAATGAGCCAGGCGAGCTGGCCAGGATTACCAAACCTAACAATACCTGGCCTTTACTTTTTTATTTTCTTTTAAATTTCTTTCTAATTAATTTTTTTAAATTAAGGATTTTTTTATTGTTTTTTCTCTAAATTTTTTAGATTTATATTTAAATTAGTATTTTTTTTCTTTTATTTTATTTGGATAGCATGATAATTATTTTTTTAATTATACATTTAAATTTTAAAAGTTTTACTGATTCATTTATAATTCTGGGCAGAGTCTTGGGTAACGACATCTCAACATGACCTACGGTCAGGCAATTCACCGGGCTTTTCATGAAGAGAAGATAGAGGACCTTCACATTTAATCTGACAAACCACCAACCAAAGAAATAAATAGCCAACTATCTAGGTGGTGGCCCAGTTGTAAGAGCTTGGGACCAAGAGGTTTGCTCTCTCTGTGGTCTCAGGTTCAAGCCCTGTGGTTGCTTATATGATGGCCACTGGAGACTTACATGGTTGTTAACTTCAGGGCCCGTGGGATTAATCGAGGTATGCGCAAGCTAGCCTGGACACCCACATCAAACTAAAAAAAAAAAAAAATAGCCGTATGCAAGGTCGCCGATCAGCTTTTCAGCACGTTTCTTACACAAATCGCCCATCCAAAAGCCATTCTTTGGCTCTCAACATTCTTACGGGCATCACTTTACAAGTACCAGGCAGGTATAGGTACTGTAATGGGACTCTGCAATAAATGGAACTTCTTTCTGGCAATACTACGCCTGGCCTAACTCCATTTTTCTGTAGCGGGGCTGGTTCTCTCTGTTTGTCAGTATCCCATTAGCAAGCAAACATGTGCCAACTCGAATTTGAAGCCATCTTCAGATGGTTTTCTATTGGGCATGAAGCGAGGAACTGAGCATAAAATCCATGAACTTCATGATTTTTTATCTTGTCAAAATTGATCCAAAACCATGTATTATCGCCCCAATGGCTCATCACAATTAGTATAGTCACTTCCAAGCAAGGGCGGAGCTAGGATTTTTTTTTATCCTGGACTATAAACTGTTACTGATCCTTGTTATAGAGCTAAGTTAGAGCTTGAAAATTCTTACTTGATCATGATGGTTTTGCACTCTTGTGACTCTCTGTTTAAATTCCTCTTCAAAACCTAAGCTAAAACCCGATGTTGTTGAGAAGAAGAAAATTAAAATCCTATGGTGTTTCTCGAGTATTGATAAAGGTAAAAGAGTAGATATAAATAAATGATAGAAGAAAAAATCTTTGTAAGGAGTGGATTTTTACAAAAAAAAAAAAAAAAAGAAAAAAAAAATGGAAAGTTTTTTTTTTAACTTTAGCGGATACGTTTGTAGGAGGCAGTGGCCTCTGCTGGGGTTCGGGGCGGAGCCCCGAAAAATTTTTTTTTTCTTGCACAAAATCCATAAAGTTCATTACTGCATATAAAGCTCCAAATAAAATTTAGTCAAAATAACAAAAACACAACTAAAATTAACCCTACAAAAATATATAGGACTTAACGACAGTATAATTCCCAAAGAAAAGGAACAGACAAATTAAAGCTCTTAGCATTAGCTGCACTTGCAATCCTAGGCCAAAGATCAGCACACTCCTTCCCAATTGGACCGGTAATTGCTGAGCCTTTCATTTCTCCTTTGGGGTTCACAATGACACCAGCATTATCTTCAAAATACATGAAAACACCATCCTTTCGGCGCCAAGGCTTACGCTGCCTAACAATGACAGCAGGCATAACCTTCTTTTTGAGATCAGGCTTCCCCTTCTTGACAGTGGCCATGACCATATCACCAACGCAGGCAGAAGACAAGCGGTTCAAGCGACCCTTAATTCCCTTCACAGATATGATGTAAAGGTTATGCAGGGAGAGTATTGAGTTTTTTAATAATTTTTTTTTAACCTGGGCTACAGCCCACCTTAGCCTCCTATACTCCTCCGCCCTTGCTTCCAAGGCCTAACCCACCAGGTCTATATATGAATCTATTGGCACTATCAAGCTAAAATAACTCCCAGAACCATTAATAAGTTATTTTATGATAGAATTTTAAGTAGGTCGTATACATACATACATACGTACGTACGTATATCTATCTATACATATAAGCATAGACTGTTCATGAGAAATTAATTTGTTTCTTGCATCTTGTTTTAAGACTTGAACTCAAGTGACATGATAATGTAGAAAATAAAATCCATTTTCTAACCGGACTGCTTTTCCTTCACAGGAAAAACAATGTACTGGGATGAAACTAGAATTTTATACGCTATTTGTTTTTTGAAGTGTTTTTTATTAAGATATATATTAAAATGATATATATTTTTAAAAAAATATTATTTTTAACATTAATATATCAAAACGATTTGAAAACATAAAAAAATTAATTAAAAATATAAAATATAATTTTTTTTAAAAATACTTTTAAAATATAAAAACAAACAAATTATTAAACCCCAACATAAATATAGACACAATGCCTTATAAGCTACAGGGCACATGCGTCTCGTACACTGAGAAAGTTGTTGAACGAACCAACCTAACATCAAACCTTGATATTGCTCGTTCTTGTCCAAAGATGGCAAACAGTCCTACCATTAACCTTCTAATTAAAGTCTTAGCTTAGGCCTAAAAATATGGCAAATCATCTTCGAGACTTGGCTTAGAATCATTTCTTGAAGCAGTAAAATTAAATCGAGAACTTATTTGGCATTATATGAGTAAAAACAGCAAGTGCGGCATATATTGAGCACACAGTTGCCTTGTTTTTATCGAGCCTGGCTGTATAGGACTGCTTTTTGCAAGATTAAATTAATAGTTAATTAATCATGTTCTCAATGCTTAAAAACAATGGTACTACTGTATAACTAGAAAGATCCAGAGTTCCTTCTTCCAAAAAAAGAAAGATCCAGAGTTTAATGAGCCAATACGGCGATTACCTTAAAATAATTTGTCGCTAATAAGGGTACACATCGGTCCTTACAGCAATTTATGATCATTTCTTCTTGTTCTTCATTTGATTAACTGTCTTAGCAGGCATCGGATTCCTAGTCTAGCTAGCCAAATATTCTAAAGGTACGTACATGCCATAATCTACATCATGTGGATTTTTCTATACTTCGACCAGGCAGCAGAATCCGATATCAATCTGGATAAATTCTGCAAATATACCAAGTACAATATTACCACGCTTCAGCTGAAAATCACGAATATATACTAGTGGTAGGCTTGCCAAGACATTTTTATATTTATATTCCACAAAATCAGCATTTTTTTTAATTATTATTATTCGTCTCTTCAACTTCTAATGCCCTTGACATGTCTCTCCGTTATCTATTAAAGAAGCTGTTTTTTTAATTGCTATGGGCTAGGAAATATCAAAACATGAAAAGATGCAAAGCATTTTTTAAAGTAGGTAACTCTACCGCCTCTTCATTTGCTACCCCTCTTCTCTATGTGCTCCAGGCCTCTTGACACGACAAGTCCACAGCTCTCATTCTCGTATTATCTTTATTTTATTGGTTGGTTTTATATTGAGTCCCCCAATCATGCAAGAATTAGAGTTAGGGCCATTAGATCCTGTATTCAGTTAATTTAGATCTCAATCTTTCGTCCATATAGTACAAGAAGAGTAAATGCAAGCACTGATCATGAAAAACACTCACAGTAAGAGCACAGAACAAATATATTTCATTGCTTGGAAACTTAGGAACATCGGAAATTAAGGGATTAGAATCATAAAAAGATTCAAGATGCCTTCCTTGATACATTAATTATGTGCTTATATTAGCAGCACGGCAATAACATAAAATAGATGAGAACTAGAATAATATATAAAAGAAAGGGAAAAAGAATACAAGAGTAGAATCACTGATTTTGATCCTTTCAATCAAAACCAGTTTTTCAAGTTAACTAATATATGACAAATAGAGCTGGCTCATGAGTGAGGCCCTGGTAGGAAAAGGAGCAGCATAAAGCGGTGAATCTTTATTGCTGCTGATCATCATACATGAAGTGCACAGAGCTAGCTCACTACTGGAGCTTCGTATTTTTCATCCTGCATGTCGGGGAAAAAAAAAAGATCAACATATTTGTCATCAGTTATTATTATTATTATTCATTATTTATTCTTTTGATTTTTTTTTTTTTGGTTCAGAAATTATGTTTTGCTGTGGCTGAAACTCCTGAAAGAGATATACCACTAAACTGCAACTTCTTAAGTTTGAAAGCTATATGTTTGCTTGTTAAATTCATAATTTAGTTGTCAATATCACTATTCATTGAAGCCACGTGAAAAGCACTTGTGGGGTTAAAAAAAAAGGAAATTAAAAAATTAATCTGCAATAATTTTCCACAACACGTAACTTATTATTTTCTTATAGGACTAAACTCTCTGCATGTTATTTGGGCCATTTAAAGTCAGTCTTCACGAGGGCATATTCTTGTTGATGAGAGCTTGGATTTTAGTTTGGATTGTAGATGCACAGTTTTTGCCATATGAGAGTCAATATGTGGCTCTCAAGAAATAAATAAACTAAACAATCCCGTCTGTAAAGCACACCACAGAAAAAGAGTTGTGAAAATCCATGTAAAGTTACAGAGTTAGACAGTAGCAGTGACTCCATGACACCCCACTTGATTAGATTTAGCTACCTTTAATTGTGGCATGATATGGTTAGCTATAAAGTCAAGTCTTGTAAGTGACCATATAGTTAGGTAGCTAAATATGCATGTGTGACTGTGATTTTATCTTGGTTATTATTTAGGTGAAGGAGTGAGACTTATAACTGCTATACCTCTTGCGTGGCCATTTGCCCCGGTAGTCCTGTAATTAGGGAAGGGAACATGGCCCGACTCAATATGCTTCACATCCTCCACAAGCAGTTCATAGTGCCTTTTCACTTCTTCTGCGGTTTTTCCACCGACTGCCCTGGCTACATTGTACCAGCGATCGGGCGTGTCTCTGTCATACACAGCCAAAGCCCTTTCAAAGGCTTTGTTCTGCTGAACAGTCCACGAGCCCGAACCGCGAGAGGACATTGAGCTTGATGCCATTTGTTTGAATGGTGTTTTGCTGTGAGAAATTAGCTAGACAAGTAAATAAAGAGAGAAAGAGACTATGAAAGGTTGTTGTGTATGGTTATGGAGAGGCTTGCTGCGAGGGCAAAGGATGATTGATGAGAAGGGTGGTGAAGTTAAAGATAAGAGATTTCAAGTCAAGGAGAAGATATGTGCAATAGAGGTGGCAGTGCCTGGTCTTTATAGGCAGAGGTGGAGCGGAGGGGGTGATGAGGTGGGGTAGGGTAGAAAAGAAATCTTGCAAATGCAGTAGAATTTTTAATGATTTGTCTCCTTAGGAACCACAAAATATGAATCAGAACAACAATGTAGGAGAATCAGTATCTTCACTTAATTAACAACACAGTTTATATTTTCTATAGTTTTAATAACTTAAACCGGCCTAAATCCTTATCTGTCTTAAATTCATATACTAAAAAAAGCAAACACTAGTAATTACCAAAACAAATAGAACCAATCCTTCCATATTTGTAAATTAACTTAGTTCCGTCAACATTCACTTGGCTTAGTTCAGTTAACTTTCTTATCTCCTCGGGACACAGGGTAACTTTATTAAGTGCTTTTTGATACATAAAATGAGTGGTCGGCAGGGAAGCCATATCAAACTTCTAGAATGGCATATTGCCTCCGAAATACCCCCGTTTCCATTACAGCAACTTCAGGAGAGCTAAAGCTTGGGATGCCTTTTTAAGTAGTGCCATAAAAGCTGCAACCCTGACTCTCTTGGCACGTACGGTGATCGAGCTTTCAACAACCGGACCAACTCCATGTAAGAAATTGTATTGAGTTGGAACCTTCAAAGATAAATTTCATTGGTAAAAACAACGAAGTAGAAATCCCTGGGTATAGGATTCTGCACTTGTTGAGATTTTATGCAGATTATTACTCCTTTGCTGTTTTTTTCTCTGCTTCAACTGCACAGAGGGCTCTGATCAGTTAGGTGGTCCAAGCTAAAACCATAACCAGACCTTATAATTTTAACCTTCACGTGTGCACCACAACCCCGTGTTTTTTTTTTCCTTTCAGAAAGGATTTTTTGCAGCAAAAAATCCTTCATGTTCTGTTTCATTATCATTGAGATTATCTTACAAGCGTACTAGGTCCTCAACAACATTCCAAGCAAAACTAGCTGGCTTCCTGATTCCGTACAATGATTATATTATATGTTCTTTTCTGGGATAGAAGTTCAGCATATGTTACCTACCTTTTCATAGCTTTTGGGACCCTCCCTTCAGAATGTTGGGTTTTCTCTTTGGGACTGTTGTTTTAATTATCAAGAATGTTTCAGACACTTAACTGGCTAACGAAGTGTGCTATCAAACCTTTTCTTCCCTTCTTGGATATTGAAATGTTTTCTAGCCTACTTTGATTAATGTTCAATGAACAACATCTTACCAGTCCCATCAATAAGTGTTTATGGTCCTAATTAGCCCATCTTATCACAATTTACTCCAGTGAATATTAATTTGTTGATTTTCATTATGAAATCATCAACATTTGTGAAAACAAAACATGATTAACAGATGCATTATAAGGTCAGAAGAAAATAATGCCGGCGCCGGTCAGTAATATTGATATTGAAGTGTTTATGGAGAAGTTACCGGAAAGGCACAGTAAAACGTGAAAAAGGGGGCATCAGGCGCTGATGCAACTATGGAAGATATTAGTCCTTTCAGGCTCCAAACAGGTTCAAAGTATTATAAGAATAATACAAGCTTCTATACCATCATATATAACAAGGTTATGATCAATATGGCTTCTCTGCTTTGTTGTTACCTCAGGATGGTGTGCTGCAGTCACAAAGATTGGTTTCAGAATCTGCCCACTTGCTTAATTTTATCCTATTTTGGAGTAGATATTACTGGCCCGCCATTTGATCTAATCTTTACTCGAATCTGATATTTACATTTAAAGCAAGATTTTGAATACAACAAATATTTTTTTAAAGAAAAATGAATGATAGATTCTATGAATATTCAAATTCTGGATCTGGATCGATAATTGGACAAAAAAATGATTCAAATTCATAAAAATCTTATCCATTTATTAAATAAATCAAATACGATTTATATATTTTAATCCGATCCAAATCCGACTCTCGTTTACAGCCCTAAATTGTTTCTAAAGTTATCCCTCTTGTGAAAGGATAACTGATTACGTACAGGGTTTACTTCTTTGATGGTGAACAAATGCTTTTTATCTATGCTGGCCCATATATATATGTGCCTGTTTCACCTTTGAATTTGTCAATGATGAACATCTCTTGCAATATTTTGAACAGATATCTGGTCAGTAAAGGGCAACCGAAAGGCAACAATGTTGCAGAATCTTTTTGCTGGCCAAGATGTTGGGAGCCTTACGCCTCAGCGGTGCTATTTGACTCTTGTCAGCGGCCCTTTATTCATCTTAGGAACATTTAACGAAAATTCGAGTGATTGTATTAGAGAAACTTATCTTATCCACAAGGTTTTTCATGTTGTTTGATACTGTGATGGATTGATTGAAGATAATTAGCTCATTTGCTAAAAAAGTTTCCATCATGATGCAATGATATTACCATTCATTTGGAGGTTTTCAGAAAATCAACAGGCAAGCCCTTATCTTCAAGTGCTTGTACATCTTATGACCATTCTATTTTCATCCCTTAATTTGATATATACAGCAACTCTCAATTAATTGTCTTGTCAACTTACAATCAATATTTACAAGCCATACATTTAGTGATTAGATTATCTGCTTGATATACGATGTGACTGTCAGAGCCATAGAATTATGAGTCTGGTTAGGTTTCTGAAGTCATGTTAGATGTTACTGTAACAATAGTCTAAGAATATCTGCTTAGTCATAGAGTTCTCAATCAAGAAAAGGACACAACTTCTCGGGGGAAACTAAATATCTGTTTGGAATAAAAGGTTAGGTTTCGAGGAAGAATCAGAATTGTGAGGCTGGCGGTGTGATTCTGGCTCTAGGTTGCAAGTTGGCTAGAGAAGCCCCAACCTACAAGTCTATGTATGCTGAAATCAATAAGGGAGACTTAAGTTTAGCCTTAAACATCCAGGAATTGGAAAGGAACAGAAGACAAGATTAGAAAAACTTGGGTAGTCAATGAATGGCACAGTGCATATGGTTCCTTCAAATACTCATGAGACTCTGGTGATAGAATCATCGGTCTATCAAAATATGAAACATAGAACTTCATACCTATAGCAAACTGTTTTCCTGGTAGAATTCGTTCTCACCAGACGTCATGCTGTGCGTTTAATTAGCTTTCCTAGTTAAACTGTTGATTAGTGTTGTTTCTTGGATAACAATGCATCAAGTCTTGAAGCGGTTGAAATGAATGAGGAAGGCCCCAGAGTTAATTTGAAGGAGTCATGATCATAGGATTCTGGCCACACACTAGTGGGGCTGTCGGTGATGATTAGTTGAAAATAACGTGAGCAACTGTGTGGGAATCTGTACGAAGAAAAAGGGATTAGAGATACACCTTGCTGATATTGGAGATCCACATCATCAATTCCATCCCAATTGGACCAATATCTGTGGATTCCTCTCCCCTACCGAGACTAATTTTCCTCTGCCAGTGGTCCTTCCCTACTAGTTGAAGACGTTTTATTACCATGGACTGTGTCTTCATCAACTATCACTGATCAAGAGTACTGTAAACTTTGCTAACAAATAGTTAAGCGACTTCCAGAGAGTTGAGACAACTAGTAGGGGTGTTCAAAAAAACCGACCAACCGATTAAACCGAAAAAACAGAACCGATAGAAAAAACCGAATAAACCGATTAAAAAATAAAAAACCACCCGGCCTGATTCGATTCCGGTTTAAAAAAGCTTAAACCGATTGAATCGGACCAAACCAAACCGGTTTTAAAAAAATATATAAAAAGAACCATCCCTAACCCTAAATCACTTTCCTTCTTTCCAGCCGCCACCCCCCATCCCCCTCCAGCCTTCCCCTTTTCCCTTTCCCAGCCTTCCCCTTCCCCTTCCGAGAACCCTAAATCACTTTCCCCCTTTCCAGTCGCCACCCCCCTCCCCCTCCAGCCTTTCCCTTTTCCCTTTCCCAACCTTCCCCTTCCCCTTCCCCTTCACAGAACCCTTAATCACTTTTCCCCTTTCCAGTCGCCACCCCCCCTCTAGCCTTCCCCTTCCTCTTTCCAGCTCCCATGTGAAAGACTTTGATGATTGGTTGTTTTTTCTGGTTGTTTTTCTTGAATTTCTAAATGGTTGCTATGATTAATAGCTCATATTGACATCAAATTTTTCTTTGATTTAGCTCAATGATGAAGATGAGCTTATCCAAATACCAC
>Ga0307515_10019989_pt1 | contig 11992 bp, 11 predicted proteins | sample 17_EM_MG_FD_194513 | JGI IMG/M metagenome (GOLD analysis project Ga0307515, IMG submission 194513) | Populus trichocarpa ectomycorrhiza microbial communities from riparian zone in the Pacific Northwest, United States - 17_EM | ecosystem: Host-associated > Plants > Roots > Unclassified | place...
TCGCGATGGTAGACATATTTCGTAGGTTAAGTCGTCTGTACTCCTGCTTGGCTTGGACTGCCATGCTGCCGATCTCCACAAAATCGTTGAGGGCTTGACGAAACTCGGATATTTGTTGGCCCAGGATAGTACATAGATCATGTCTATATATCCCAGAATGATCTGGATTGCAGCCCGCGTAGTTACGGCGGAAACACTTGACACGATACTATGATCGAGGCTCGTGGTCAGTAAAGAATTGGGAGACTTGGATGTGTCTCACCTCCAGCTCTTCACATAACCGTGTCGCGGCTTTACCGACCCTCTCGTCAACAAACTTTGGAAGGTTTATCCAATACCCGAGGAAATTGGAAAGCTCGTCCGCCAGGAGGTCCATAACGTTGACAAATTCATGAGGTGCATACGCTGTCCGAAAATATATTCCATCAGCTGTTTTAACCTGGAAGGAATCGGGTATCTTGATTGGATTTTTGCGTTTGTGAACCCCTTCCACAGGTTTCCCATAGAGAGCAATGGCATTTTTCCAGACAAAATACTGAAGCACTTGAATCTGCTTCTCGATATTCTTTGCAGACGAAATCAGGCCGAGAGGGACGCCGAGCTGGCGACCCTTTGAGCGAAATTCGGTAAAGTCCTTGTCGACTGCACAATTCCTGGATTGGCGATGAGTAAAGGTCGCATCGGTGGATGGTTTCATTTACTCGGCAAATCTTTTGTACGTCTCAACGCCTTGCTTTTGTCGCCATTCGTCTTGGGTTGGAAATGGGTTGTGTGGATCTGCTGTGAAAGGGCAAGGTGAGAAGGTGAGGGAAGCAGCCTCCTACGTCGCATAGATAAGGCTCATACATGGGTCGGTGTATGAATGACGGTCATGATCTGATATTTCTGAGTCCGCCGTTAACGCTGCACTCTTCATTGAAAACGGTGGCCAACCTCGCTTAAGTTTCTGTTCCCGCTCCATTTGGAATCCGTGATCCTCTTCTAGCAGTTTCACGGTCTTTCCCCTCACGAGTGAACGTACATCATTCGATGGGCGAGGGGCTAATGAGCAGATCAGTCGATGGAGATCAGTAGGAACTTCAAGCGGCAGCACCTTGGTCGTCCATGGCTATGACCAACTTGAGCAGTGTGAGAGGGAGATGGAGAAAGGGATACAGAGAGACGTTTTACCATCCCTCAGAGTATGGGAATTTTAAAAGGGTCGAGGAAGGAATTGAACTCCGGAGCACCTCATGACCCATGGCGTTTGAGACAGGTGTATCACAAATGAGATCAAATCCAACTTGGGCTGGGTTCGTCGAGATGTGCTAAACTCTTTGGTTGGTGGAAAACGCCGCTCAAGGCCAAAGTTTGATGGACATTGCGAATACTCTATAGTACCACTTCAGATGCGAAATGCAAAAGTGTTATCGCTCGTTGCATTTGTGCGGTTCCTCGTGTAACCGCGACGGCTGCAAACACGCCAAATATGCATGGCTGGCCGAGAATTTGAGTTAGATACTGACCGATGACGAAAGTGAGGTGGCGCACAGTATATTTAATATGTCCATCATATTAGATAAATTCTTTCCGTGGTGTTTGGCGCGAGACGATCCCTCAGCTGTCATGCAACAAAAACTTACGTAATTTTGCAAAAGAGAGTGTGGATCAATGAGCACCAATTTTCACAAAAGTTCCATTGGTTAAGGGGAAACCGGTCTCTCCACTCGTGACTGATCGATCAGGTACGCTAGGGTCGCAGTGTTCTCGTCACATCTGAAATACACAATGAGGACACAAATCGGGCCAGCTTGTCAAGACACTCACATCGTTGAAATTCCCTTCTGGTAATCGATGAGTCCCTTCTGCAGGCCCCTAAACACGCTTGCCATTTGTCCACTTCGGTCACGCAACCATCGACCATGCGCAGTGAGAAGTGCATAGATCCACATCAGATCATATTCCATGCGGGCTCTTCTCCGTGTGTTCCGCGACGAACTTGAGTAACTGTTCGAGATACAGGACCGCCACCTCGCGCGCTACGAGCCTGACCTCTGCAGGCGGGACCGCTTCGAAAGTCCTCGCAATGAGTGAGGGTTCATTGAGTCGGAAAGCCATGCCTTGAGGTACTCTTTTCTCGTGAGAACAGTGAGCACCGCTTGAGGCGTGAGCTCGAGATCGAGATCAAAAGGATCGAACACCACTGGGTCATCGTTTGAATAGGTGAGTAGGCCCTCTGTTGACGCTGCAGCCCATGCACGCCCTGTCTGCGCCCCAAGTGGGCACGGTTGCGATATGGAAACCAAGCAAGCGCTTCATTGTCTTACTACGTGCATCTATACTTGTCGAGGACATTAAATGTGCACTTTCGATGTAGTTGGCAGGTCGGTATTCGATTGATGAGGTAGGGTCCAAGAGCAAGTTAGCAATTTCCCTAGACTGCTCGATGAGCGGATCAAGGTCTTGTTCCGCACACCCGAAAAGACTCGTGATTGACATCTTGTATCCTTACGTGTTTGTTGGCGCCCGCTACAAACTTATAAGGATCCAAGACGTAATTAAGATAAGACGGATCATGAGTAACCGTCCATCCGGTATCCAGTATCCAGGCACTGGAGATGGAAACCCGACAACTGGAATTCCCAATTTCCGACTCAGCGAGCCTGTGGAGTAGGTCTGCAGACCTCGAGCCATCACCTCGCCACCACAGCCTTGGATCGACAGAGAAGCAATGCCGCCCGACACGAGACGATCCCCAGAGTTCTGTCAATAGTACACCATCATGGAGTATCCTCTACCCCCTGAGTGTTGTGCGAGAGGAACCGCCAATGATATTGCTGAGGTCAATGCCAAGCGACAAGCAAATAGTAGAGATCAGCGGCTGTACGCGGTAGGTCGCACTAGATCTCTTCACGCTCAGAACTGGAACGCGAGCGACGAGGACATAACAACATGCTAAAGAACGTCGCTCGTCCTCAATAAGTCGTCACGACACATAAGTAGTGAGCAAGGACTGCTTTATTTGTGTGCAGTCGTACTCGGTCGGCTCATACGGTACGTCGTAAAGCACCGATAAAATCGAACGCCCCTCAGAAAGCTCTGCTGTCACAAATCTGTTTACAGCAGTCGACCATTCACTAAGTGGGTGCCCCACTTGAGGCCCTGATCACCTGAGTTATCTGTCGGGCTCTCTTCCGCTCAATTGGTGCTCTCGCTGGATGTCCGCTCTTTATTTTCGGTATCGGTGAAGCTACTATCTTCTCAATAGTGAAACATCGTCGCCGTAAAGTCCTCGATGAAGCCACCCTACCCTACCTCCTTCATTAATCCTGCGATTCCCTCCGACTCTCCACTTCCCTGGCCCGAGATCCTCCCGGGTCCCGCGTTTCCACACTTCTATCGGTGCTGGCATCTAGGCCGATCTCCTGACCCGCCTCATCGCAGATTTCTCTTGATTCGGGAATTGAAAACGTTATGGCCTTTGGTGAGCTGTGTAAAGCCTTGCGAGCGGGCTGTGGGGCCAATATCGTCTCCTCTGAACACTGTTGGTCCCCTGGATCGGATGTCCAAATGACCACGGTCCCGTCGACCGAGCCAGTGGCGAACCGTGGGCGAGGCGACTGGTGGTCCCAGGCTACACTCGTAAAGGGCGCAATACTATTGTCAGGGTCCAGAGACGTGCTGAGGGCGTAACGGAGGTTCTGGAACCGGCGATTTAGTGGTTACTGCCGCGATTCTCGAGGAACTTACCCCTGTCAGCATATCCAGCATGTAGATAACACTTGCGCTGGGAAATTGGTTATTCAGGCGCCGTACAGAATTTAGGAGTGGCACATACGTAGGAATGAGGACGAGATCGACGCCCTTTATCCGGCCGGAGCAGGCTGGCCCCGTAAACGTCGAGCCGTCGGAGGACGCGGCGTAGGTACGGTTCAAGGTTAACCGAGGCCTAACCTCTGCCATATCCAACTGCCATAATTGCGGAGGAGCCTATATGGACCTCAATGTATAGCCAGCAGGTCGAGTCGCACAACCACACCTCTTCAAAACTAAGGAGATAGTAATCTCTTGAAGGGTCTTGAGATTTTACACGCTCCAATGTACGTGCTCTGTTGCAGAGTGGTGCGACCCTGAGAATGGATCCGTCATTGACTAAGCTCTTGGTTGTGACTTGGGCATGACTAACGATTCGTATCGCGCTGTGCGCATATTAAAGACTGGAGAAAGCCACTGAGTTCGTTCAAGTATGAGAGTGAGATGAGGCTACGACATACCGACTAAGGCGCACTCTGCGATGGAATGCCGATCTCCACGAGATTCGGTCTCTCCAACAGCCACAATTCTCTCGCCGTGAGCAGTGTCTACCATGTCATGGATCCAGGACACGCGTTTGAGTTCCCAAGAGTCTCGCACTATTCCGCTTGTATCTAGCAAGCGTACAGAACTACGATAGCTCGATAAGATTCCTGTAACAGTCTTGTAGTTTTGTTTTAGAACCCCAGTACACAACGCACCGTCTCCACCAGATGACCAAACTGTACATCCTGCTGGCCATTTTTCGGAGAAGGTAGTTTCCGATCTGCCAGACTGGGATGTCCTTGTCAACCCAGGAATATATAGGAAGCAATCAACGCACACTCAACGAGACTTTTGTGTCCCTATCGATTCTTGTCAAAAGCCTTGAACCGTCTGGAGCCCATGCATAGCGCTTGTAACCCGAACCCAGCAAGGTGGTGTCCAGATCAGCGAAACCATGTATAGCACTTGAGCCATTCTGAGACTCCCATAGCCTCACAGTCCCCCTGCTATGTGTCGCGAGAATGAATCCTGGTGTATTATGGTGATTCGCTCCTGGATTAAATTGCATATGTCTAAAAGGTATCAAAGATGAAGGAAATGCCAAAAGATAGTAGAGAAACGCACTTGATCATGTCCGAATGAGCCCTTGGAATCTTTAACATGCGACACACAGGTTGTTCGTTGGGGCCGCAACTCCAGAACCAAGGCACTCGCGCTCCCTCACCCATTATCACCACAGGATCGGGGGTTCCCATTTCCCAAGTTGCATTACTAGTGATGCTATCACCAAGATGGTCCAAGATCACGTGCTTGATGGCGTTCTTGACGAAACCGGAGCGACCACTAGGGATTTCATCGCCTGCGACGGTTGGGAGCACTGCATTCTCCATCTTGAGACAAAGTAAGCGTGAGAGGTTTCGAGAAACTGTCACGGCCCGTGAACCAGTGACAGCAGTTGCCTTGAAGCCAACCGTGACATGACGGTAGAACCATCGACCAAGATCTTTCGTCCTTTCAACATAGGGGCTGTCCCATATTTGCTCGTAATGAGCGGAGAGAATATCGGCCAGCCATTTTCTACCTTCATATCGCCGGTACACCCACCACTCGGCCCAGGACCACATGGCAGTAATAAAAAAGCCGGAGGCGCAAAAGAGTGTAATCGAAAAAACGATCCAGAAGACCGCGCGATCGAGTATCGCATAACAGAGTGCCACAAGCCCAGCACTATCACAACATAAGTCAGTAAAAGATAGCCGAACTTATATCCGTACCTGAAGGAGGAAATAGATGCCACCATAAGCACCAGTGGTGAATGCATGGCCCAGAATGCGATCAGAGTTGGTATACGTTCATCCGGTGCGCGACTTTGCAGAAAGATCAGAGAGGATTCCGCGGATCAAAAAAGGTACGCACTAAGATGCCTGATTCCAAGTGAGCGCCCATAGACTTTGAATAGCTGCTCCAATGCTGAAAATGAGCGAGGCGATGAAGAGAAGGCTAACGGCTTTCTCTAAAGTCGTGTCTTTCATCGGGATGGACAATTGGACCATTGCAGATACCACAGCACTGAAGAATGTCGCGATGGTAGACATATTTCGTAGGTTAAGTCGTCTGTACTCCTGATTGGCTTGGACTGCCGAACCCCCAGTCAGGACAAAAATTTGGAGGGCTTCACGAAAGTCGGATACTTGTTGGCCCAGGATTGTACATAGATCATGTCTATATATCCCAGAATGATCTGGATTGCAGCCCGCGTAGTTACGGCGGAAACACTTGACACGATACTATGATCGAGGCTCGTGGTCAGTAAAGAATTGGGAGACTTGGATGTGTCCTACCTCCAGCTCTTCACATAACCGTGTTGCGGCTTTACCGACCTTCTCGTCAACAAACCTCGGAAGGTTTATCCAATAACCGAGGAAATCGGAAAACTCGTCCGCCAGGAGGTCCATAACGTTGACGAAGTCATGAGGTGCATATGCTGTCCGGAAGTATATTCCATCATTTGTTTTAATCTTGAAGGAATCGGGTATCTTGAGTGGATGTTCGCGATTGTGGACTTCTTCCACTGGTTTCCCGTAGAGGGCAATGGCATTCTTCCAGACAAAATACTGAAGCACTTGTATCTGCTTCTCGATATTCTTTGCAGACGAAATCAGGCCGAGAGGGACGCCGAACTGGTGAAGTTTTGAGCGAAAATCGTTAAAGTCCTTGTCGACTGCACAATTCCTGGGTTGGCGATGAGTAAAGGTCGCACTGGGGAATGGTGTCATTTACTCGGCAAATCTTTTGTACGTCTCAACGCCTTGCTGTTGTCGCCATCCGTCTTGTTCGGTAAGGGTTGGAAATGGATTTTGTGGATCTGCTGTGAAAGGGCAAGAGTGTCAGGGAATCAGCCTCCTACATCACATAGACAAGGTCCATACATGGGTCGGTGGATAAATGACTGCCACGATCTGACATTTCTGAGTCCGGCGTTAACGCTGCACTCTTCATAGAAAACGGTGGCCAACCTCGCTTAAGTTTCTGCTCCCGCTCCATTTGGAATCCGTGATCCTCTTCTAGCAGTTTCATGGTTTTGCGCTTCAGGGGCAAATGTACCTCTTTCCATGGGCGAGGGGCTAATGAGCAGATCAGTCGAAGGAGATCGTAGGAACTCCAAGCAACAGCACCTGGGTCGTCCATAGCTATAAACAACGTGAGCAGTGTGAGAGGGAGATGGAGAAAGAGAGACAGAGACAGAGAGACATTTTACAAGCCCTCAGGGTATGGGAATTTTGAAAGCGTCGAGGAAGGAATTGGACTCCGGAGCACCTCACGGCCCATGGCGCTTGAGACAGGAGTACCACAGGTGAGATCAAATCCAACCTGGACTGGGCGCTTCGAGATGTGCTAAACACTTTGGTTGGTGGAAAACGCCGCACAAGGCCAAAGCTTGATAGACATTGCGAATACTCTATAGTACCACTTCAGGTGCGAAATGCAAGAGTGTTCGTTGCATTTGTGCATTTCCTTGGCTAACTGCGACCACGCCCAAAACGCATGGGCGGCTGAGAATTGAGTTAGATTCTGACCGATGACGAAAGTGAGTTGGCGCACAGTATATTTACTATGCCCATTATATTAGATAAACTTTTTCGTGGTGTTTAGCGCGAGACGATCCCTCAGCTGTCATGCAACAAAACATACGTAATTTTGCAAAAGAGTGTGTGAATCAATGAGCACCAATCGTCACACAAGTTCCATTGGTTGAGGGGAAACCGGTCTCTCTACTCGTGACTGATCGATCAGGTACGCTAGGGTCGCAGTGTTCTCGTCACATCTGAAATACACAATGAGGACACAATTTGGGTCAGCTTGTCAAGATACTCACATCGTTGAAATTCCCTTCTGGTAATCGATGAGTCCCTTCTGCAGGCCCCTAAACACGCTGGCCATTTGTCCACTTCGGTCACGCAACCATCGACCATGCGCAGTGAGAAGTGCATAGATCCACATCAGATCAAATTCCATGTGCGGGCTCTTCTCCGTGTGTTCCGCGACGAACTTGAGTAACCGCTCGAGATACAGGACTGGCACCTCGCGCGCTACGAGCCTGACCTCCACAGGTGGGACCGCTTCGAAAGTCCTCGCAATGAGCGAGGGTTCATTGAGTCGGAAAGCCATGACGAGTGCCTTGAGATACTCCTTTCTCGCGAGAACAGTGAGCACCGCTTGAGGCGTGAGCTCGATATCGAGATCAAAAGGATCGAACACCACTGGATCATCGTTCGAATAGATGAGTAGGCCCTCTGTTGACGCTGCAGCCCATGCACGCCCTGTTGGAGAGAACCGTACACACTTCGTCCTCGCCTCCTGCTTCCATTGTCGTTTGCTCAAGTCTCCATGCTGTACTCCGGGCAGAGTCCGATCGATCCTCTCATCAAACTCGCTATCTTCCCCACGATCATCAATCAAGTCGGCGTTACCCGCCTCGGTCACTCTCCTACTATCCAAGAACTCCTCAGTACCGTCTAATGAGAGATTTTGGGAAATTTGAAACTTCTTGAGCATCGCACCCTCGCGTACATCGTACAGTGCGACGTATTTGCTGTTCCCGCCCGCGAGAAGGCACGCGCCGTCTGCGGTATACGCAAGCGAGTTGAAACTCTTCCCAGATGAGCTATTTGCCGCCGTCCTAAAATCACCTGCGTGCCGTCCGCCGGAGATGTCCTTTCTTCCCTCAATGAGATTGGTCTGCTTGCCAAGTGCAACGTCAAAGAAGGCTATCGACCCGTCTAGCGTCGCTACTGCCAATTCTTTAGCATCCGGTCGGAACGCAATAGCAAGCACGTCCGCGGAAAGAGTGAACGGCTCTACCGCCTTGGACCGCCCAAAGGCGTTCCATAGTCTAATGGTCTTGTCCCAGCTTCCGCTTGCGAGCTCATTTCCAACTGGCGAGAACGCAAGACTCGACACAGGACCCTCATGTCCTGCCAAGATATCAAGCAGCTTCCCACTGGGTACGCTCCAGAAGAAGATCTCATACGTGTCTGTTGAGCCTGCTGCGACAACCTCTCCCGAGCTGTCCACAGCCAGACAGGAAAACTGTACGGGGCTGGGCGAGGTGAATGTGCGGAAGTTGCGGTAACGTACCAGGTCGAAGGCGCGTACAGTGCCGTCGAGCGAAGCGGAGAAGAGGACCTGGCCCTGTTTTGCAAACTCGACGGCGGAGATGGACGACGAGTGCTCAGAGAAGGTGACGAAGCAAAACCCCGAGGTTGCGTTCCACACCTTGACCTTCCCGTCGTCGCCGCCTGTGGCAATATGTTGTCCATCCGTAGAGTAAGAAAGGGAATTCATATCGAAGTAGTGTCCCTGTTGTTTGAGGATGTACGACTCGCTCTGCCATTCCCACACCAACAACTGGCCCAGTGTATGTGCGCCGAACGCGAGCCACTCGCCACTCGCGTTGATCGCGCAAGAGGTAATCTTTTCCTGGGAGATACTGAGCGTGTGCACATTTGTAAATGCGGGCAGCTCCCAGAGACCAAAGACGCCAGAGGAAAAGCCTACGAGGAGAAGATTCGAAGGCGGATGGAAAGTTGTGCAAACGACCTTGGTGCCTGGTTGATTGAAATAGTGTCGTTCTGCGACACCCCAGCGGGTATGGGCGATTCGGTTGATTGGGTCGCTGCGCACCAGGTCGGAGCTTACGGAGTCTCCGTTCTCTGAAGGTTTTTCGCGCCAGACGAACACCGCACCATCTCGGCTAATTGTGTAGATCTATGAACATCTATATCAGTAGCGAGTGGCTGAATAAGGAGGGTGACTTGCAGTTTGCTGATCAGCGGAGAATGCTGCTGCGAGAACAGCGTCTCGATGCCCAGCAAATGTTTTCGGTCGGTAGCCTTCCACGGGATCCAGAGTATAGAGGCGAGCTGTCATGTCGCGTGAGGTCGTTATGAAGAATCTGGGAAGATAATTAGACCAACAAGTAAGGCACAGCTTCAATTCTACCTTGAATCGGCGGACCATGTACTACTGAGGACATCGTCGCTATGGCCAGTGTAGGTACGGTGCAGTACAAAGGGTGCAAACTCTCGCACGAGGTGGTTCGGTGTCCGCCAGACGTCGAGGTGCGAGTCAGAAGTGACGGCGATGTACCTGGCTGGCTGTTAACCCAAGCTTGAGGAGAGAGGTGCAACACACACTTTCCATCAGGAGAAAAGGTGACGGCCTTCACTGGTCGCTTAAAGTTGAAATGGTGCAGGACTACTGCTCGCTGAAAATTCACCAGCAGAGCTCGACCGTCTGTACGACGTGTCAGAGACACCAAACGTGGAGAAACATAAACTCACCTTCATCTACTACAAGTAGAATGTGTGCATCGGGGCTTAGGGCGATGGCAGCGATGTTTTTACGGGTTTCGAAAGGGAGAGTACGCGACTTGTTGCTGCGTTGGTCAATCACGATTATGTGAATACTATGTGAAATAGCACCTACTTGACAAGATCAAAAACCGACACTCGGTTGCCGACAGGACTCAGGACGGAATTTCCGTCTTTTGTGAAGAGGACGTTTCCCTGTCTGTACACCGTTCCACAGAGATTGGAAAACTAAATATGCATCGTCAGTGGTACAGCGACAGAACAAATATTGCTTGAATGCCTTGAAGTTTGCCTTCATTGGTGATGTAGATATTGCGAGAGGAACCAAGGTTGTGTCTTACACTTACTTCCTGGACCTGGTCTTCGCGCCGAGTTTATCCGCGTGCCACTACAAACGCGATGCAAATATGTCGGAGTGAAGATGGGCAAGTTTTCCAAGTTAATACAACGCTCTACGACATCCAACGGTCAGCAAAGTTCGAGCCTGCAGCAGGCGCGTTTGCTGAACGAACCGCAGGACACATGGAAGCGCCAAATTATTCCTCCAAGAGGTCACGAGTGTAAACCAGGATTCGATAATTGCCTTTCTCTCTGACGGACAACAACTCCGCGAGGACAACCTCCGAGACCTTGCAGGTGCACAAGACCAGGTCGATTATTTAATACTGCTGATGACCTGAAGTACTAATGTACATACCATAGTCCATATTCGTATTCAACAGAGACTACCTGGACCTCCAGCTGGACGATGTCCTCCGCATTCTTAGACTTGAACCAGAGTTACAACCTCCAATCGAGGGTAGGTGTCTCCAGTTCGGAATATACGTGAAAGCTAACATTCAATATTGCCTTAGAGGACTCTATTGTTAATGCTTCGCATCTCCTCGAGTCTTACATCCGAGCTGCTACTGCTCACCATGACTTCGTCGCTCACACTCTCACTTCTTTGCACTACCAACACGAATCGCTCCGAATCGCTTCGACGAATCTCGACTTGCACGTTTTGTCTCTCTCCGATGCTTTCGACCAGTTCGCCCAGTCAGCGAGTAAAGAATTCGACCGGCAGGCAGCCCTTCTCAGTGGTATCAGCGCAGACCTGGACATCATCTCTAAGCTTTCCGTACATCCTGAACTTCTATCGTCGAATGCAAAGCGCGGGAAGACATTGGGAGATTACGTCTCAAGACAGAAGATGAAGCTTGTTGTCGACACGTGCGCCAAGCAACATAGTAGGTCTCACGTCATGCCTTTAAAGGGCGTGTCTGACATTACGATGGGATAGCCGACCTTATCAATCGATTCCGGGCTTCACATGACGAAATCAACCTATTGAAGGAAGGCGCGAACGAAGTGCGCGAAACCGTGACTGCTTCACGCACAGCAGACATTCCGTGAGTCTTTCATTTCATTCTTTTAGAGATAGGCTGAGACTTGACCCTTACAGTGGGGTTGAGGCGGGCGAGCTCTGCACAAAGCGTTCACTCGACTCGCTTGAGCACATCAGGAGCATCGCCGCTGGGTGGGACGACGCTCACCCCGATGACCTAGAAGCTCTTCTGGCAGAAGTGCGCGAACACGACTCCGCCATTCGGCAGGATGTGGGTCTTATTGTCGACATTAAAGTAGGTTCCTGTTACGTACACACGAAGTTCTGACTTAGATCTCCAAACAGAACCAGTACACCCTCCATCTCATTGAAACCCTCCGTCGCGTCTCAGAGCTGCAAAGTGACATTGCCAATATCCCTACCATCCTCTTCGGTCTTGAGAGTGAGCTCCGCGTCAAAGGCGGGTTCCAACATCTGCAGCGATTGCACCAGATGTCCTATGCGTATGGAGCGA
>Ga0307515_10019990_pt1 | contig 11992 bp, 9 predicted proteins | sample 17_EM_MG_FD_194513 | JGI IMG/M metagenome (GOLD analysis project Ga0307515, IMG submission 194513) | Populus trichocarpa ectomycorrhiza microbial communities from riparian zone in the Pacific Northwest, United States - 17_EM | ecosystem: Host-associated > Plants > Roots > Unclassified | place...
GGCGACGCAGTGGGGCGTGTCGATGTGGGCGCTGTCGGTAGCCGACGGCACCGGAGCGGATCTGGCCCTGCACCGGCCGGTCACGGCCTCCGGTGACGACGGCAACCCGGCCGGCAACGCCGTCGACGGCGACCCGGCGACCCGCTGGTCCTCGGCCTACCAGGACGGCGAGTGGATCCGCGTCGACCTCGGTGCGGCCGTGGACTTCGACCGGGTCACCATCGCCTGGGAACGGGCGTACGCGCTGGACTACGTGGTGCAGGTGTCCGCCGACGACGCCGCCTGGACCGATGTGCTGCCGGTCAGCAACGACACCCCGATCGGCGACACCGCCACCCAGGTCGTCGAGTTCGCGGCGCAGACCGCCCGCTACGTCCGGATCGACTGCGGCAAGCGCGTCACCAGTTGGGGATTCTCGATGTGGACCCTCGCGGTGAGCCGGGGCGCCGGCGCCGATCTCGCGCTGCACCGCACGGCGACGGCGTCCAGCGACGACGGCAACCCGGCCGGCAACGCGGTCGACGGCAATCCGCGGACCCGCTGGTCCTCGGCCTATCAGGACGACCAGTGGATCCAGGTCGATCTCGGCGCGGCGGTGGACTTCGACCGGGTCACCATCGCGTGGGAGCAGGCGTACGCCCGCGATTTTGTCCTGCGGGTCTCGGTGGACGGCGTGACCTGGACCGAGGCGAAATCGGTCAGCAACGCCGTCACCCAGCTGAAGATCAGCGTGAACGGCGTGCCCGTCTTCTGCCGTGGCGGCAACTGGGGCTGGGACGAGTTGCTGCGCCGGGTGCTGCCCGAGCGCACCGGCGACACCGTCGGCATGCACCGGGACATGAACTTCACCATGATCCGCAACTGGCTCGGCAGCAGCAACCGCGAGGAGTTCTTCCGGGCCTGCGACGAGAACGGCATCCTGGTCTGGAACGACTTCTGGCAGGCTGGCCAGTTCCTGCCGGATCCGCCCGGCTACGTCGACATCGCCGCCGATACGATCCGCCGGTATCGCAGCCACCCGTGCGTCGTGGTCTGGTGCGGCGCGAACGAGGGTGATCCGCCGCCGATCGTCGGTGCCGGGCTGGCCGCCGCGGTCGCCGCCGAGGATCCCGAGATCCTCTACATTCCCAACTCGGCCGGCGGCATCGTCAGCGGGCACGGCCCGTACCGGTGGATCGATCCGGCCGCCTACAACGACCGCGACACCTACGACACCGGGGCGTTCGGCTTCCACACCGAGATCGGCATGCCGGTGGTGTCGACCGTGGAGAGCATGCGGCGCCTGGTCGGCGACGAGCCGGGCTGGCCGATCGGCCCGGTCTGGAACTATCACGACTGGTCGGCGATCGGGAACCAGCGGACCGGCACCTACCTGGACGCGATCGACGCCCGGCTCGGGCCGTCCGGGTCGCTGGCGGAGTTCGCGACCCGGGCCCAGTTCGTCAACTTCGAGAGCCACCGGGCGATGTTCGAGGCGTGGAACGCGAACCTCTGGCAGGACGCCACCGGCCTGCTGCTCTGGATGTCGCACCCGGCCTGGCACAGCACGGTCTGGCAGACCTACGACTACGACCTGGACGTCAACGGCGCCTACTTCGGGGCCCGCAAGGGCTGCGAGCCGGTGCACGTGCAGGCCGACCCGGGCACCTGGCGGGTCCGGGCGGTCAACCACACCGCCGCCGCGATCGCCGGCGCGACGATCACCGCCCGCCGCTACGACCTCGCCGGCCGGCAGTTGGGTGCGACGCAGCGACAGCCGGTGGACGTCGGCGCCTCGTCCGGCACGGCCGCGTTCGTCCTCGAGCCGGACCCGGGCCTGCATCTCGCCCGCCTCGAGCTGCGCGACGTCCGGGGCCGGTTGCTCAGCGAGAACACCTATCTTCGGTACGCCGAAGCCGGGGACATGCGGGCGCTGAACTCGCTGGCCCCGGCCCGGCTCGACGTCCGGTGGGCCGGCGGGGTGGCGACCGTCCGCAACCGCGGCGGCGTGGTCGCCGCCCTGGTGCGGGTCAGCGCCCGCGACGGTGCCGGCCAGCGGATCCTGCCGGCCCGCTACGACGACAACTACTTCTGGCTGCTGCCCGGCGAGACCCGCCGGGTCGCCGTCAGCTGGCCGGCCCGGCTGCGGCCCCGCGGCGTACGGGTGACCGCCGAGGCCTACAACGGCGGGGCGACGGATTAGAGTTCCTTCCCGGAGGTGCATGGGTGATGAGTCAGGACACTGAGACGGCCGTTCTCGCCGGGGGCTGCTTCTGGGGGATGCAGGATCTGATCCGCAAGCGGCCCGGGGTGATCTCCACGCGGGTCGGCTACACCGGCGGCGAGGTGCGCAACGCGACCTACCGCAACCACGACGGGCACGCCGAGGCCATCGAGATCGTCTTCGACCCGGCCGTGACGTCGTATCGGGACGTGCTCGAGTTCTTCTTCCAGATCCACGACCCGACCACGCTCAACCGGCAGGGCAACGACGTCGGCACCAGCTACCGCTCGGCGATCTTCTACACCGGCGACGAGCAGCGGCGGGTCGCCGAGGACACCATCGCCGACGTCGAGGCGTCCGGGCTGTGGCCGGGCAAGGTGGTCACCGAGGTGACCCCGGCCGGCGACTTCTGGGAGGCCGAGCCCGAGCACCAGGACTATCTCGAGCGGATCCCGTACGGCTACACCTGCCACTTCCCCCGCCCGGACTGGAAGCTGCCCCGGCGCGAGGACACCGTCAAAGCGCCCTGAGCTCGATCATTTCGGCGTCGTGCTCGGCCGTCCAGCGTACGGGCAGGCCGACCGTCATCAGGTGGACGCCGGAATATTCGGAATCGCCGTGCCGGTAGCGCCGGCCCGGGTCGAGGCCACGCAGCGGCAGGCGCAGGTCGCGGCCGGGCAGCTGGGACAGCCCGTCCAGCTGCCCGGTGTTCCAGGCCAGCACGACGGTGCGGTCGCCGAGCGTGTACTGCACCGCGCAGCGGGCCTGCCCCGGGTCGCCGATCCGGTGCACGTCGCCGCGCGAGATCACTTCCCGCACCTGTTTGTAGCGGGCGACCCAGGCCGTCGCCGTGGCCCGTTGCGCCGCGCTCCACCGGGTGATGTCGGCGCCGATGCCGAGCACCCCCGCGCAGGCCAGCACGAAGCGGAAGTCCAGCGAGCGCGGCCGGGTGTCGAAGAGCCCCGGCGCGTCGGTGACCCACGAGCTCATCAGGTGCGGCGCGAAGCCGAGCAGGTAGCCGTGCTGGATCCGCAGCCGGTCCATCGGCGCGGTGTTGTCACTGGGCCAGACGACGTCCACCCGAGCGGCCATCGCCGGGTCGACCCGGGCGCCGCCGGCCGCGCAGCCCTCGATCGTGACGCCCGGGTGCGCGCGGCGCAGGTGCTCGAGGATCGCGTACAGGTTCTCGACGTGCGCGCGGTCGAGATCCGCGCCCGGGCCGGCTTCGGTGCGCGGGCGGTTGAAATCCCACTTCAAATACCCGATTTCGTACGCCGAAAGCAGCTCGTCGAGGGTGCCGAGCACGAAGTCGCGGACGTCCGGGCGGCCCAGGTTCAGCAGGTACTGGTTGCGGATCGCGGTCATCGGGCGCCCCCGCGCGTGGTAGACCCACTCGGGATGTTCGGCGTAGAGCCGGGACGCCGGGTTGACCATCTCGGGCTCGACCCACAGCCCGAACCGCAGGCCGAGCTTGCCGATCTCGGCGACGAACCGGCCGAAGCCGTCCGGGAACTTCGCCGGGTCGGGGGTCCAGTCGCCGAGGCCGCCGCGGTCGTCGTCGCGGCCGGTGAACCAGCCGTCGTCGACCACGAACGTCTCGACGCCGAGCGTGGCGGCGATCCCGGCCAGTTCCAGCTGACCGGCCGCGGTGACGTCGAAGTGGGTCGCCTCCCAGGAGTTGTAGACCACCTCGCGCCGGCGGCCGAGCCGGTCGCCGGCCAACTGCCGCTGATAGGCGTGCCAGACCCGGGCCAGGCCGTCGACCCCGGCGCCGCTGTACGCCCCGGCCGCGACCGGCGTGCTCAGGGTTTCGCCCGGCCCGAGCCGCACCGGGCCGTCGGCCAGCGCCCGGCCCGCCCGGACCCGGGTCAGCCCGGCCGCGTCGGTGTCGGCGGCGATCCGCCACGAACCGCTCCAGGACAGCGCGACGCCCCAGCGTTCGATGACGTCCGTGCCCGGCGCGAACCGGTAGTGCAGCACGGCCCGCAGCCCGGTCACCGGATCGGCGAAGGTGGCCCGCAGGGCGTCGTCGCCGTCGGGCTCGACGGCGATCCGGTCCCAGGCCGACGACCGCGGCTCGAGGACCAGGTCGGCGCCGAGGAACGGGCGCATCCCGTCGGTGGCGTACTCGACGGCGGCCACGTCACCGGGGGTCAGGTATTGCACCGGGCCGTGGAAGTCCAGCGGCGACGGGCCGGCGCTCACCCCGTGCGGGCCCCAGGCGTGCAGCGTCATGGCGTCCGAGATCGTGTACTCGGTGCTGGCGCCGGTCAGCGTCCACATCTATCCGGATCCTCCGCGGAACTCGTCGCCGGGCCGGCGCCGGGTGGTCACTTGCCCGACCCCATCAGCAGGCCGGAGACGAAGTGGCGCTGGAACGCGAAGAAGACGATCGCCGTCGGTACGGCCGCGACGATGGACGCGGCGGCCACCACGTTCCAGTTGCTCACGTAGCCGCCCTGCAGGTTCAGCAACGCGGCCGTGACGGGCAGCTTCGCCTCTGTCCGCAGCACGGTGATCGACCAGATCAGGTCGTTGAAGATCCAGGTGGTGGCGAGCGCGGCGAGCGCCGCCAGCGACGGCCGGCACAGCGGCATGATGATCCGCGCGTAGATCTGTACCGGCCCGGCGCCGTCGATCCGGGCCGCCTCGGTGAGCTCGGCCGGGATCGAGCGCATGAACCCGTGCAGCACGAACGTGTAGAAGCCCAGCCCGAACCCGACGTGGATGGCGACCAGCCCGACCAGGGTGTCGTAGACGCCGAGCGACTCGGTGATCCGGGCGACCGGGATGAGCAGGATCTGCGGCGGCAGCAGGTTGCCGGCCAGCATGGTGAGCAGGATCGCCCGCCGGCCGGGCACCGCGTAACGGCTCAGCGCGTACGCGGCCATCGAGGCCAGCAACAGGCTCAGGACCACCGCCGGGACGGTGACCTGGATGCTGGTCCACATCGCCCGGCCCATCGACCCGGCCCCGAGCGCCGTTCGGAAGCCGTCCAGGGTGAGCGACCGGGGCCAGGCCGACGTGCCGTTCTGCGAGATGTCGTCGAAGGAGCGCAGCGCCAGCACCACCACGAAGAGCATCGGAGCGACCCAGATCAGGGTCAGCGGCGCCATCACGGCGTGGAACACCCACCGCCGCCGGCGTCGCGGTGGGCCGGCCGCGGCGGCCGCCGGCGTCTCCGCCGCGGCCTCGGCCAGCGCGGTCGCCGTCATGTTTCAACCTCATCTCTCGTGGCCCGGACCAGGTAGGTGATGATGAAGATGAGGGCCAGCGCGAAGATCAGCACCGCGATCGCCGAGGCGTAGCCCAGGTTCAGGAACGTGAAGCCCTGCTGGAACATGTAGGTGCTCAGCAGCTCGGACGAGTGGTAGGGCCCGCCCTGGGTCATCGCCCAGACGATGTCGAACGTGCGCAGCGAGTCGATCACGGTGACCGCGAAGACGACCGTGTTGACGCCGCGCAGCTGCGGCCAGATCACGAACCGGAAGCGCTGCCAACCACTGGCACCGTCGGTCGCCGCCGCGTCGTCCAGGGTCGGATCGGTGCCCTTGAGCCCGGCCAGGTAGAGCACCATCACGTAGCCGACCTGCCGCCAGACCGCCGCGACCAGCACGGCGTAGAGCGCGGTGTTCGGGTCGGCCAGCCACTGCCGCTCCCAGCCGCTCAGCCCGACCGCGCCGAGCAGAGTGTTCACCGTGCCGTCCGGCTGGTACTGCACCCGCCAGAACAGCCCGGTGACCGCGAGCGAGAACACCATCGGCAGGTAGATCGCGCTGCGGTACAGCCCCACCCCGCGGCGCGGCCGGTTCAGCGCGAGCGCCAGGGCCAGGCCGCCGAGCACCGACAGCCCGCCGAAGCCGACCGCCCAGATCACGTTGTTGCGCAGTGCCCCGCGGAACACCCCGTCGGCGAACAGCTCGCGATAGTTGTCCAGCCCGACCGGCTGGGCGGCGCCGAGGCCGTTCCACTTGGTCAGCGAGAGGTAGAAGCTGTTCAGTGCCGGCCAGAACACCATCGCGATCTCGATGACGGCCGGCACCAGCAGGAACAGCCAGACCACCGGGGGTACGCCGGCCCGGCGCCGGGTCCGCGGTGCTGGCAGCGTGGTCACGAGGCGAGGACCTTCTTGGCGTCGGCCTGCCAGCTCGCCAGGATCGCGTTCACATCGCCCGGCTTGTCGAGGAACTTCGTCAGCGCGGTGTCGGCGGTCGTCTGCAACTCGTCGCTGGAGTCGCGGTTGAAGAACTGGGTGATCGCCTTCGTCTCGTTCAGATGCTTGATGCCCTTCTGCACCAGCGGCGCGAAGCCGGAGGTGTTCACCTGGGTCGAGGTCGGCAGGTTCGACGACTTGGAGAGCTTGATGAACTGCTCCTGCGCGGCCGGCGAGGCCAGGTAGGCCAGCAACTCCCGGGCGCCGGCCGGGTTGCGCGACTTGGCGCTGGCGAAGTAGCCGTCCGTCGGGGCCTCCTCGGCCACCGGGATGTTCGGGTCGATGATCGGCACCCGGAAGAAGTCGACGTCGTCGGCCGCGTCCGCGGGCATGGCGCTGGTGACGAACGCGCCGATCAGGTACATCCCCGCCTTCTTGGCGGCCAGCGGCGTGACCGCGTCCTGCCACGAGTACGAGCGGCCCTTGGGGTCGATGAACTCGAGCAGCTGCCGGTAGTGCGACATCACGTTCTTGACCTCGGGGCCGTCGAACGAGTGCTGGCCGGCCAGCAGCTCGCGGTGGAACTGGGCGCCGTTGATCCGCAGGTTCAGGTAGTCGAACCAGCCCGAGGCGACCCACGGCGTCTGGCCCGTACCCATGGTCAGCGGGTTGATGCCCTTGCCCTTGAGGGTCTTGCAGAGCGCGATGAACTCGTCCCAGGTCGTGGCGGGCTGCACGCCCCACTGCTGGAACGCGGACTTGCGATAGAAGAGGCCCCACCAGTAGTAGCTCGTCGGCACGAAGATCTGCTTGCCGTCGGCGCCGGTGGACAGCTCCTTGAGGGCGGGGGAGAAGCCGGCGCAGGCCCCCGAGCCGGTCCACATGTCGGAGACGTCGAGCAGGAAGCCCTTGCTGGCGTAGTCCCGCGCCACCGAGCCGGCGTACCAGGTCAGCACGTCCGGCGGGTTGCCCGAGTTCAGATACGTCGGCAGCTGGGCGCGGAACGTCTCGATCGCGATGGTGTTGAGGGTGACCTTGGTCTTCGAGTAGCCCTCGACGACCTTCGTCAGCGCGGCCTTGGGGTCGGCGTCGGAGAGCGAGGACTGCACGGTCAATGTATTCGAGCTGGTGCTTCCGCTGTCGCTGCTGCCGGTGGCGCAGCCACCGAGGATGGTCGCGGCACCCAGCCCGCCTATCCCGGCGAGGAGCCCGCGGCGACTGAGTTGGCTGTGGATCATGATGCCCTCCACGTCCCGGTCAATGTGTTTCCCAGAGGTTGCAGCACGGTCAACGAGCTGTCAATATATCTTCGTAATTAATGATTACTTCCGGCTCGGGGGTTGCCGCATGGCTGGTCGGATGGCTGGTCGCACCGCCGTGGTGACCGGCGCGGCGGCGGGGATCGGCGCGGCCTGCGCCCGCCGGCTGGCCGCCGAGGGGGCCGCGGTGGTGCTCACCGACATCCGCGACGCGAGCGGGGTCGCCAAGCAGATCGAGGCGGACGGCGGCCAGGCGCACGCGCTGATCGCCGACGTCTCCGACGAGCAGGCGTGGGCCCGGGTGGCCGACGCCGCCCGGCGCCGGTTCGGCCCGGTCGGCGTGCTGGTCAGCAACGCGTACGCGGTGGAGGTCGCGCCCGCCGACCAGACCAGCCGGGCCTCCTGGGACCGCCAGCTCGCGGTGTCGTTGACCGGCTCGTTCCTCGGCGTCCGGGCGCTGCTGGACGACCTGCGCGAGACGGCCGGCAGCGTCGTCATCGTCTCGTCCGTGCACGCCCTGGTCGGGCTGCCGGGCCGGCCCGCGTACGCGGCGGCCAAGGGCGGGCTGGTGGCGCTGGGCCGGCAGCTCGCCGTCGAGTACGGGCCGCGGGTGCGGGTGAACACGGTGCTGCCCGGCCCGATCTGGACGGACGCCTGGGCCGGGATCTCCGCCGCCGAGCGGGAGCGCAGCCTCGCCGAGACGGTGGCCGGCCGGTTCGGCACCCCGGCCGAGGTGGCCGCGGCGGTAGCCTTCCTGGCCTCGTCCGACGCGGCCTTCATCACCGGCGCGAGCCTGGTGGTGGACGGCGGCTGGACCGCGGTGAAGTCATCGTCTTGAACACCACGATGGGGAGACACGACAGGATGCAGCAGTTCGCGGCGCGCGGCGTACACGGCCAGACGGTGGAGGTCCTCGCCCAGCGCATCCTGACCGGCCAGCTGGCCGAGGGATCCACTCTCGACCTGACCGCGCTGCAGTCCGAATTCGACGTCAGCCTGACCGCGCTGCGCGAGGCGTTGCGGGTGCTCGCCGCCAAGGGGATGGTGGACGCCCGGCCCAAGCGCGGCACCTTCGTGCGCCCGCGCGCCTCCTGGAGCCTGCTCGACCCCGACGTGCTGCGCTGGCAGTTCGCCCGCTCCGCCCGGCCCGGGCTCTTCGCCGACCTGCACGAGTTACGCAGCATCGTGGAGCCGGGCGCGGCCAGCCTCGCCGCCGAGCGGGCCACCGACGAGGACCTGGCCGCGCTGGACGCCGCGCTCGCGGCGATGGCCGCCGCCGGGTCCGACGCGGGCGCCGCGGTCGAGGCCGACCTCGCGTTCCACCGGGCGCTGCTCGCCGCCACCCACAACGAGCTGCTGCTGCGGATGGAGGTGCTGATCGAGACCGGCCTGGCCGAACGCGACCGGATGGTGCACGGGGCCGGCTCGGACGATCCGGTGCCGAGCCACCGCGCGGTGGTCGAGGCCATCCGCCGGCACCACCCGGCGCAGGCGGCGCGGGCGATGGGCCGGCTGCTGGAGAAGGCGATCGAGGACGTGGCCAAGCTGGAGGCGCCGCAGTGAAGATCGACAGGATCGAGACCTTCCTGGTGCCGCCGCGCTGGCTGTTCTGCCGGGTGGAGACCGACGAGGGCCTGGTCGGCTGGGGCGAGCCGGTCGTCGAGGGCCGCGCCGAGGTGGTCCGGGCCGCGGTCGAGGTGCTCGCCGAATACCTGCTCGGCGAGGACCCGCTGCGCATCGAGCAGCACTGGCAGGTGCTCACCCGGGGCGGCTTCTACCGCGGCGGGCCGGTGCTCTCCAGCGCCGTGGCCGGCCTGGACCAGGCGCTCTGGGACATCGCCGGGCAGGCGTACGGGGCGCCGGTGCACGCCCTGCTCGGCGGCCCGGTCCGCGACCGGGTCCGGGTGTACGCCTGGGTCGGCGGCGACGAGCCGGCCGAGATCGCCGACGCCGTGACCGCGCACGTCGAGTCAGGGATGACCGCCGTCAAGATGAACGCGAGCGGCCGGCTGTCCAGCGTGCCGAGCATGGCCGAGCTGGCCGGCGTGGTCGACCGGGTCGCGGCCGCCCGCGAGGCGCTCGGCCCGCACCGCGACGTCGCGGTCGACCTGCACGGCCGGGCCAGTTTCCCGGCCGCCCGGATGATCCTGCCGGCGCTCGCCCCGCTGCATCCGCTGCTGATCGAGGAGCCGCTGGTCCCCGAGCACGGCCACCGGCTGGCCGAGCTCGTCGCCTGCACCGCCGTCCCGATCGCCACCGGCGAACGCCTCTACAGCCGCACCGACTTCCTGCCGGCCCTGGCCGCCGGGGTCAGCGTCGTGCAACCCGACCTGTCGCACGCCGGCGGCATCTCCGAGGTACGCCGGATCGCCGCGCTCGCCGAGACGCACGGGGCCCTGCTCGCGCCGCACTGCCCGCTCGGGCCGATCGCGCTCGCCGCCAGCCTGCAGGTCGCCTTCGCCACGCCGAACTTCCTGATCCAGGAGCAGAGCATGGGCATCCATTACCACTCCGGCACCGACCTGCTCGACTACCTGCTGGATCCGGAGCCGTTGCGGATCGTCGAGGGCCACATCGCCCGGCCCGAGGCGCCCGGCCTGGGGATCGCGGTCGACGAGCAGGCGGTCCGCCGGGCCGACCGGACCAGCCACGCGTGGCGCAACCCGGTGTGGCGCCACGACGACGGCTCCTTCGCCGAATGGTGACACCGCTTCTGTCCACTGTGGATCTGCTCCATGGTGGACGGTGGACGAGCCTGCGCCGGGGCGAGCGGGAATGGCTCTGGCACCGAGCCGATCCGGCGCGGGCGCTGGTCCGGCCGGGCCAGGCCTTCGTCGACGCCGGCGGCCTCGAGGAGTGCATCCCGACGGTGCGCGGCCGGCCCGACCACGGCGACGCCTGGTCGCGCCCGTGGCGGCCGGACGGCGTGGTCGGCACCGCCGACTTCACCCTGCGCCGCACGATCCGGCACACCGGTGGCGCCGTGGTAGCCGACTATCACCTCGCCGCGGCGCCCGGCTGGCGGTTCATCTGGGCGGCGCACGCGCTGCTGGAGCTCGCCGTCGGCGCCCGGCTGGTCACCCCGCCCCCGCCGCGCGGCGTCGATCCGGCCCTGCTGGAGTTCGGCCCGGACGACGGCACCGCGGTCGGCGTGATCCTCGACTGCCCGGCGGTCCGGGTGCTCGACGGGCCGGAAACCCTCGCGTTCCATCTGGAGGCGCCGGGGCAGCCGGTGTCCACCGCGCTGTGGCGCAACCTCGGCGGCTTTCCGCAGCCCGACCCGTATCGCAGCATCGGCGTGGAGCCGATGCTGGGCAAGGCCTTCGACCTGCACGACGCGGGACCGGACGAGGCGGCCGTGGTGCCGCCGTCCGGTGAGTGTTCGTGGCGTCTGACTCTCAGCTGAGGAGGCACCAATGATCAGTTCTGTCGCGGCCACGGCCGTGCTCATCGCCGCGTTGGGCGGCGTACCGGCCCATTCCGAGACCCCGGCGACCACCACCCCATACCTGGGCTGGAACACCTACTTCGGGCTCGGCGGGGATCCGACCGAGGCCGAGGTCCGGTCCGTCACCGACTACCTGGTCTCGAGCGGGCTGCGCAACGCCGGCTACCGGATCGTCTGGATCGACGGCAACTGGGCGGCCCCGACGCCCCGGAACGCGGCCGGCGCGCTGGTCGCCGACCCGGCCCGGTTCCCGTCCGGGCTCGCGGCGCTGACCCGCTACATCCACGCCCGTGGCATGCAGGCCGGCATCTACACCGACGCGGGGCCGTACATCGAGGGCCAGTGCGGGCTCGGCAGCTACGGGCACTACCGCGACGACGTACGGCAGTTCGCCCGCTGGGGCTTCGACGCGCTCAAGGCCGACTGGCTCTGCGGCCGGGCCAGCGGGATGGACCCGGAGACCAGCTACCGCCAGCTCAGCGCCGAGGTCGACAAGTCACCCCGGCCGATGCTGCTGAACATCTGCAACCCGGTGAGCAGCGACTGGGGTGGGGGGCCGTACCCACCCGAGGCACTGTCCACGTGGAGCTACACCTATGCGCCGCAGATCGCGACCTCGTGGCGCACGTACACGGATGTCGGCCTGGTCGATCCGCAGCCGCAGTGGCAGTACGGCTGGGTGCTGCGCAACATGGACGTCAACGCCTACCACCCGGCGGCCACCGGGCCGGGGCACTTCAACGATCCCGACTACCTGGTGCCGATGCGGCCGCTGCCCGGCGGCGGTTACGAGATGACCCTGGAGGAATCCAAGACCCAGCTGGGCATGTGGGCGCTGATGGCGGCCCCGCTGATCATCGGATCCGATCCGCGTACGCTGCCGCCGGCGATGATCGCCGCGCTGCGCAATCCGGAGATCGTCGCGGTCG
>Ga0307515_10019992_pt1 | contig 11990 bp, 14 predicted proteins | sample 17_EM_MG_FD_194513 | JGI IMG/M metagenome (GOLD analysis project Ga0307515, IMG submission 194513) | Populus trichocarpa ectomycorrhiza microbial communities from riparian zone in the Pacific Northwest, United States - 17_EM | ecosystem: Host-associated > Plants > Roots > Unclassified | place...
CCACTTGTATTTGCCACTTGTATTTGCCACTTCTGAAATCTGCCCCCGCAGCCTGGAGATGCGCGTGCTTCCTTCGTTGGAGACTGCAGTATACGTCGATAGTGGGATATCTTCGGTCAATATTTAAGGTATTTGCTACCTTTATAGCCCGGATAACTGAAGCACACTCCGAACCCTAGGATCGAGAAAATCATATGGGAACAGATCCCCACTCACACGCGATGGCTGACGACATACTGTGTGTTTGAAAAGCTTTGTTCCATCACTTATTATTACAGGCAGGTCTCTCGTGTCGTGCCTGTCCTGTGATTTTGTGGACGCAACTAGAAGGGTCTCGATCTCGCTTCACCACTACCGACGTTCATCGTTATTGTCATCCATGCCATCACCCCTGCGACACCCAAGAGCTAGACAGGGATCGGAGACTGCCTTTCTGGTGACGGAAAGTAAAACACGTGCCGTTCTGCTCTACGATGAGATCACTTATATAGTAAACAACAAGCGAGCCATATATGAAATGGAGAGGGGAATTTGCAAGCAATCCTGCATATGACCGAAGCTCGGACGCAGAGGAGATCGAGACGAGAGCCCAAAAAACGGTAGATCGAAGCCATAGGAAAAGATCAACCGTAACAATTAAGTGGGAACACTAATTGTTTTCGTCATCTGGCGAACACAACTACCAGGCCCATATAGCCACGGCAATTCGCCATGCGGGAATATAATAAGAGACGACTGGAAGCTCACCGAATGCCACACGTCCAAAACGGCAGTTTTACAGATTCACAAGGACGAGTACTGGTGCTCCAAGTTGCTACAAATTTCCAACGCGGTACCATGCACATCTCACCCGATGCACAGAAGACTCGTGAGGGTCTTGGAGTGGTGATGATAGGTTGAACACACAACCGTGCCCAGAGGGTCTGCACAATATTAAATAATACAAGAGATGGCAACCACGGGCTATGATATGTGACGAAAATGACGGCGACGGGATGTACGTGTGTCGGCGGAATTTGAACGTGTCAGGTATTGTGACTGGAGGGAAGAGCGAGAAACATCCGGCCTGTTTCGGGGTTCGCTCCGAGCAGCCAAAGAGCATAGGTACATGTTGTCAAGCCCATTCAGCCAGTTCCGTTTCAAGGAACCGAGCGCTTTGAGAGAGCTTAAGGTAGTGTGGGATGGATGCAAGGTATTTAAGGTGAATTGTATTTGGGAATAGCCTACTTGCGAGTCGGGGAAGTGCAAATGTCGGGGCTTGAGAGGCGAGAGCTCACCTAGTGTCAGTGCGGGCGTAGACAGTGCGGGCGTAGGAAGAAGACTTCAGGAACCGCGAGACAAAATCACCCGCACTGCGCGAGGTCTCCCCCAATGGGCGATATCATGCGTTCGGTGTCCTCAGTGAGGGCTGTGAACGTCTGAGTTGCTTGGTCACAAGACCATATTCGCGATTTCGCGTTAGTAATATAGACGTTTTGGGTTCCAGTAGCCTTGCTCCACGCGCAAAGATAGCATCGATCGATTTGACCGAACCACCACTCGCTTTGTTACGAAGGCTCTTTGGGAGTTCCTCGGCCGACAAGCAACCGACGCTTCATCTCTCTCCTTGGAGAGGCACCAACGATGTGGAGATGAAGGAAGCCATCTAGGGCGGTTCCCACCTGAGCTTCCTCTCAGGACACTATGGTCCAGGTCCAGATTGATATATAATCACACGCAAAAGTGATATTGGACAACAAACGAATATCATGAATATCACATCACAGAATCACGAATGAGAGCATTTGTGCCTAGACGAAGTACCTGAAGCTCGCTGGTTTTGAGCAATCGTAAGGGAGCTGAGTTCGGGATGAGATCAGATGAACCGTGGTTAGGAGCCCCCTTATGGCAGACAATAATACAAGCATTGGTGAGGTACTGCTGAGGCTCGAAAGCGGCGAAGGATTTAGTACATTAGTACATCAATGCATTATTCAGGCCCATCTACCATCTACATCCGACGCATACTGGAAGCGACCTGTGTCACTGCCCTGTTAATTTTTAAGCTCAAGTTCTTGTTTGTTGTTTGTGGATTGAGTTGGAGACAGAATCGGCTGGGTGCTGGGTCACAAGACTGACAGCGACAGGTATGTTAAATAAGCATGGACTAGACGCTTCAACCGTCAACCGTTAACCGGTCGGTCCGGTCCGGTCGATCGCTCGCTCGCCCGCTTTGTGTGGCGCTGAAGCCTTCTTGGACCCGCGCACTTGTACGGCCGACGAGTAACCGACGCTCCACCTTCATACTGGGCTCTAACGAGCGAGGAGGATGCACTTGCTGCTTGCTTGCTTACTTATGCACAGTTGGGTACAGTTGAGCTGAGCACACGCATCGTGACCTGCTGCGAAGAGTTCTCCAAACGTTCAGGGCTGAGATAGTTGATCCCGTGAGTGTGGACTGCATGTGGTGCTTGGTTCTTAGTTCTTGGGCGTCATACATACTGCACGCTTTGTTCCCTGACCTTTCAGTTGATTTTCCAGCACGTATTACATTCCACGGACGGCGATTCTCGTGCCTAACCTACGCCTGTCCGCGATCCGTGATGTCTGCGCGAGATGCACGAGATGCAGCCACAACCGCCGGCCCCGCTTCGCCACCGCCGACGTTTCGCCATCCTTCGTTTCTGTCATCTATTCTATCACCCTGGGACGCCCTGCGATCGCCAACGTCGGCTATAAGCACCGAGTCCGAGAATGGACAAACTGTTTCCACCGGGCGAGAACCAGGAGAGCCGCCAGGCAGGGAAGGCGAAGGCGGGGATCGGATATTAGGCGCACCATTTTTGCACAACCCTCCAGCCACAACAAACACCCACCACAGTGTGTCTGGTCTCCCATTAATAATGAGCTCAGTGTGAGTGGATATCACGCGATCCCCCGTCACCACAGACGTAAGCTTTGTTAATATCATCATTTACCCCCTTCTCTAGCACAACCCCATCTACCAGCATTGCCTACAACCCTTTCTCCCAGACCGCCTCGAGCATCCGCGATCGCACCGTCGAGCTTGCCAATATGGAGGTCTCTCCTCCAATGTCCTCCGTTGCTTCGCCCCTCGCCTTCGACTACATTACTCAACGTACCCAGCCCACCTACGACTCGCACGTTGATGAATACTCCGTTCCGAGCTCCTTTGTCGACAAATCTTCCGGAAGCCCCCTACCACGACGGACGCTCCCCCTATCACGTCCAGGACCCTCTAAGCTCACTCTGCAGCTCAAGAACACACCTTCCCCCATCGCATCTCGCGAGCCTAGTCGAAGCCCAGGTCTCGATGACACCATCACCGGGCCTGCATTTCGCATACAAAAGCGCTCACAATCTCCTCCCTCTGATTCAGACAGCGAAAGAGATGAAGAAATGGACCCTACACCGCGACGCACGCCCACAAAAGTGCCCCAGCCCGGTCGTATTCCAAGACCACCAACAGAAACCTCTTTCCTCCTTCGTGGAACATACCCGCAAGCATACAATGCCATCCCAGTACCTCTACAATCCCCCGGTCCGCTTCTCCCCGCTCCGAAGAGGTCTCTACGCAAACGCGTAAGGGCAGCCTGGACAACTGCCACCAACGGTGCCAAGACTGTTTCACAACCTTCATACATCGCACATCTCGGTTTCAGAGTCTGTTCCTCGCTCCCTGCTGTTTTCCTTGGTTTGCTTCTTAACATTTTGGATGGTGTCTCATATGGTATGATCCTGTTCCCTGCTGGAACCATTTTCAATGGCTTTGGTCCCATGGGCGTGTCTCTCTTCTTCGTTACGTGTGTACTATACCCCTTACCCTTGGGTCCTTTCTTATCCTTGCCGCCATCACAGGACGATCATCGCGCAACTCGTATTCACGTTCGGTGGTAGCAATTTCGCAGGTGGAAACGGTAGCATGATGATAGAAGTAGTGGTATGTCGTCCTTGATCCCCTCCCCTCTTTGCCGTTCTCGCGGAAAATGACCCTCGGTTGTCTGCCTCCCTGGTAGCCTTTCTTCAACATCCTCACAAGCGAAATCACCGAAATCGTCGGGGAGGAAAACCCTCAAGCGGTCATCACCACCACGCTCGTCGCGTTTGCCTTCTCGTCCCTCCTCACTGGCGCTACCTTCTTCATCCTCGGCAAGCTGCGCCTCGGAGCCATCATGGGGTTCTTCCCTCGGCATATCCTCGTCGGGTGTATCGGCGGCGTTGGGTGGTTTTTGATTGAGACTGGGTGAGTGCGCCGAAACGAAATGAAACGAAACAAGATAAATGCGAGAGGCTGATGGTGGAGCAGATTCGAAATCTCTATTGGGATGAATGAGGAAGGGGGATTCCAGTATACTTGGAATACGGCCAAGCTTTTGTTTGGCGACAAGCATAATCTCTCTCTTTGGGCTGCGGGGCTAGGTCTGGCTATCACGCTGAGGATCATAACCTCAAAATTCAACCACCAGCTCATCTTCCCAATGTGTGAGCCCCTCTTGTCGTCTCTCATTCGCCTCCCCAACTGACGCCGACTGGCAAGACTTCCTCCTCATCCCCATAATTTTCTACATCGTCGTCCTTGCGGGGCACTTTGACCTCTTCACACTCCGAAGTTCAGGGTGGATATTCGATGTTGGGACGGACACCGCGCCCTGGTGGCAGATCTACACCTACTATGACTTTTCCCAAACGCACTGGCGCGCGCTCCTTCAAACGATGCCGACGCAGTTTGCGCTGCTCTTTTTCAACATCCTGCACCCACCATTGAATGTACCGGCTCTCGCGGTGTCCCTCGACCAAGACATCGATACCAATCACGAGCTCGTCAGTCATGGGTACTCGAATTTCCTCGCGGGTCTGTTGGGCACCACGCCAAATTATCTGGTTTATGTCAATACTGTGCTTTTTTATCGCGTTGGTGGAGGAACGAGGCTTGCGGGCTTCTTGCTGGCTATGGCCACAGTGGTCGTGCTGTGGGTGGGCACTGCACCCATTGGGTATTTACGTGAGTGCTTAGCGTTAAGGCCGGCGTCGGACTGGTGATCGATTTTGACACTACCAACGCAGCGGTCATGCTTGTTGCAGCGCTCATCTTCGTTTTGGGTATTGACCTTGTACGGGAGGCGTTGTGGGATACTAGGCACAGAGTCAGCAGGTGAGTCACTTTCTCGTCCTGTCCTATCAATGCCCTAATTGTGCTTGGCTAGGACTGAATACATCACCATTATTTCGATAATGGTTTGTATGACCATCTTTGATTTCGTGATCGGCGTGTTGTTCGGCATCGCCCTTGCTTGTAAGCGTTTTGAACCTAGTCCAGGCGGTTACGGTAAATATTTATCCGCTACCATAGGCTTCTTCTTCGTCGTGCAAAACTCGCGCAATCCTAGTATACGTGCAGTGTATACCGGCGATACAGCAATTTCGACTGTACGAAGACCAAGCGCACACAGAGCGTACCTCCAGGAAGTCGGCCGGCAGACCATGATCATGAAGTTACAATGTGCGCTGTCTCCTCGTCCCTGTGCCTTTTGCTTTCAAGCACCAAGACTAACGCCTGGGCTCTAGATTACCTCTTCTTCGGTACAATCACCTATGTGGAAGAAGCCATTCGCCGACTACTAGAGACAGCGCAATGGAGACACAACCCAATCCGATTCCTGGTCCTCGACTTTACCCTGGTACCCGGTGTCGACCTCTCTGCCGCAGAGGCATTTGTCCGCGTCCAGCGCTTGCTCGCGTCCAAGGGCGTCACTCTTGTTTTGTGCGGCTTTGCGATGGACTCGCCAATCGGCCTTGCGCTCCAGAGCGTCGAACTGTTCGAGGGCCAAAATGTCGAGGTGTTCTCAGATATCAATCAGGCTATTGAGTGGACGGAGAATGTTTTCCTCAATGCGTGGTTCGATAGTGTCAGAGATGCCGAGCCGGAGGCGAACACCATTGGTGAGTCGCAAATGCATTGCCGCTCAGTAGTTTTGATACTGAAGGGGTTTTTCTGTGTTTCTAGCTTTTCCTGGACGACAAAAATTCACTCTGACGCTCAGCGGATCACCCTGGGAAAACTCGCCCCGAAAGAGCCATATTCATAACGCTGGCGGTCGCACCATGCGTCCTCAAATGCAGCTAGTTCAGAACCAGATCCATTCACCATATTCTTCTGTCCCGTCATCACACCTCGACAACCAGCTGCGACATCAACTCCGCGAAGAACCAATACCGACGTTGATGAAAACGTTCTCGGGCTATGAAAACGAACTTTCACCTGAGCTCTTCGTTCCAATGCTTCCATATTTCAAGCAGATCGAGCTGCCGGAAGGTCAAATCATTTGGCGGCGTGGTGATCAGCCTGATGGGCTGTATGTCGTTGCAGCAGGGGTGATGCGGGCAACGTACACCTGGGATAATTCCGATTCCGTCTCGGAGAGCATGGTTGCCGGTACTCTTGCAGGAGAGCTGACGGGGCTAGCTGGTATGCCTCGGAATGCTGATGTGATGGCGGAAAAGGCGAGTGTGCTTTGGAAGCTTTCCAATGAGGATTGGGCATTATTCAAGAAGGAACGACCTACTCTCGCTCATCGGTTTGTCGAGCTCGTGTTAAAAGGTGCGACCGAACAATCCACCCCTCTCCCTACTCGCCTCTAACTGACGAACATTCAGTTGCCAAAAACGATTTCGACGCCCTAATCAGCGCGTGTTCTCGTCATTAACCAAGGGGTCGCCTAGATCTGAAACACAATTGGATATCGTTTTATTAGGGTTTTTACGAGAGCGTGTCTTCTATCGTTGGGACTGGATCGACGGACAAGGTTCATATATGGAATACACGCCCTTGCTTGCTCGGACTGAACAACTCCTGTGAGATTGACCTTCAAAGCGAACCACATTCGTTGAGCCAAGCTTGCTGGACGGCTGCAAACACGTCTGGTGTTTGGTGAGTCGGTGTGTGAGTTGGTGGGATGCCCTTTTGGGGATTGTAAACCCCAGTGTGTACAAGTACCGAGGACCACCCTGCTGTATTGGCTCCAGCAATATCTGACTCTGGGTTATCTGTGAGATGGTCAGCTGAATGGCGTTATTGAATTTCCATCAATGCGGCGTACCGCCTATCATGTAGCTTGAAATCAGGTCAGCAATCATCAATTAACCGTAAAAAAAAATTCATCACGAACATCCTTCTAGGCTCGATATCTAGTCCTAATTTCTCGGCTTGAGCCTGAATCATATGTGCCCCGTGTTTGTAGGTAGGAGCTGTGGGCTTTCCGAGGAGCGTCATCGGATACGGTTGACCAGTGAGTTTCTAACGCGCCAGTCAGCTACAATGAAGGAACCCAAAGAACGTACGTACAGTATAAACGCCTTGCAGAGCTTCCCTAAACCCTCCTTGTCCTAAACGTGGCTTGGGATACGAACCTCGCCATTCCAGGTCAGGATTACAAAAGACCAGATCGACGGGTTCTGAGTCTTCCGAGCATGCTGTATCTACCTCATGACCATCGTGCTCACTGGACTTGCAAAAAGCTGCCTTTGTTGATGACCCATAACGGAGCAAATCAACGCAGATTTGAATATCCAGAGCCCAGTTGCGAGGGTCATGAAGGACGAATACTGCATGAATGGGAGTCGTGGAGAAGTCGGTATCTCTCTGCTGCCTGCGTGAGACTCGTCTCCAATATTTGATCGACAGGACTCACTCTTGCTATAGCCTGTTCAATTTTATTGATCTGGTATAATGGCCACATGCTGCACTTTACGTCAGTTAGGGTCCGTTTCTTGATCGGTAGGTCCTTACTCGGGGTTCCATGCAAGGAAATCTTGGGGGATATAGACATTCTTGTAACCATAACTCACCAGTACGAGTCAGGCCGAATGGCAGCAGACGATAGAGCCGTTAATGAACTCACTCTTGCACGATCTGTCGGCCCTTATCTGCGATACCCCCCAGAACCAAAATTGGCTTTCGGCCGTACTTCTCCAAGTAAGGCAGTGACGGGGATCTGAGAACCGTGTGCGACTGCATGAAATTCTCCTCTGTTACCTATTGAAAAAGGGGTCAATACTGAGAGGTGGTCTCGGCAACAACAGAGTTATAACAAACCTGAACTCCAAGATTCTTTGTTAGAGCGATACAGCGTTCTTGCTCGGTTTTTCCGCCCCCATTTGTCATCTGGATGAAGAGTTCGTTCAGTGGAAGCCGATATTCCGTTGACGAGGGGAATGTACCAGAATGAAAGGTAGTCTCCTGATAATGTTATCAGCAAATAATGTTCATGATTCAGTCATTCGCGCCTCACATTCCGAAAGGATTTGCCCCCATTACGAATTTTAGTGCTGCAATTCCTTCCGACAAAACTCGTGAACCTTGTATTAACACACCATCCTGTCCTTGATACATTCTATCAGTAGCCAGGTCCGTGCTTTCGAGGCAAGCACACTGAGGAGGTCCTTACGATATCGAAAGCGAACGCAGGGGGGCGTAATGGCCTGCTGGAGGCGTACCCAGCACGGAGTGTACTAGAAAAGATATTATGAGCGAATCTTTCTAGCTTGTGAGGCTTTTGGCTCAAGCGGAGCATCACGACAGACGTGGCAGCGACCAACTTTCATTCAAAGGTTTCCGTACATCAAATGCAGATTAATAAATAATCACATATCAAGGTTGGTTCACACCCAAAACAAATTCACTCTCTAGCCTGGACGATTCCCGCTGAACTCTATAAGTGACGTTAACGTGCTTCCACCCATAGAGGGTGAGCCTGAGAGCCATATTTATCGATCCTCGAGCGGCCAACGCTCAGTTCCATCCTAGCTGGGGATCGCCAGAAACGTAAAAGTCGTACGTTGATGAATGCAAACGGCGCAGATCCCGATGGAGGAATTTGATTCTTGACAATCGCCAACAGGTGGGCCTGGTAGGAGCATTTGATGACGTGTAGATGGTACGTTCAGTACACCTATTATATAGGATACAGTCGGAGATTCTGATACTCTCTTGGAAGAACCAACCAACGGGCGATCAAGTCTGGTTAGTGGCGGGCTGGGGTTGTCACTGCCGCACGCAATGGCGAGACAAGTGTATGAGCTCTGGTACTTGGTTTATTCGAGGTACATCGTGAGCCACGAGAACGGGAGAGCCACTTGAGGTAGACGAACGATACGTTCAAGCATTTTTATGAAATCTGGGATGACGCTTCTCCGCATGTTCACGAGCACGCTTCTTCCTAACCCACATTGCTTTTAACAATTTTTTGATCTTCGCTTCGCCATCCAGGAAGTTCAGCTAGGAAACCGATATTTCAGCATTTTCACTCCAGTCGGAAAAACCAATCAGACCTTCGCAACTGTCAGTAGCTTATCGGTCTCTTCCGGGTCCATTTCTCTCCTCCATGTTGAAATGAGGCTTGGATCCAATCCAGGTACATTTGGATTGGGAACAAGCGGCATATAGACGATTCCTATGCCATCCCGCTTCACTAGCTCCTCTTCTGACAATCCCTCGAAACTCGACTGGTCTGCCTCGGTACCTCGTGACGACCCAATCCAAATCGAACAGGACGCTATTGGACGCCCGGTTCCGATCGGTGGCTCCCCACCAGATGATGTCGATTCCACGTCGGCTTGGGTGTCAATGGTGGGCTTTGGTATTCCTCTCCCTTCACTTTGAATATCACGCTGCCGACTTGCTTGTTCCTTTACTTCATTTTCCTGAGTTTCTGCCAGACGCCCGGTTGCCTGATTACCACGAGTCTCTAGCCCCTTTCGTGTGTGGACTTGTCCTTGCCTGGCATGTTCACCTGGTGTTTGAGACGAAGGTAATTCAGCCGGCCAACGAGCACCTTTTGGCCACGTTGAAAGACCCTTTCGAGTTGCATATTCTGGCCAACATTGCAGTCAGCAGATTTTGTTGGGCGAAGACGGGCCACCAACCTTCAGCTTTGGTGAACCAGAGATCCTGAGAGTCTGCACTTGCGTCGAGAGCGATTATGCAATCGACATCCCGTCGAAGAAAAGGGTAGTATGGGATATTTAGCTCAGCTAATAGAATCAACTCAGCCGTCAATCACCTAAAGCTCATATTGACTGACCCCCAGCATCCTGCAAGAGCCCATTCGGACATAGGAAATAAATATCTTGTTAGTGAAGAACTCACCATGAACCCCAGAGTCTCCCGAAATGTGATGTCTGCGGGACTCCCTTCCCTAAGATGACCATCCAAACCCTTGACGAAGTTGGGAAGTTGGTTTGGAACAACGGGATGTATAGCACCCCACTCTTCCTGGTTCTCCTTGATGATCTCTTCCAACCACGAGTATAAGGACCATGGAAGTTGTCGGAGGAGGGGTTGTGCCTCGTTAAAATAATCCTTGAGGGTGGCACAAAATGCAGACGCGTAGATTCTACGAGATTAACGGTGAGCAGGTCGAAGGACCGAGCCTTATCCTCTTGCCTACCCAGCGAGAATAGTGAAACTCAGCTCAGCCTAAATAACAAATGTCAGGAGGTTGCCAGTAGATATAGTTTTACCAACTCTTCGCTCAATGTTCTTGCCATTCTCAAATCGACGACCGAGACTCCAACTGGGTATCCACGCCTGGACAAAAAGAATAGCTGAAGCATCGAGATAAGGCAACTGAGTCAGCACAACTCACTCCTAATTCGTCACATCCGACCTCGTATGGTGTGAATTCGAACCAGAGCCAGCGAGCTTTACTCTCGAGCTCCTTCTCTTCCTCCTTTAACATCTCATATCTACTAGGGTCGATAAGGTATCCTCGCTGTTCTCGGACTTCTTGCAGGGCTTTTGCAGGCGCTGGTGCAATTTCATGCTGAATGGCTGTGAAGATGGGTAGAGGCATTGTACCGTCGTCAACGAAGCGTCGGAACTTGTGAAGAGAAAGATTGTCAGGGTCAAGTGTGCTAATGTCCGTAGGGATAAAGAGACGAGATGAGATGAGCGTTCCGTAAATATCGGTCAGGGAAACTGCCCCCAAAGGCGCATTGGCTTTCAGTAAAAGTCCCGAGAGCAAGTACTGAGGGCTATGTGAGGAGATTAACACCCTGGAGCATGGTGTTGCAAACCTTGTGAGTTGGAGATTTTGTAAGTAGATCAAAAGTGCTAGAATCAAGGAAATTCGTGGCGATACGAGATTTGATGTGCTCAGCAGCAGATTCTGGTATTGGATTCTGGTGGCCTGCAATGCCAGCATATAGCACTCCTAAGGCCCAACAACTGCCGGAGATGCCAGCGACATAGGTTGTACAATCAAGGATCCCTGATTCATGGGCTCCAACGAGTGAGCCTATAGTGTTGGTCATGGCCCGATATCCTGTTCTAAAATCAGTTAGAGTCCTCACTCCAGATATGAAGCTCGAACCTCCTCCTGATCCTGCAATCGCTACGATGGGTATGTCCCTCTCATCTATTTCGTTTTCTGATACGCCGATCAGTTTGGCAAAGCTTTTTCGTATGCGTCTTCTTCGCTCCCTCAGAAATGCTCGTTCGGCAATTGGCAAGTCTTCACCAAGACGAACATAAGCATCCCATGCGCATTCCACCGCCTTCTCCGAATCTGCTACAACTTCCTCAAATAGAGAACCAGGGCCCCTCCCCAACGTGATTAGGAGCTCAGAAATCTGGGATTGAAGATGTAAGATGGAATCTGGCCAAGCCCAGGATGTAGTAATTGATGAAATTGCGTCAACCGGCAATGCTGAGCGTAAAAATGCCAACCCATTCCAACCGAGAGAAGTTTCCTGCACCGAACGTCAGGGCTTGACTGGGAAGAGGGAGGTGGGGCCAAACCACAGTAGCTGGCTGAGAGTAGATGATTAGTAGCGTTATGGACCCAATATGACCGGCGAACCTCCGAGTCAGGCCCACGAGGCAAAAAAAACCTTGTTACAGCTTCTGGCAAAGACAGTTCCTCAAGCAGCTCCTCCTTTCCATTCTGAAGAGGCGTAAGGATACATTGAGAAGGATTGAAGAAATCGCACCG
>Ga0307515_10019993_pt1 | contig 11989 bp, 5 predicted proteins | sample 17_EM_MG_FD_194513 | JGI IMG/M metagenome (GOLD analysis project Ga0307515, IMG submission 194513) | Populus trichocarpa ectomycorrhiza microbial communities from riparian zone in the Pacific Northwest, United States - 17_EM | ecosystem: Host-associated > Plants > Roots > Unclassified | place...
CTTCACCGATTCCCTAAATGTACTGCTGTTGAATGAACTCGCCAGCATCGCCAAGAACTACTTTCTCCAATCTTTGCAAATACGCCGGAGTCTATGATTGGTGTTCTGTGTGTCGAAGGTGTACTACGGTAGCATATGGCAGCTTAGCCGCCAATAGTTTCGGGTCGCTTCAGACCAAATAAGTGTGAACGTGGAGTCTAGCATTCCCCCACCCCTGCTCTCCCTGAAGTCGTCCACCAGCGCTATGCAACTCTGCTCCGTTCCTAAATACGCAATAGCTAAGGTAGGCGGCGTCTAAAAGGCGCCACCACAGCCACAACCTTGAGCCGCCTTTTACTTCTCGTCGAGGCCGCTCCCTGTAGTTAGAACAAGAACTGGAAAACATGTAGATGATTATAATTAACGTTCCTCTGAAGTTAATATGGTGCCCACTGCACTCGTTCGGCGTCTATAGAAAAAATGTTGTTGGCCGGCCCGACAAAAGTTTTTGTATTTTTAGGCGAAACACGTCATTTGGGAGATTTTTGGTCCTCCGAACTTTTTTCTTGAAACAAGATCACGTGATCTTGCTTTGTTTTGAATCTTGCTTTGTTTCCAAATTAGGCAGTATGCTAGTTGCGAAAAAAAACCCATGCGTTAACTACCAATATTAAGGGCACAAGACATCCTAAGACCTCAACGAAATCCCGACGAAGCAACACTTCAAAGATGCGACCCATAAACGTCATGGAAGCCGCTCACTGACAATGATGATGAGATGATGCATAATATGTGTGAATGCTTGGATCACATTCTCAATTTGGTCTGGTTGGTTCATGAACAGCTACCGGGCTGGATTGGATGGGCCACAGGCCTGCAGGAGGCACCGTGGTCACCGTACATTGCCACCAGCTGCTATTGAGGAGGCCAGAGCACACACCCGAATATAATTAAAATAGTTATTTCATTCCAATCCTATGCTAGCTACATATACAAAAAAAAAAATTTTGGGCTCGAGATTTTGAACCACTGAGGCTGGGATGTGGCTGTGGTGGCGCCCTTTAGACGCCGCCTACCTTAGGATAATCGCACGCTTTGCAGAAGCCAAATCTGCGGGGGAACATTGAAAGATACTCCGTCACTCCCTCACCGATGGCAAATGGCAGACCACTGAGAGGCTTGTACCTTGTCTTCGAGATCCGATCGACCTTCAGTTCCTTAGCCTAACAGACGGCCGGCAACGTCTATACCGTCAATTAGACGATCGGACTTACTGCTCTTGTATCTCACGTCACAGATAGCTTTTGATAGTGGGAAAGCACCTCTATGACTTCAATTTCACTCTAGTATATAGTATATAGCGCATGCATTCTCGAAATGATGTTCTCATTAGAATATCGCCTTGGGCGATCACTCTGCCCTAGCTTTCTGTCTCAATTCGTGTGGCCGTAGACGCTATTAGGCTCACCTCCACCATTTTCGAGCCTTTATTGCCGTATCCACTGCGAGTCGCATCAAATAGCTAGCCCCCTCCAGGGACTCTTGCATGTTCAGGGCACCGGCTCATCTTCTGATTTGCTGGGAGAAAGGGGCCTTTCCAATAGTGCGGGTAGAGAGACGATTTGGTGGTTCTGCGCATTTGAGATTACCTTCCGCTACCCGTCGGGGCTTTGATGTCCGCCATAACATCTCGGACAGCTACAGAGCGAGTTGACTTTCCCTTGTTCACGAATGCACGTAGGAAGGCTTGTGTTTATCCACTTCCGCCGTTCATGTCGTGTCCCTTGTTATAACAAGTAGCGCGGCATTGGCCTAGTCGTCAGCACAATGGCGGTTCGGTGACGAAGATGCTATCGTTAGGTACGGCGTGGCGAGCCAACCTAGCATAGTTCATGCACCCTCATAATTCCTCCTACCGTGCACTAGGGTGGTCTACAAATGAGTATCTCGAAATACAAAGAAACTATATACGCGCCTGCTGTTTTGCCTTGAAGCGCAGCCTTTTTGTCAACCCAAATTTTCACTTGAAAGGACAAAAAGATGATTATTCCTAGCATGAAAAGAGTGGTTTACCTGGTCGTTCAGAAATTGTTTTCGTGAATGAACCAAATTGAGAGCCTCACTAAGCCGACACAACCCTGTTGAGTGAGATAACTCACCATACGTGTTTGTTGCTTGGTTCTTGTTCTGTGTATATTGTACGATGTGATTGCCTTTACACACTTCAAGGTTTCATCCCCCGCTCTCTCCCTGCGTTAGGTCGGTCGTGCTCCTCCAACGAACCCCAGGTCAAGCACACTCGCGTCGATGTTATATCAATGGTGCCACCGATTCCCAAAGGTCTTCTCTCGGCATCCACGTTTTCTCGATCTCGTCACCCGTGTTCGAATACATAAACTAATTGGGGGTACACCAGTACGGAATTGGAGCAAGCCAAGACGCTTGTCCATCTATGGCCTCGACAACTTTGCCGGACTCGATCTCGCTTACTTCCCGAAGCGACAGCCCGAACCGAAGCAGCCGAAAGCATCGGCGCTCGTGCATTGGACTGATCGAACAGAATCTATCTGGAAAGTAAAAGGCGTTAGTGAGATATTTGAAATTAAGCAGGACGTTTTTGGTATCACGTACCGCGGTCATATCGCGGAAGCCATTGCCATCGACGCACACGGCGCAGTCGTTGGCGTTGCACGCGGTGCTAGTAAAGAGGAAGCAGATGCAGCCAGGTGAGGCTCTCGCGGAGAAGAGGCCCGAGATGAATGGCTCATTCACGCGAGCCTATAATGGAGCCAATCCATTGAAGTCAGTTCGAGAGGTGGTAGAGAGGTGGTTAGTACTCACACATGTCTCAGACGCACTGATAGTGGTTGAACCGCCAGTGAAATTGCGACCCCTGAACAAGGTGACCGAGCAGCCCGCCTGGCGAGCTTGGATTGGTGCCCCGACTTCAGCGGCAGTAGCGATAGCGACACTGAGGCAGATCGTGGCGATAGTAGAGAGGAGCTTCATGCTTGTACTTCTGTGGTCCTTGAGCTAAGTGATGAGTTCCTCCACGCCTCAATGGTGCGACCAGCTTATATACTCCTGAACCCAGACTCATGGAACCCTTCGGGCAGAAGCTCATTCAGTCATCCTCATACAAGTCAGTTCGGTGTGGAGCAAAGGAATCCTCTCAATCACCGAAACGGAGTGTCGTCTGGCGCTCGAGATGCTTGTGTTACCCTAAGCTGGTGATCACACTGAGCATGTTTCCATTGCTATTCCGTCATAACCGACGAGGCTATGTTCGCTCTGATGGCCTTCTAAATCCGAATTTGTTTCTTTTAGGCGAGCCGGACAAAAAAGCTCGTGGTCCTTGGCTGCTCATCTCGGCGTTTGAATCAATAATCACGATCCTGTCTCCATCTTGTATCCATCCACACTCTCCGTAGTAAATTCCCTTTTCAGAAGGGTGCTTGCTAACTTCCAATGAGTGTGCGCATAAAGAATCCATGCCAAAATGAATGTGCACATGTGACATCGCAACCATTCAATGAGCACATGAGGAGTGGCTTCTCACTGTCGGCACTTCGGCCATCCTCCGGTCAACCTTCGGCCAGGACGGATGAAGGCCTTCACCGATTCCCTAAATGTACTGCTGTTGAATGAACTCGCCAGCATCGCCAAGAACTACTTTCTCCAATCTTTGTAAACACGCCGCATTCTATAATTGGTGTTCTGTGTGTCGAAGGTGTACTGCGGTGCAGTAGCATATAGCAGTTTGGCCGCCAATATGTTCGGGTCGCTCCAGACCACAAAAGTGTGAGCGTATTCCCCCTCTCGATCCTGTTCTCCCTGAAATCATCCAGCAACGTCATGTAACTCTGCTCCGTTCCTAAATACCCAATAGCTGGGATAGTCGCACGTTTTGCAGAAACCAAATCTGCGGCGGAACATTGAAAGATACTCTAGCTGTCGCTCTCCCTCACCGACGGCAAATAGCAGACCACTGAGATCCGCTGAGAGTCTTGTACCTTGTCTTCGAGATCTGATCGACCTTCAGTTCCTTAGCCTAACTGACGGAAAATGAAACTCCCTTACTTCCTTGTTCTATCTACTTCTACGATAGGACTACTTATATAGTGATAACAGCCAAGCCACAACATGAAACCAGTATCAGAATACGGAAACGGATCCACAACCCTGTACATAACCGATATTAAGGAACCGTAATTAACCCAAACCGTACCTACTATGACGAGAACAACAATATTCCGACACTAACAGACGGCGGCGCGGCCTCCATACCGTCGATTAGACGATCGGGCTTACTGCCCTTTGTATCTCGCAGATAGCTTTTGATAGTGGGCAGACACCTCTATGACTCCAATTTCACTCCACCATGTAGTATCCAGCGCATGTATTCTCGAAAATGATTCTCTAGGTAGAATATCGCATTGGGCAATCACTCTGCCCTTTCTGTCTCAATCTGTGTGGCCGTAGGCGCTATTAGGCCCACCTCCACCATCCCTCGAGCCTTTATTGCCGTATCCACCGCGAGTCGCATCAAATAGCTAGCCCTCCGGGGACTCTTGCATGTTCAGGCACCGGCCCATCTTCTGAGTTGCTGGGAGAAAGAGGCCTTTCCAAGAGTGCGGGCAGAGAGACGATTTGGTGGTTTTACGCATTTGAGATTACCGGCCTTCCGCTACTGTACCCGTCAGGGCTTTGATGTCCGCCATAACATCTCGGACAGAGTGAGTTGACTTTCCATTGTTCACGAATGCACGTAGGGAGACTTGTGTTTATCCACTTCCGCCGTTCATGTCGTGTCCCTTGTTATAACAGGTAGCGCGGCATTGGCCTAGTCGACAGCACCGGCAGTGATGAAGGCACTATCGTTGGGCACGGCGTGGCAAGCCAACCTAGCATGGTTCATACACCCTCATAATTCCTCCTACCATGTACTAGGGTGGTCTACGAATGGGTATTTTGAAATACAAAGAAACCAATATACGCCCCTGCTGGTTGGCCTCAAAGCGCAGCCTTTTTGTCAACCCAATTCTCACTTGAAAGGACAAAAAGATGATTATCCTAGCATGAAAAGAGTGGTTTACTTGGTGATGCAGAAATTGTTCTCGTGAATGAACCAAATTGAGAACCTCACTAAGCCGACACAACCCTGTTGAGTGGGATAACTCATCATACGTGTTCGTTGCTTGGTTCTTGCCCTGTGCATATTGTACGACATGTTTGCCTTTACACACTTCACGGTTTTCATCCCCCGCTCTCTCCCTGCGTTAGGCTGGTCGTGCACCTCCAACAAATACCAGGTCAATCATACTCGAGTCGATGTTATATCAACGGTGCCACCGATTCCCAAAGGTCTTCTCTCGGCATCCACGTCTTCTCATCACATGTTTTTGAATACATAAACTAATTGGCAGTACACCAGTGCAAAATTCGAGCAAGCCAAGATACTTGTCCATTTATGGCCTCGACAACTTTGCCAGACTCTCGTTTACTTCTTGAAGCGGCAGCTCGAATCGGAGCAGCCTGCAGCATCGGCTTTCGTGCATCGGACTGATTGAACAGAATCTACCTGGAAAATAGAAGGCGTTGGTGAGATATTTGAAATTAAGCAGGACGTTTTGGTATCACGTACCGCGGCCATATCGCGGAAGCCATTGTTATCGACGCATGCGGCGCAGTCGTTGCACGTGGTGCTAGTGAAGAGGAAGCAGACACAGTCAGATGAGGCTCTCGCGGAGAAGAGGCCCGAGACGAATGGCTCATTCACGCGAGCCTATATATAATGGCCGAACCAATCCATTGAAGTCAGTTCGAGAGGTGGTAGACAGGTGGCAATTACTCACACATGTGTCAGAAGCACTGATGGTGGTTGAATCGCCAGTGAAATCGCGACCCCTAAACAAGGTGACCGAGCAGGCCGCCTGGCGAGCTTGGAGTGGTGCCCCGACTTCAGCGGCAGTGGCGATAGCGACACTGAAACAGATCGTGGTGATAGTAGAGAGGAGCTTCATGCTTGTACTTCTGTAATCCTTGAGCTAAGTGATGAGTTCCTCCACGCTTGGTGCGACCAACTTATATACCGCTGAACCCAGACTCGTGAACCCCTTCGGGCAGAAGCTCATTCGGTTATACTCATACAAGTCAGTTCGGTGTGGAGCAAAGCAATCACCGAAGCGGAGTACGTCGTCTGGCGCTCGAGATGCTTGTGTTACCCTGAGCTGGTGATCACACTGAGCATATTTCCATTGCTATTCCGTCATAATAGATGAGGCTATGTTGCTCCTCATTATGTTCTCGGCCGCTCAAAGCACGCAACGCCCTGCCTTGTGGTCTGACCGTTGACATCGAAAGCCCCACCTCCATTCCAACACCCACTACTGTTCGCTCTGTTCGCTCTGGTGGTCTTCTAAATCCGATTTTTGTTTCTTTTAGGCGAGCCGGACAAGAGAGGCTCGTGGTCCTTGGCCGCTCATCTCGGCGTATGAACCAATAATCACGATTCTGTCTCTATTGTAATCCGCCCACATTCCTCGTAGCAAATGATCATTCATTGCCTGTTCAAAAAAGGGTACTTGCTAACCTCCAATGAATGTGCGCAGAGAGAATCCATGCAGAAATGAATGTACACATGTGACATCGCAACTATTCGATGAGCATATGGGGAGTGGCTTCTCACTGTCGGCACTTCGGCCATCCGCCGATCAACCTCCGGCCAGGGCGGATGACTACGTTTGAAGGCCTTCACCGATTACCCAAATGTACCGCTCTTGAGCTCGCCACCATCACCAGGGACGACTTTCTCCAATTTAATCTTTGCAAATACGCCGCAGTCTATAATTAGTGTACGTGTATTGTGTGTCGAAGGTGTACCACGGGAGCATATGGCAGCTTAGCCGCCAATATGTTCGGGTCGCTTCAAACCACAAAAGTGTGAGCGTAGAGTCTAGCATTCGCCCTCTCCTGATCTCCCTGAAATCGTCCAGCAGTGCAATGCAACTCTGCTCCGTTCCTAAATACGCAGTAGCTATGATAGTCGCACGCTTTGCAGAAGCCAAATCTGCGGCGGAACATTGAAGGATACTCTGTCACTCTCTCTCATAGATGGCAAACGGCAGACCACTGAGATCTGCTGAAAGTCTTGTACCTTGTCTTCGAGATCCAATCGACCTTCAGTTCCTTAGCCTAACAGACGGCAGCGTCTATACCGTCGATTATTAGACGATCGGACTTACTCCCCTTTGTATCTCGCAGATTGCTTTTGATAGTGGGCAGGCACATCTATGACTTCAATTTCACTCTACCATATAGTATATAACGCATGAAAACGTTTCTCTAGTTAGAATAACGCCTTGGGCGGTCACTCTGCCGTTTCTGTCTCACGCCTTTGAGATTATTCTCAAGGCTGGCGTTCGACAGGGGCTCATCGTAGTTGATGAGAACCCCAAGTGCTTGCAACGGGGTACTACTCCGGTGTTGGTGTCGGTGGCATAGCACCTGACCTCAGCGCTGCGCGCAAGTGGTATCAAAAGGCGGCGCAGCACCAACGACGATGCTAAGTGTCACCTGCGCGAGCTCGAAAGTGATGGCGAGAAGATGATCGACAGGAAGGAACACAAGGACCTGGCAGAGGACACGCCCGTTCGTAACCATACCCAGGAACTGGTGGGGGTGTTAGTGTTAGTGGTGCTGGTGGATCGAAGCCTGCGTCTGTTGCGAGAACGCCGCCGCCTCGAGCGCCATCGCACCACCGTAACAGCGACAACAGCAGCAACGCCTGGCCAACCCCGCGTCCGCATCTGTGCTAAATTCAACTGGCACTCGCACTCACGCCAATACCTACAATGATGGGCCTCGCGCGCCCGGCGTCCTAGTCGTAGAATACTGGTAAGTATAAGCTAAGGGAGGGCCTAAGGAAGGGCCTCCCAGATACGAGTGGGAAATGTGCGGGGTGAGTGGGGGTGGTGGGACGCCTCAGCTCAGCGCAGCCGGTGAGCAACGAACATGAACGCCTCGGCGCCGAATGTCGTTGTGTGCCCTTCCGAACTACCTACGAGACCTGATGTATTCCAGGAGATGGGCTTCCATAGTCTGAAACTTGACGATAAAGATTATATTTTTATGTGAGTGGTCGGGGCTAGCCGTCTGTCTGCTTCTTACGTTCTTGCTTTCAGTCTTCCGTTTGTGGACTGTCCGAGTTCTCTTCGTATGGGGCATGTTTTCTGCTGATGCTTAACCTAACTTCCTTGGAATGTGCCCGTTGAATTTGCCATTTGTAGATTTGGAAATCTAGTTTTTGGGCTGCTGCATCTTCCATCACAAGTACGAATTCACAATAGCTACTCTGAGCAACTCGCGTTCACTATATCACAACCATACTTCTTGTTTCCTCATCACCGGACGTACCTTGCCCTGAGCCATAATACGCTGTTTGTCAATTGGCAGCGATTGCTTCAATCCCTTATTGCTATTTGAAAAATGGATCCATTTGGCCCAACTGAGAACGCCCCACCATTGCTCGACGTCCTCGAGACTACCATTACCACGACAGGCGAGCTCAACGCCCAAGAAGCGGGTGCTGGCAGCACCGTTGCCGAGCGCCAAGGAAATATAGATGCTTTGGAGGAGACAGCACGCGACAGAGTGACCGATACTGCCACGCACGCTGAAGGACGCCGACGTGTTGCAGCCGTCCGCAATGCAGGACGAGTTCGGTCGGAAAAATTGTGGGAAAAATTGGAAGAAACTCCATTCGAGTTAGAGCTAGTCAATTCTCCGACCCACATCCTCCCTGATGAACTCATGGCGGAGATTTTCGACTGGCATATGTTGATGGGTGGGAGGTTGACGACCATGTTACTCATTTGTAAACGGTGGTCGATGGTGGCGTATAGTAGTCCCCGACTTTGGGCCAGGATCTCCGTCACCAATCACGCATTCCGCCCGCGCCGTCTTCGAGGCTCTATTCTATGTGCCGACCTCGACTACTTACGTTTAGTTCTCTCACGCTCCCGGTCCTGTCCTCTTGAACTCGAACTTTCCTTTTCATCCAATGCGTCGCCACATCACCTCGAATACAGTAGCAGCTCTTTGCTCATGTCCGAGCCACAGGCCACCGCTAATCGCATCAAGGCAGTGAAACTTATTCTGGGTGATCAGGTATTGAGACGGTGCACAAGCCTCGTCCTGGCAGGCCGTTTTCTCCCTTTTGAGTACCAAAACGCGACCGTTCTTCCACTACTTTCTTCGATTCAATTTTATTCGACGCCTAGAAGAGATCACAAAATATCGTTCGTTCAGTCATTGGTCGATCTATCCCCTGCCCTGCGGCATATCCATTGTAGTTACCGTCTGAGCGCCGAAAACAAGGGAGTAGGGTTGTGGACAAAAAGAATTGAGTCTTATCGTTGGATTTCCACCTCCTCATCGTGTTCTCTTCTTCACGAATCGCCATCACTTCGCAAGCTTGGGATGGGTCACGACCCCGTTGAACCCCTAACACTACCTGCGCGTCAAGTACTCAGGTGGTCAATCGGTACCTACTCTGCGTTACACCGTGTTACCGCCCCGCACTTACATACCCTCATCCTCCGCCATGCTCCGTGCGGTCGGCGGTTTGACCCCGAACCAGCCGGTTCGATCTCCTTCCCCAACTTGCGTGTGGCAAGACATGAATGGGTATCTCGTCCAACAGTCCTACATATGTTTCACACTCCGGCTCTTGAGCATCTCTCAATCAAGTACCGGTCGTTATTTCGGCAACCAACAGCATTGCTCGACCTCTTCGATGGTTCGACTCATATGCCAACACCTAGGTCAATAGACCTGTACTGCACATTTACAAATACCGTATTGATTGCCGTGCTTGATCGACTCCCAGGGTTGGAAGAACTCCGAGTTGCTGGCACCGCCGTAGAGGACACTTTTTGGAAACGACTGGTTCCGTCTTTTAGTCCAAGCCAGCAGGTAGCGCCCGCTACGTTGCATACGGATGAGCACGCTACCCCCATCCTCGTTCCAAATCTCAAAGTTCTTCTGGTCCACTACCCGGCAGACACGCAAGGCACCTCACCTATACTTAACCCGCAAAGGGAAATGGCGCAGGTATCCAAGCACCCCGACGAAGTTTCAAACAGTGTAGACTGGAGACTAGCGCAGGCGTCAGCTGTCGCAGTTGCGAGAGAACGAGTCGGGTGTCCTTTGAGAACACTGGCTTGCTGGTCCTCGGAGCAAAAGGTTGATGTGCTTATTGGAAGTCTCGATGGCTTACCCAAGAGACCTAAGTTCGTTTTTTAACTGCTCGCTTGTGCTACTAGGGTGTTCTAACGTTAACTGCTGATAGATGGAATGATCCTTGGTAGGTTCTAGCGTAGATTGGTCGCAATTGCAGTCGCCCATGCAAGCGAGATGACGGGTGTGTCACCAGTTTCACATGACAGCATTTCATTTCTGAAAGTGGAATTTGGACCATAATGGTGATTTGAAGTGGGCGATTTGTTCGATTTTTTATCATAAAATAAGACCTTCTTACCGCATCTGGATCTGCTCATAGGGTTTATTAAAGCATTTCTTGTAGTGCCAAAAATGAATGTTCGAGGAGGAACAAAGCTGGAGGAAGCACGGTCGCACAAGCGTTCGAGGAAATGTCTTCCTCCCTGTCTGCGCCATTATGTGCAATTCAATATGGTCTACACTAGTGACCTATTTCAACTTTTCTCTCGCCAGACTGCACTTCGCGTATAGACCCACCATGCCACCAGTCTATCCGAGTTGCTCTTGCACGGCCGCAGGTTGTGGGAATATTAGTATTCTCGTCATATTATCGGATACGGTTTGGTCTTTCATATTATCTAACTCATCATAGGTGTTTGTTGCTTGGTTCTTGTTCTGTGCATACTGTACGACATGTTTGCCTTTACATATTTCACGGTTTCATCCCCCGCTCTCTCCTTGGGTCAGGTTGATCGTGCTCCTCCAACAAATACTAGGTCAAGCACACTCGCGTCGGTGTTATATCAACGGTGCCACCGGATTTCCAAAGGTCTTCTCTCGGCCTCCACGTCTTCTCATCACCCGTTTTTTAAACATAAACTAATTGGCAGTACACCAGTACGAAATCGAAGAAGCCAAGACACTTGTTCATCTATGGCCTTGACAACTTTGCCAGGCTCTCGCTTACTTCTTGAAGCGGCAGCTCGAATTGGAGCAGCCTGCAGCATCGGCCACCGTGCATTGGACTGATCGAACAGAATCTACCTGGAAAATAGAAGGCGTTGGTGAGATATTTGAAATCAAGTAGGACGTTTTTGGTATCACGTACCGCGGCCATATCGCGGAAGCCATTACTATTGACGCATGCGGCGCAGTCGTTGCACGTGGTGCTAGTGAAGAGGAAGCAGACGCAGCCAGGTGAGGCCCTCGCGGAGAAGAGGGCCGAGATGAATGGCTCATTCACGCGAGCCTATAATGGAGCCAATCCATTGAAGTCAGTTCGAGAGGTGGTAGAGAAGTGGTTAGTACTCACACACGTGTTATGCGCATTGATAGTGGTTGGAGTGCCAGTGAAATCGCGACCCGTAAACAAGGTGACTGAGCAGGGCGCCTGGCGGGCTTGGATTGGTGCCCCGTCTTCAGCAGCAGTGGCGATAGCGACACTGAAGAAGATCGTGGCGATAGTAGAGAGGAGCTTCATGCTTGTACTTCTGTGGTCCTTGAGCTAAGTGATGAGTTCCTCCACGCTTGGTGCGACCAACTTATATACCGCTGAACCCAGAGTCATGAAACCCTTCGGGCAGAAGCTCATTCAGTAATACTCATACAAGTCAGTTCGGTGTGGAGCAAAGGAATTGTTTCAATCACTGAAGCGGAGTAAGCCGTCTGGCGCTCGAGATGCTTGTGTTACGCTGAGCTGGTGATCACACTGATATTTCCATTGCTATTTCCGTCATAATCGACGAGGCTATGTTGCTCCTCATTCTCGGCCGCTCAAGCACGAAACGCC
>Ga0307515_10019994_pt1 | contig 11989 bp, 6 predicted proteins | sample 17_EM_MG_FD_194513 | JGI IMG/M metagenome (GOLD analysis project Ga0307515, IMG submission 194513) | Populus trichocarpa ectomycorrhiza microbial communities from riparian zone in the Pacific Northwest, United States - 17_EM | ecosystem: Host-associated > Plants > Roots > Unclassified | place...
GTGAACTCCTTTCGACCTCAAAGCCTTCGGAAACCCTGATGGCTGCAGATCGCGGAGATCCAGTCGTATACGGACCTGATAGTGCCGGATTGTGGTGGATCATACTATTCGTATCGGGGGGGGGGGTGATTAATCCTCGGTGCTCGAACGCGGAGAGTGGCGATCTCGGAGTATCGGGGTATACAACGTATCGGTGGCTTAGTTTCTGTCGTAATCAAGTCTATCAGACGTATCGGTAACGTAGGATAGTGGTTGAGAAGGGCGAGGGGATTGAAAGGCGAGAGAGGTTGTTGTGTAGGGATAACCAGATGGAGGCATAATCGCAGGCATTTATACCTTCGGCCTGGTCACGCCGACAAGCTACACGCCCTTGCAGCATGGCCGAGTGGCGATGGCGAAAAAAACGGCTCGTGTGGCTGTGATCAGATATTTTCAATTCGACCGCTGGTTTCTCAATTTTCACAACCCAGATACGAATACACGTACACCGGTTTATTGGTTTGAGGCTAATGATGCTGTTTCCCAGATATTGGGAGTACGCACGTGTTGACCCAACATTGGCATGCGAGATATCTGTGAACCACTGCTACGCATTTTGTAAAGGGAGTGCAGCCCACAGATCTAGAGCCTCACGCCCGCGGCACAATGTCCCTAGCACGAGATACGTCAAGTACAACCGGCACGAACTGCGGAACGCGTGTTTTTACCGTGACGTCGAATCGCGTAGCCGACTCCACAACTTAATGCGAGGTAAACGAAGCGCCGGAGAAGGGTTACTTTCGGACGATTGGATCCGAATTGCTGACTGTCTCAGCCGCCGGACGACGTCAGATGTGACCTTGTAGCCTATGGTCCTGTGCAGGTGGGGCAGGGCTTACAGACCGCGGGTCACCTCGAGTTAGACACGTACAGTCTCAAGGAGGTACCACCCCAGGGTTCCCCAACACTCTCCTAGAATCGAAGATCAAAATGTGAATGGGCATGATCACACAGAACGCGCAATGTAACGCTCGTTTGCGCTGCCCCACCACAAGACCGTCCACGTTTTTGACGAACGGGAGCAGTGCTCAGAGGGGCCGGCGTCATCTGATTTCCGGCTGGCTCATGGTCAGACCCCTCAGCTACCGCCCCCCAACTTGGGCATGTATAGGCACAAGTTTATACATACACAACGTCAATCCCACATCCCACCCTAAAACATCGTCCCCCACGGTGACTTCGAACCTCTCTGTGCACCCCTCCAGCCCCTCTAAATCCTCTTTCGACCACGGGTTCTCCAGAAGAAACAGGGAAACGAACACGAAGGGAGGCCCGGCTGCTTTCCTCCTCTGCGCGACAGTGAGAAGGGTCCGAAAGGTATCCCACCGACCGGCGTTTTAAAATCTGAGTGGATGATGAGGGTTTGTACAGGTGGGGACCGTTGGAAATAGCCGCCTGCGCCAGGAGACATGGTTTCACAGCATTACCGGAGAGAATCAATGTCGATATGCCTCGCAAACAATCCAACGCATCCTTGACAGTGCCAATAGCTTGTCCCCCACCATCCCACAACCTACATCCATCGAGGCAAAGAATCTTCACAGACCGAGCGTCAAGACCCTGAAGACACCTCAGATATGCCAGGTTCAATGTGTCGTGGACACTGGTGGAAGACCAACGAAACTGTACCGTCTTCTCCGAGCACACCTTCGTCCCCCTGGAATTGATAAGTCCCAACGCTTCAATGATCCTGGAACCACCGGCAGTATCACCCGTCGTCCTGAGCTTTATCCGTGATATTCCGGCCAAATAATCTGGGTTTCGGAAATAAGGTGTAATGCCCGCGGTCTTGACACTTGAAGGCCAGGTAACACATCTGGCCGTCACAGTACAGGAGGGATGGAGGGAAAGCATGTTGAACAGCCTGAGGGTGTAATATTCGTCGTGCATGGGTTGTGTGTAAGTGCGGAGGCTGGGAAGCGAGACGGGTTGTCTGCGAGAGCTCGAAGTCCCAACCGCGTAGTAGATATCAACGTGTTCTAGGAGAGGGCAATTGCCGAACTCGAGGAGTTGATCGATCTCGGTCGGACCTGCCCCCTCTTGAAACTTGAAACGGGTGAGATGAGGGACACAGGGTAGGATAGGTCCAACATCGTGGGCAATGAGCGTGGTTACAGAAGGAAGTAACCACGGAGTCCCGTCTTCCATGGGTCCCCAGGGGAACTTCTCCACCTCGTCATTTTCGCGTTCGTGGTAGTCGTTGCCAAAGATTTCGAACCTTATCGGGGCTGGCATGGATTGTGAAACGACCGATTTTTCTCCGGGCCGCGCAATCGCACATTTCCAGCCAAACTACGCGGACCTAGTCCGAGCACAGCAGCAATGACTTCGTTTAATTTTTGACCAGATTGACGCGAAGCGGGGCCTGTTTCGATCTATCGGGAAACACTCGCGTCCATCCCTCGTGTCATGAATTATTAATGTATGACCGTAAACATAGATAAGAGAGAAGTGGAGCGTGCAAGCGTTAGGACACATGAGTCAAACGAACAAGATCGGTCTCGTGTTGGAGGTGGGAAGCGATTTCTGAGAGTACGTCGGGGGGTCACCGGTAAATGGGCGATTGTAGGGAGTTGATGTGGTGACGCAGAGCCGCGAGCGAGGTAAGCATGACGTTTTCCAGGTATTTCATCTGGAAATGGGCATGAGGACAAACATATACCTTCTGAGAACGAATGCGTGGTGGGCTACTGCGAACCATGGACAGGGGGGGAGCCATAACTAATCGTAGGTCAGGCGTTAGCAAGGAATCATCTCGCCGCTATCGTGCTAACCCACCAGGGAACGTTCACACCTTGCGCGAGCTCCGCGCTGAGGTATCGTAGAAGTTCGCCGGCGTCGTGTGCAGAGAATGGATCCATCTCCCAAGGCGCGTCGGGATCTGCCGAGTGGGAACAGGCGTGAAGACATGAACGAGGACTCGGCCCACGCAGATGTAGGTTGTACCCCGCTGCACCCGGGAAGATTGGCACTTTTTCCTCAGTACGTAGCGTCTGCCATAAGACCAGGCCCTGGTTGGCAAAGCCATGAGAAGGGAGGGGCGGACGTGTGATAAGTGCATCTATCGTAGCCAAAGCTAACCAGCGGTTACATCACCCGTAGGGAAAGGGAGGTGAGGCCTTAAGGCCTCGCTATCTACAAATGTAAAGGATATATGATACATTACCGCCATCCATAATACTTAATATCATCAAACTCCCATTGTACATCCCGACGATTCCGAAGGTGTCCAAGACCATCCAAGAAATACTCCTCGATGTCCCAATCCAAGGCGTTATCTCCCGTGACCAGTCTGAAATTCTCAATGCACCCCCTCAACTCTTCTACTTCCCCCTCAGAGTCCCCCAGGTTCGGGGCATCGGGAAGAAATACTGAGACATATTTAAACGGATGACCAGCCACTTTCCTTCTCCGCGCAACGGGGAGAAGTGTTCGCAAGATGTCAATCCCAGAGGGATCAAGAAAGGAGCGGGAATGAACAACGAGGGTTTGGATTTGTGGGAACCCATGACCATCCTTGTCTGCGCCGGTGTCCCACTCGAGAGCCAAGAGACATGGTTGTACAGCGGAACGGGAGACGACCAACGATTTGATGTTCCCCAACAGACCCATCGCTTCCTTGACCGCGTCAACAGTTGGTGCCTCGTCGTCCCACAAGTCAACCATTTCGATACAGAGGATCTCCACGGAGTGAGTATCGAGGTCCTTCAGGTGATTCAGAAGCCCCAATTTCAAGTCGTTGCCTACGAGATCTCGTAGGGGTGTCCGCTGGTAGTTCACCCCTACATGTATCTCCCTCTCCAGGCAGACTATGCCCCCCTGGTTGCTCACGAATTCCAGTTTCCCAAGGAAGCTGGGCTGAAAGCCGAACCCTTTGAACGCTGTCGGTGTCACGCTGAGTGATATCCGCCTTGCTCCGGCTAAGCACGTTGGGTTTTGAAAGCGAGGGAGGATGTTGGCGACCCCGTTTTTCGTGGTAATCGCAGTCCAGCTCTTCAACGTCACCGCGCAGGAAAGCGGGAGGGAGAACGGGTTCAATAATCCAAGGGGGTACAATCCGCGAGCGGAGGGCATGATCTGGGTGTATGTGCAGAGGTTTGGAAGGGAAACGGCGTGATCGTCGGTACTGAGGAAATCCTCTGGACATGAGATTTCGAGGTCTTCCAGAAGAGGACAGCTGCGGAGGAAGTCGAGGAGATCTTCTAGTATGGAAGCCTTATTCACGAGATTGGTGAATCGAAACTTGAAACGGGTGAGGTGAGGAACGTGGAAAGGGATGGGGTAGGTGTTGCGGACAGCAAGTGAGGTAACGGAAGGGAAAGACCATGAAGTTTCTTCATCAACCGGCGTATGGGGGAGGTCGTCCTCGTCCTCGTAAATGTCATTGGTTATTTCAAGCCCTCTCAGGGATGGCATGCGCTGTGACAACAACTCCCTCTGATCTGGGCGATCGAGCAATCCCAACGTTACTATACGCGTTGCGTGCGGGCATAGGAACTCAAACGAGGGAGGGATTTCGCCGTCGCCGGTCAGGTCAATGTGAAGTGACGCTGATTTTGATCTTTCGAGAAATGCGATCGCCCGTCCGGTGTCTCTAAAGTCGAGGCGCGCCCATAAACCTGGATGAGACAGGAGCGTACTACGCCAGTAACAGGATATGTGAGTCGCGCGGATGAGATCCGATTTGCTTTCAAAGTGGCGGGCGATTGATGGGAGTATTTCGGGATGGAGACGATAAATGGATGACTTCTGGAAGTTGATGTGGCGACGTAGCGCTGCAAGTGATACGAGCAGAATATCCTCTAGAGATTCCATCTGGTATTAAAGGTGAGGCCGGGAAAACGGGACACATTGAGGATTACGAACCGCCGAGATCGAGGGGCCATGACTGATTGACAGTGAGGATGGGATATCAGTCTGAAGTCCCAACGCCACTGTGCCATCTCACCTGATAACTTCTACGGCCCCCGTGAGCCTTGCTCCGAGGTCTCGCAGGAGTTCAGCGGCAGTCTGGCCAGCAAATGAATGCATGTCACAAAGGTGTCTCGGCCATTGCCGACCTACAGACGCGACACATTGCTCAAGCACGCATGAGGTTGGAGCCTGAAAATTTATTTCACGCGCAAGGGATACTTGGAGGGCTACAGCCTTTTGACATGGGGAGAAAGGTCAGGTTGGGAACATTAACAAGATAGGTTTCGAAGCAACACATCAATGTCGTCAAACACGCTCAAGCCGGTCTATGAAATGGACATCCGCGTTCCAGTCCAGCACGTCACCGATGATCCGTCTACGTAGCATCGCGAAGGCTACAAGCATGTCCATTTCCAGAGTTTTCATCTGTGAGTAAAGTTGAGGGTGAGAACGAATTCGCGAAGAAAACGGGTAGGCAATGAGACCACGAACCATCGAAAGCGGAGGTCACGGCTGCTTCAATCAACGACAGAGCTTTAGTTTCGTCATGTTATCTTACCTAAATGAATTGCCTCACGGACGAGCTTTGCGTCGTTGAAACAGCTCGACGTCGGTGCATGCCGCCGAGGTTTGCCGCCAAAAACCGAGCACTTCCCGGCGTCTCCATTCACCCACTGGCCAGATATCCTTCGCCAGCTCGCACCACAGTGTACCGCCCACGTCAAGCATCCGAAGACAGGTCCTAATACTCGAGTTAAAGTTAGACCCGCGACAATGTCTTGAATAGTTCGATGGTCGGACCTGGAGCGGCGCGTTGAGAGCTTTCATCAACAATGAAGTTGCCAACCGGGTCGTCAAGCACGTCCCTACTGCCTGATGGCTCGGGGCGGTGTAAACCGCCCATATCTCTACCATGGCGCCCGCATACAGGGGCCTGCCATCAACACGTCAAGAGGCAGTGAGCTATCTCCCGTATTTATACACGACCGAGCCATGGAGATTTCGAATGTCCGACACCCCCCTCTTATCCCCCCGAGGACATGTCCTTCGGGATTAGACCGCATAGGTGTGTGTAGGGAAGAAACCTGTGGAACTTGCTCCTGAAGGTCTCATTTTTTCCTTACAACAGCGACACTGCTTATTGTCTTTCAATCCGTGACACACTTCCCATGTGTAGATGCCATTAATCTCGTGGCATGCGGTTCCAAACTGCAGGAGCAGCAAAACATAGCGCAGAACACAACATATACCACGGATCCCCCTCCCCAATTGCGTGTCTCGCGTGAACAATGTTTGGCGGTGTGCGGGACTGGGATGGGAGACATCAACTGGCCAGGCTTCGCCCAGAATTTTGGGGCATGGCTATTACCTTGGATCACACTGATGTTTCAGATTCCGTTCGGTGGAGAGTGTAAGTCGCCCCAATATTCTGCTTCCGTATTTTGCTTGACAATGTTCTGGCGCACAGAGCCGTTGGATGATGTTCTTTCCTTCTTCGTCACCATGGGTTCACCTGCCCTCGCGGCCTACTCCCTCCAGATCACACACCTCAATAATCGTTGGATCACAACAGCGTTCTCGGGTATCAAGTATCCCAATTCCAAGTACATACCATCCATCCTATCGGCTTTTCACCATGTTCCCATCCGGATATCACACCATCCTCCTTCCCTCCATTCTCTGATTGTCCTCCCTCAGAACGACGAATTCTGGTATGATCTCGCGGCCGGAAATAAAACTCGCCGATGGTCCATCCCACTCGTCATGAGTTATGTCTTTTTCATCTTCTCTGTAATCCTGAGCGTAATAGACTCTGTCTATTCACGTACAGGGGATATTGGGTTTTCCATCGCCGCCATCTGGACCTTCCTCCCCCCACTCATCATTGGGTGGCTACGCATCGGGTGTGAGCCCGAGCCAAGTCATCTCAGGAAGTCCCTGGATGCTGCGAACCTAAAAGCCCGGGTTGCTACCAAGCGGAGAGATCAGCTCATGAAGGGTCCCCCAGCAATAGAATTTATGGAGGTTGAGGACGTGGACCTTGCTAGGAAGGACGAACTCAGGCCGGTCCCGGTATTCAACTATTCGCGGGCCTTCGTTTGCCCTCTAGCTGCGGAACTGGTGCTGGGATTGATGAAGAACTCCGCCGCAAACGCGGAACAGAGGATCCCGGTTGGTAAACCCACGGATAGGGAAGTTCCAACGTGGGTGGAAGGCGAGGGTTATGAAATACGCGATGAGAATCGAATCGGGACGGACACCGAGGTTACCGAATATTGCACAAGGCTCCTTCCACAGTTAAAGTGGAATCCAAGTTCTACCACCCCACTTGGGGTCCAGTCCCCTGAGACGACCGGCACTCCTAACCCACTCCTTCCACTCCATGACCCTCGCCTAGTTACCCACGACCCCTCCAGATGGGCTCCAGGGATCTGGAAACGGGTTGCGGTTTCCACCGCCCTCGCTCTTGGATTGCAGTGGGGGACCACTGCTGCTGCGGTGATTATCCATGAGAAGTCGCCTCCTGTCGGTTTGGGATGTCGTGCTCTCTCGTTCCTGTTGTACGGCGTGGCAGGAACATTGTCGTTTTTCCTCTTCCTGGCATCGAGTGTCCTTGCCCACATGTCTCGACCACTCCAGGAACAGACGTATGCACGTCCGTGGTTACGTACCTGCCAGAACGCTGGAGCTATCATTTGTCGATGGTTAGGGAAGTGCGTGGCGATCGCTTCTGCGGTGGGCATTCCGCTGGTGTGCTTCTTTCAGGTTACCGGCATGTTCGACAATTGTTTTTGTAGGTCTACCACTTTTAATAAGGGGAGAGATTCTGTTATGATTCTGACGATAAACTACGTAGCAGGACCCAGCCCCTTCAGGATTTGGATCGGCGGGTTGATTTTGGCATTTTCGACCGCACTATTGTTCGGATTTTCAATGTACGTAGGTAAGCCCGCCCGTCGATAGGTGCTTCTCCTGTACTTCAGTATGCCCGAAAGCCCGTTGTGGTTGATAACACGATATATCCCCGGTGCCGAAGCGGAATAAGTCTCTGAGACTGCAGCTGTCATGAGCTTTTTTGCGCTGAGGTCTCGCAGAGTTCGACATTCAGCGTTCGGCGGCAGTCCGGTCAGCGAATGAATGCGTGCCGTCAAAGCGGATTGGCCTCTGTCGGCCTAGCCACAACACATTCTATGAGGTTGGAGTCCGATACCGTTCGCCCGTTGAGAAAGGATTAATGGGAGGGCTACAGCAAGGCACGACTACTAGGCAACTGAAAATCCGCATGTCAAGGGCGGTTGCACCCAAAGAGTAGTAGGGTCGGGTTGAAAACGATGATGCACTCCAACCACCTATTGACAGGTTCATCGTACGTATCAGTCCCTTCGAAAGTGGTCGAGCCCGTCCAAGAAATAGTCATCAACCTTCCAATCCAGCGCATCATCCCCCGTCACAAGCTCAAACACCCCGATACACCTCCTCAACTCCTCCAGGTCCGGGTCAACCCACCGCCCCAGATACCGTGTCCCGACGGAAAAAACCGAGACAGATTTGAGCGGGAAACCAGCCGCTTTCCTCTCCCGGGCGACGCAGCAAAGTGTTGGCAGTAGTTCTTCCCCGGTATAGTCGTCGTAACGGATGTGGATCGCGAGAGTCTCCAATTTTAAACACCGCCACTCATCTATGCCCGTGGCCCTTATTGGGACAAGAGCGTGGAGATATGGGTTCACCGCGGAATCAGAGAGGACCAACGTTTTGATATTCTCCAGATGATCCAACGCTTCGTCGACGCGGTCGGACTCCTCGTAAAACCATAAGGCGAGTTCTTCAACGCACAATATCTCTATAAACCTAGCATCGAGGCCCTTTATAAAACTGGGGTAGAGTGGATTGATGGCGTCGATGAGGGCTGTCTCCCACGCCACCTCCCCTAGAACCACTTCTTGAGTTGAACGGAACCGTCTATGAGTGGCGTCGATGATTTCTACCATCCCTTTGACGCGGTCTTTGCAATCCATGGACCGCGTCTTGAGCTTTACCCTCCTCACATCAATGGGAAAAGTCGTGTTTTGAAACGGGGGGATGGCATCTGCTATCCCATAGGAGAGGTGACCACAGGTGAAAGTCGCGGAACAGGATGGAGGGCAGGAGAGCATATGATACAGTTGGAGGAAGAACTTCGCGTTTGTGTAATGGGTGTAAGCACGAAGGTGAGGAAGGCGGACGATACCATGATTACGTTGAATGTAGAAGTCTTCAACGCCAGCGATTTCGAGTTCTTCTAGTAGAGGGCAGTTGGACAAGAAATCGAGCAGCCCGTCCATCGCTCGCTTTTTGTAAAACCAGTCACTGAAGATGAACCGGGTGAGGCGAGGCGCGGAGAACGGAGAGAGATCAATGCCATCAACAAACAGCGACTTCAGGGCGGGGAAATATAAGCTGGTCTTTTCATCGGGGAGGGCACCGCTGTGGTACGTGGAGAAGTGGAGTGTATTCAACGAGGCCATGGTTCGCAGCAACAATTCCTTTTGAGAGGTGTAGTCGGTCACCTGGAGCGTCTCGATGCGCTCGGCAGATGGTTTCAACAGTTCAAGGGGGAGAGGAGCGCTTTCGAGTCTTCGAAGGAAGACGTGAATTGCCGTTGATTTGGATCGCGTGAGGAACGCGGATGCTCGCTCGGGGTAGGCGAAATCGAGAGTCGACCAGAGGCTTGGGTAGGCCAGGAGTACCGTGCGCCAATGATAGGACACATGGGTCGTCTTGACAAGATCGTCCGTTGCGAGGTGAGAGGCTATATGCGAGAGCAGTTCTGGATGAAGACGATGGATAGGAGATTCGTAGGAGTTGATTCGTCTGCGCAGCATCGCGAGGGCCACAAGCACGTCTGTTTCCAGAGATTTTATCTGTAAACCAAGTTTAGAGCGAGAAACGGACCCGCCAGGTGACGGGTGGGTGGTGGAACGCGAACCGTTGAAATAGGAAGGTTATGACTGGTCGACAGGGAGGGGTTGCATGATCCAACATTAGTGCTAGAGCTTTGGTTTCACCGTGCCGCCTTACCTATTAGTCTCCTGAATGAGTTTTGCGCCGACATATTGCAAAATCTCGATGTCGGTCTGTTTTGGGAGTGGAGGCATCCCGCTAAAGTTTGTCGGTGAATGCCGAGTACCATCCCAGAAAGTCACGGCGATCTTGGAAGAACAGGTTGGGATTCAAACTGAGAATTGAGAGTTAACTAAACAAGATTACGTTCACAGAACACTACCTGTAGGATACCATATATCCGGACGGACGTGATAGGAATGTGTGAATTGGTGTCACAGTGGAGCGTGGGATATGGAACAATCAATGTCCAGCTGAGGGGGGTTGTAAAATGTTGAGAACAAATCCGGTAATGAACGACTATGAACAAATGACGATGACACGGGCGTGGCCAGAGTTGCGGAGCACGACGCACGGTGCCCATGGGAGAAAAAACAATACAGGAACGAGCTGAATGATAATGGCGGCGGCGATTAACTTGTAGACGCGTGAAATGTAGAGCTTGAAGGTTTAATGGAGGAATTGCGTGGATGATTACCAAAGAATGACGAACTCGCTGGACTATCGTCCGTTACCAGAGACCACGACGGTGACCCATCCAAAGATCCCCATCAAGAACCTGACCAACCACGCCGCTTCAGCACCCTCGCCAAATCCAGGCCGAAGCTGCATCGCGAGCGCAATATCGATCTCAGGATTCCGATCACTATACGGCCGGCGGGTGACCTCGCCGGCCTCCGTCGTTGCTTCGGAGAATGGCAAAGGGAGGGGATCAAAGACGTAAGCGCCAGGGATAGTGAGGGGCTGGGCCTCCGAAGCACGGATCGACCAGGAGGGTGGGAGGTTCGTGGAGGTTCGTTCGCGCATCTGGGGGTTCATCGAACGACGAGAAGTGGTGGAATGTCGCTGGTTGTGTTCTGGAAGGGGAAGGAAGTCGGGGTCGTCGTGCTCGACGTCTGGAGCGCCTTCGAAGGGCTCGTCGATGTCTTTCGCTTCCGCTTCTGGACGGGGTAGAGACGGGAAGGGAGTTTCGGTGGAAGGAGGGACAGGCCGGGAGGCGTTTCCGGTCTCGATGTCACCCTTCTCATTGACCACTTCCTCCGCCTCTTCCCCAGGCGAATCAAGGATCAGCTTCTTCTCCTCGGCCCCCACCTTCCACTGAGGAGCATCCAATCCACCCTTCTCCACGCTTGGCAAGACGTTGTAGAGGTCACGACTGTTGAACAGGCTGACCTTGATGAAGTCCATCGCATACAGCGCCGCCACGGTGCACAGGGAGATGAGGATGAAGGCCGCTGCGCAAGCGGCCGAGACCACAATGGGTCTCCTGGTCTCATCAAGGAGTGTCACCCACCACGATCCCCGTACTTCATCTTGGTTCGGCATGAGTCCAGCGACTTCTTCAGGGGTGAGCCCATCGACGTCCTCGATCTCGACGACATCGTATCCGCCCTCAACGATCCCCTCCAAGCCCGAAGATGGTTGGATGTTCGCGTCTCCATCGAGGTCATTGAGGCTCTCCAACGCGTTCAAAAGCGTCTTCTCTTCGCTCGTGGGAATTATCGCCGAATCGCGTGTCAGGTCATCGAGGGGTATGATCAACTTGACCTCCTCGGATGCTAACTCCGCGAGAACCTCTGTTTGAGATTCGAACGAGGTCAGGTGAAGTTGGAAATCCGCGTCTTGTAAATAGATTTGATTTTCTTTTGAGGGAGCGTCCTCGCTTTCGCCGAGTAGCTTGTTCGCGGAGGGTCTACATGACGACGGAGACACGCGTGAGGGTGCGGAGGTTACGGTGCACGTAGGGCGGAGAAGTGAGGTCAGTACCAATTAAATGCATGCAGTGAGGGAGGAATGACAACGACGATCATGGGAAGGAGCGGCGAATCCAATTGAAAGTCACGGACATACCCAAGTCTGGATTCAATAATAGCCTGAACGGCATTGTGAACCTCCCCGGATGCCTCAACGCTGAAGGGAGAGTGATAAACGCACT
>Ga0307515_10019995_pt1 | contig 11989 bp, 9 predicted proteins | sample 17_EM_MG_FD_194513 | JGI IMG/M metagenome (GOLD analysis project Ga0307515, IMG submission 194513) | Populus trichocarpa ectomycorrhiza microbial communities from riparian zone in the Pacific Northwest, United States - 17_EM | ecosystem: Host-associated > Plants > Roots > Unclassified | place...
CTTTCCTCGCAGCTGACAGGACCCTCGACAAGTCCCATCGTTGCAGGTCAGCAGCACTCTCCGCTTATTTGATCAAGACCCGGACAGGCCCACTCGCGAAAGCGCGAGGCTAAGGAAGTTCTGCAGCGACGGATAAAATCATCCCAGCGGAATGCACCGGTTGGCGCACAACAGTTGAGCGGCCCCAAAGAGGCCGCTTTATAGCGTTTGTGGGCAGTCAGCCGTCATCGGCCACCCAACCCATAGCCCTCTCCGCACGCCAGCCCGGACCCTCGCGGGTGATCGGGGAGACAAACTTGATGCCGTCCATGCCCTTGGCGACCGCAGACACGATCTGGCCGATGCCGATGGACGCCATGGCCTTGACCACGATGTCGCTGGTCAGCTTCTGTACCTCGGTCTTGATGACCGCCCGGGTGGCCAGCGGCGCATCCGCCGGCCCGAAGCCGAGCACGGCCACCGTAGCGGCGATGAACTGCGTCCTCGACTGCGCCCCGAAGAGCAGGAACAGGCCCACACCCAGGGCGAACACTCCCCCGAGCACGGTGAGGATCATCCGCAGGCGCACCGGCCGGTCCCGCTGCCGAGACAGCTTCAGGTACTCGTCTACCTGCTCGTTCGTGGCCGTGTGCTGGCTCACCTCACCTTCGCCGTCGACGGCCCAACGGCCGATCCTGCCCAGGATGTTGAGCACCCCGCGCGGAGAACGCCACACCAGCTTGAGCAGGTAGACGAACGGCACCCGCACCGCATGGAAGGCGACGGTGTGCCACAGGTGCCCGGCCAGCCAGCCGAGCGCTTCGACGAACTCCCTGCGGGACTTCATCCACGGTGGGAAGACGCCCATCCGCTTGGAGTTCTTGATGCGATCGATGACGCCAGGACCGGACACAGTCGGCACGGCACTGTCGACCAGAGTGAGCGGTCCGTCGGCCGACTAGGGCCTGTGTGATGTCGTGATCAGTCTCGGGTTTTGGTTCCGTGTGGGTGCAGGACCTGGTAGGACGCTGAGTGTGACGCGTAGGCAACTCACCGACGAACAATGGGAGTTCATCGAGCCGTACCTGCCGATCGGCGAGTACGGCCCGTATCCCGAGCGGCTGCGGGAGCAGTTCGAGGGGGTGATCTGGCGGTTCCGGTCCAGCGCCCAGTGGCGCGGGATGCCGTCTGAGTTCGGACCGTGGCCGACGGTCTACGGGCGCTTTCGCGTCTGGCGGGACGCCGGGGTCTTCTCCGCTCTTCTGGAAGGCGTGATCGCGGAGGCCGCCCGCCGGGGACAGGCGGACTTGTCCCTGGTCGGCGTGGACTCCACCACTGCCCGCGCCCACCACGACGCAGCCGGGATGCCCATCGGCAAGGACGTCATGGACGCTCTTGAGGAAGCCGCCGCCGAGCAGGAGCAGGCCAGGCAACAGGGGGTGGCCCGCCAGAACAGAACGGACAGGACGGCAGGGACAGCCCCGAGCAGGAAGAGCGACGGCGTGTCAGGCGACGGCGCAGGCTCCGTTTGAACCAAGCTCTGCTCGGCAGATCACGTGGCGGACTGACGAGCAAGATTCATCTCGCCGCTGACCGCAAGTGCCGTCCGCTGTCACTCGTACTGACCGCAGGACAGGCCGCCGACAGCCCGCAGTTCGTCCTCGTGCTGCAGAAGATACGGGTCCGTCTGCCTGCCGGCCGGCCTCGGACCCGGCCCGACGCTGTCGCCGCGGACAAGGCCTACTCGTCCCGCGCCAACCGCTCTTACCTGCGGAAACGCAACATCAAGGCGGTCATCCCGGAGAAGAAGGACCAGGCCGCCAACCGGAAGAAGAAGGGCAGCCGGGGCGGCCGGCCCGTCGGTCATGACGATGATCTCTACAAGGAGCGGAACACCGTCGAGCGCCTGATCAACAAGCTGAAGGCATGGCGGGGCATCGCCACTCGATACGACAAGACGCCCGAGAGCTACCTCGCCGGCCTCCACCTCCGTGCCGCGATGATCTGGATCAACGACCTCCTGAAGGCAACTGGCTGATCACAACCTCACACAGGCCCTAGTCGCGCGGTACGGGCCTTGCCGAGGTCGACCACCTCGGCACCGGAGTCGTCGGTCATCTCAGCTTCGGGCCGGTGGAACAGTTCGTTCTCGTCGTCGGAGTGCTTCACTGAAGGTTCCTTCCCATGGGAGGAAAGGCGGGGTCCAGCTGTCGCTGCAGGAGGTGGGCGAACGGACCCCGCACGGGGTGCTACGGGGGGTGGCGTGGGGAAATCCGAGTTCAAGACGCGGCCGTGCGAGTGGTGCGGCGAGCCGGTGCAGCAGCCGGAAAGCCGCTGGCGCAAGCGGCGTTATTGCAGCAAGGCGCACCGCCGCAAGAACCGAATCATGGAGGCCGTCGCCGAGCTTCTGGACATCTGGTAGGTCACGCAGCGCGCTGATCATCGGGGTACGCGCAGAGGATGCACATCCCGAGCGACGTAGGGAGGCAATAGCCGTAGATCACATGACACTTGGGGCAGGTACGGCGAGCAAGCATCGCCAGGGCGAGCGCACCCCGCTTCCGCGAGGGCATCGGCCGCACCGGCTTCGCCCAGTCGACGCGGTAGAGGTGGGCGACTTGGACGGCGGACGCGCTACTCGAACGACGAGGATGTCCCGCGCGGCCTGACGTAGCGCGGCCATCTCCCGCTCCCAGGAGTCCGGGGCCGAGCTGCGCGTCAGGATCAGCCGCAGGGCCACTGCGGCTTCGTCCGGGGTGATGGCCTCACCCTTGAGGTAGCAGCCATTCATGAGGTGCCTGAACACCCCGCCGTCAGCGCGTTGGCGCAGGCGTATGCGGCGCTGAGCGACCCCGAGACGGCCTCTGTGGACTGTTCATGGAAAGGATCTTGGGGTGTTGGACCAGGTCAACCCAAGTAATCACGGGGGCCGTTGGCGCCGTGAGATCGAGGCACCCTCACCCGGTATCCGGCAATGTTTCCGGGGGTTGTGGTGATTCGGGATCCTTCTGGCGTTCCACCTGACGCCCGTTCTCGACCCGCAGGCTCGTCAACCATGGCCAGAGATCGGGCAGCGGTTGCGCCGAGCAGGCAAGCCGGTGCTCAATACGACACCGCTGAAACGGATCCGGCGGGCACACGCCGTAGACCGTCACCCGCCCATCAGACAGCACGATCCACCGATGCTCCGCCGGCACAGTGTGGGCCAGCGGCTCCATCTCTGGCTCGAGCAGTACCCAGTCATGGTCCAGCGTCGCTACACGGTCAGCCAGTAGGCCGCAGTACAGGCAGCGTGACTGCCTGTCCCTCAACCTGCGCGGTCCTTCTCCTAAAGCCCCCATACCGCGAGGGTCGATAGCCCAGGGCCTTCGTGCTAAGAGGGAAATCGGACGGAACGCATGATGCGTGCATCTATTGCCTCCGCTGCACACAACGCAGAAGGTGCACCCCGCAACTAACGACCGTCGACGCACGGCCGAGACACCACGAAGCCCCCGACATGTTTGGGCTGTGGGCTGAAGATCAAGGCTCGCTCCGCTCGCGGCTGATGATTCAGCCGTGAGCGCCGGCCGCTCCATCCAGAGGTCCCAAGCTGCACCATGCCGTTGCCGAAGACAGCCACATCGGCCATCAGGCCGGGGAAGTCACAGCCCAACTCGAGCAACACGAGCTGATCAGCGAGCGCACCGGCGCCTTGCCCCCGTCGCTGTCCCGGCCGAGTCCGCTTGCCAGTGCGAGGCGAAGGAGTTCTGCAAGACGTTCGGTCGTGGCGGACGGGCACTCGGCCCAAGTCAACGAGACCGTGCCCAAAGGCGTTCAGCTCCGCAGCGCCGTCAACGCAGACGATCGACCATGGCGAACGCATCCTCCGTCTTGGGGTGGGCCCTGCCCAGTCGCGTCTGGAGGATCTGTGCACCCCGGCCCGCGAAGTCCCCTGCGTTCGGGTCGTTCAGCGCGTGCAGGACCTTGGCCTTGAACAGCAGCACGTACCCGATGTACAGGTGGTCCGGTGCGTAGTTGGCCTCGCGGATCCGGAGCGAGCGTGAGATCAGCGGCTCGGCTGTGGCGTGGTCGCCGAGGTCGACGTGGACGTTCGCCAGGGCTATCAGGTCGAAGCTCACGTACGGGTCGTCCGGACCGTAGGCGGCCTCGTCGATCTGTAGGGCCCGTTCGGCTAGTGGGCGCGCCGCCTCGGGGTCGCCGAGAAGGGAGTGCAGCCGCGCGAGTGTGGCCAGGTCCGTCGCGATGGCGGGGCTGTCCGCCGGCAGGCTGGACTCGTGCAGGTGCAGCGCGCGTTCCGCCAGTGGGCGGGCTCTCTCCGTCGCGCCGAGGTCGCGGTGGATCTGCGACAGGGTGATCAGGTCGAAGCCGATCTCCGCGTCCCGGTCGTCGAGCGACTCGTCGATCGCGAGAGCACGTTCGCACAGGGGCAGTGCGAGTGGGCAGTCCCCGAGTTGGATGAGGTACGTCGACGCCAGCCTCAGCAACACCGCGGTCTCCGCGGCGCATTCGGCCGGTGGATCGTCCTTGGTCACCGCGATGACGTGCGGGAGCAGCTTCTGCCACCGCGGTTTCGCGTCCGGGTCGCCGTGGATGTCGTGCGGCACGGCCGCGAGCAGCGCACGAGAGAGGTGGACGCGGGCGTCGGTGTGTGCCTGGGGCGACATCGAGGCGCGGGTGGCGGCCTGTACCAGCCGGTGCAGCAGCAGGGATCCGGTCCCGCGCCGGACGAGACCCATGCCGGCCAGGGCGCCGACCGTCGTGTCCCACGCCAGCGGGTCGGTCGCGACTCCGTTCAGCGTTTCGGGGCTGCCGGTGAACAGGTCGAGCGGGATCGGTTCCGGCGCCAACAGGGCGCACAGTTCCAGCAGACGTACGGCCTGGGCCTGGTCCGTCTCCAGTCTGCGCACGCTGAGCCGCCACAGGGTCGCGACCACCACCGTCGGCCGGTCGGTCAGCTCACCCTGCGCGATCATGTCCTCCAGACGTGACGTCAGCAGGGTCAAGTACTCCTCGGGCGTTGTGTTGTTGTAGCCCATGTACCCGGCCGCCTGCTCCAACGCCAGTGGCAGATCGCCCAGTTGCTCGGCGATCAGGTCCGCCACCGCCTCGGTCATGCCGGGCACCCGTCGGACCAGCAGTTCCACCGACTCTCGCCTGGTGAACACGTCCAGGTCGATGGTGCCGGCTCTGCCCGACCAGCCGCTCACCCTGGTCGTGACGATGACATGGCCGTTGCTCGCGGGGGCGCCGGAGGGCAGCGCGTGTGTGAGCGTGCCCGGTTTCTCCGCGTTGTCGAAGATCATCAGCCAGGGCCTACGGTCCACCAACTTGCCGTACACCCGCGGGATGACCTGGCCGGAGCTCACCTCCGTCATCCCCAACTCCCCGGCCAGCGAAACGAATTGGGACGCCACCAGATCGGGGTTCTCGGCATCCACGAACGCTACGAACCGGTACTTGGACAGGTGGCGGTACGCGTACTCGACGGCGAGCTGGGTCTTGCCGACGCCACCCATCCCGTGCTCGACGAGCATCGCCACGTCGTTCACCGAGGTGAGGCGCTGCCGCATCTCCCGCAACGTGGCGTCGCGGCCGGTGAAGTTGGTGTTGCGCGGCGGCAGTCGGTACGTAGCAGGCGCGAGCGGTTCCTGTGCACCGTCGCGGCGCGGCACCTGCCACAACCCGATGAGCGCCAGCGGGATCAGGACGAGGAGCACCACCCACGGGTGGACGCGCACGAAGTCGAGCGGTCCCGGCCAACGGCTCTGGCCGGACGCCGCGTTGAAGGCAAGACTGCCGACGAACAGCACGAGCAGACCGGCGACCGCACTGGTCAGCGTTCGCCACATGGCTCCCTCTTCGGTACGACCGCGACGATCGGACGATCAGCAGCCGACGTGATTTTATCCCAGGAGCCGTACAACCGACCTGGGAGCCCGCCCCGTTGACCGGCCGGCGCAGCAACAAGCGGCGCGCCGCCCCTGGTTGGGGAAGCGCGCCGCGGGTGTCACGTCACTGCTCGGGCGTCATGGCGTCGTAGCGTCATGACGCCCTGACGTCATGGTGCAGGTGGTCAGCGGTGGCCCCCACCACCGTGGCCGCCACCCTCGTGCCCGCCGCCACCGTTGTGACCGCCACCTCCATTGTGGCCGCCGCCCCCGTGGCCGCCCCAGGACTTGTCGTCCACGAGGCGGCGGTGGTCGTTGCGCAGGCTGGCCGTGTCGGAGCGGTTGTCCCAGGCGTAGTCGCGGCGGTCCTGGTAGACGTCGTGGGCGGTGTCGCGGCCCTTTCCGGTGTGGACGCGGACGGTGGCGTGGCCGTCGAGGCGGTAGTGGCGGAAGGTGTAGGTCTTACCGTCCTTGCTCGACAGCTTCCAGCCGTCGAGGTTGACGCTACGACGGTCGTGGTTGGTGATCTCCACCCACTCGTTGTTCAGCGAACGGGCGGAGCGGTCGTCCGGCCCCGGAGAGTCGGCTTGCACGCGGCTGATCTCCACGCTCGGCCGGGCCGCGTGGTCGGCCGCGGTCGCCGGCAGTGCCGCCGCGCCGACGAGAGCGCCGGCAGCCAGAGCGGCTGCGGCCAGACGGCGGACGGACACGGAAGGTGAAGAGGTCACGGGTTCCCCCAGCATGGTGCGGGCACTTCCCTGGATACGGCTACGGCCGGACCCCGGGCTGTGCGGTGTGCGGGTGGCGGCCTGTTGGCCGCACACCCACACCTTCTCCACCACACGGACGGGATATGAGCGATACGTGAATCGTGTTACGAGTCGGTCGTATTTCCGTGACTGTCGGCTGTACCGTCCATTTATGCGCGTGATGCACCAGGTTGACGCCCTGGCGGGGTGACAGGCCTTGTGGGCACTGGGCCGGGTTCCGCTTTCGCCACGGTGCGCCACCCTGGGCCCGCCGGGAGCGTCACCCGAAAGTGAGTAACGGCGGGCCTCCCACCTGCACATTGTTACTGGTAGTAACAGGTCTTCGTCGCTCCTGATGCCGGGTCACCGAACACCCCGTTGGTGCAAGGGGTTCCGCCGTTGAACGAGCCGTAGAAGTACTGGCCGTTCGCTCCGTACGCCACCTCGTGGGTGCCGGAGAAGGAGCAGGTGCCGTTCTCCGCCGCGCAGGTCGTCCAGGTCGCGAAGGTCGGGGGTGGCGATACGACGTAGCAACTCTTCGCCGTGCCTGCGATCGGGTCGCCGAAGACTGTGTTGGTGCAGGGGGTGCCGCCCGGGAGCGTGGCGTAGCGGTACGAACCCGCGGCGCCGTACGCGACCGTCATCACGCCGGAGAAGGAACAGGTGTTGTTCTCGGACGCGCATGGGGACCAGATGTTGGTTGCCGGGGGTACCGCTTCCGCGTAGCAGGACTTCACCACTCCGGACGTCGGGTCGCCGAATACGGTCGTGGTGCAGGGAGTTGAGCCGGTCATTGTTGTGTAGTTGAAGCGGCCGTTCGCTCCGAAGGCCACCGCCGATGTGCCGTTGAGTGCGCAGGTGGCGTTCTCGGAGGCGCATTGGGTCCAAGTGCCGGGTAGAGCTTGGGTGTTGGAGCTTGTGGCGCCGGTCGTCGTGTACGCCGCTACGTAGTCGACGCTCAGGGTGCCGCCCGACGATGTCGACGCCGTTGGCGTGGTGCAGCCGCATGTCGCGTCCGGGAATGTGCCACCCATCGCCAGGTCCAGGATGATCGACTGGTTGTGGTCGAAGGCCGCCTGCCAGGTGGCGGTGCCCACTTGGGCCTCGGTGACCGAGTAGTAGGCGTTGCCGTCCAGGTAGAACGTGATCGTCTCCGCCGACGTGTTGGTGCGGTCGAGGATCATCGAATACGTGTGGAAGCCGTTCTGGCAGCCGGAGCAGGCGCGCAGGCCGCTGCTGATTCCGGTGCCCTCGTTGCAGGGGCCGCCCGGGGAGGTGCCGCAGTGGATCGTGCCGGCCACGTCGGAGAGGGCGTTGACGTCCTCCATGACGTCGATCTCGCCGTTCTCCGGCCACTGGCCCGGGCCCAGCATCCAGAACGCCGGCCAGTAGCCCAACCCGCTTGCGGGGCTGGGCTGTTGGATGGACGCGACGACCTCCAGCTTGCCGCCGGCCGGCGCGCCCACGTTCGCGGTCGGGGTCTGGATCCGGCCCGAGGTCCACGAACTGCCGGAGCCCAGCGCGGTGATGTTCAGGTTGCCGTTGCCGTCGAGGTGGGTGTTGGCCGTGGAGTCGGTCATCGTCTCGATCTCACCGGTCCCGAAACTGGATCCCGGTCCGGTGTCGAACTTCCAGTTTGCCGACGAAGGGGCCGATCCCGCCGAGCCGTTGAAGTCGTCGGTGAAGACGGTGGACCAGCCGGAGGGGGCTCCGGGGGCGGCGGCCGTCGCGGACTGGGTGGTCGTGGTGCCGTAGAGCAGGGCGACCATCGGGGCCAGGGTCGCCAGCCAGACCAGGCGTCTCGACCGCGGCCTGCGTCCGGTGGTGCGGGTGCCCTTCGATCCGAACTTCAATCCGAACTTCAATCCGAACTTCGATCTGAACATCGTCCGGCCTCCCATGTGAGGATTTGGCGGAACGTGCAGAACCCGGCGGCCGGTGGATTGAAACGTTCAACCCGCCGGCCGACCGAGCGGAATCGGCAGCGGTCTCAGAGGTTCAGAGGTGCGGCTACTGCACGTAGCAGGACTTCGCGGTGCCGGAGATGGGGTCACCGAAGACCGCGTTGCCGCATCCGGTGGATCCGGACACGGACCGGTACACGTACCGCCCGGCCGCGCCGTACGCCACCTCGTGGGTGCCGGAGAAGGTGCAAGTGCCGTCTTCCGCCGCGCAGTTGGTCCAGGTGGCGAAGGACGGCGGGGCGCCGATCAGGTAGCAGGACTTGGCGGTGCCGGAGGCCGGGTCGCCGAACACGGCGTTGGAGCATGCCGTACCGCCGGGCAGGGTCGCGTAGTTGAAGGAACTGCCCGCGCCGTAGGCCACCGTCATCACGCCGGAGAAGGCGCAGGTGCCGCCCTCGGTGGCGCAGGAGGTCCAGACGTTGGTCGCGGGCGGGGTGCTCTGGCCGTAGCAGGACTTGGCGGTGCCGGAGATCGGGTCGCCGAAGACCGCGTTGGTGCAGGGCGTGGAGCCGGTCTCCGTCGCGTAGTTGAACCTGCCGCTCGCGCCGTAGGCGACGGCCGTCGTGCCGCTGATCGCGCAGGTGCCGTTCTCGCTCGCGCACTGGGCCCAAGTCCCGGGCAACGCCTGTGCAGTTGAGCCGGTGCCCCCGCCACCGCTGCTGCTGCCCGAGGTGAACGGCTGGAAGATCCGCGCGAAGTCGCCGGTGTTCTGGCTGACGCCGCTGCAGCTGCCGGAGGCCGAAGTCTGGCCGGGGCAACCGCCGTTGTCGCGGTTCTGCGACCAGTACGACACCAGCGCGATGCCCCGCGAGGCGTCGAAGGCCTCGACGCTGCGGGCGTTGTCGAGGGTGAAGATCTCGCCCGCGCTGTCGTTCTGGCCGATCATCGGGGTGTTGCCGAGTTTGGCGTACGCGGCGGAGGTGGAGATGCCGAACGCGCTCGCGACCTGGCTCGCCGCCGCGTCCACGGACGTGTTGGCCGCGTTGCCCATGTCGGTGCCCGAGGAGCCGTAGTCCATGGTCATCAGGTTGACGACGTCCGGGGTGAAGCCGTTGGAGCGCGCGTTGTTGAGGACGTTCAGGCCGTCGCCCGAGAGGCCGCTGGGGAGGGCGGGGAGGGTGACGGAGATCGACAGCGAGCGGCCGTTGTTGGCGGCCCAACTGCGCACCTGGGCAAGGGCCTTGTCGCGGCGGTCGATGCCGGAGGAGTTGGTGAGGGACGCCGACTCTATGTCGAAGTCGACGTGCGAGAGGTTGAAGGTGGTGATGACGTTCTCGATCTGCGCTGCCGCCGCCTCGGGGCTGGAGCAGGAGTCGCCGATCTCGGTGAGCGAGGTGTCGGCGGTGTAGCCGCCGAAGGACATGGAGACGTCGCCGCCCAGACCGCGGATGCCGTCGATCTGCGACTGGAGCGCGGACTGACCCGGTACCTGCCACTGACAGCCGGGGCCGTCGACGAATGCGGCGGTGAAGAACCTGGTGCCGTAGTTGTTGGCCACATCGGTGAGGGAAACGTTTCCCGAGCCCGCGTCGAAGTACGGCGCGAAGACATGGGCGGGCCAGGGATTCGGGGCGGAGGCCGCCGACGCGGGGGCCGCCGCCGAGGTGAGGCCGGCCGCCGCGAGGGCTCCGGTCAGCAGGGCGGTGGAGAGGGCGGAGAAGAGGGAGCGGGATCTCGGTCGGGTGCGCATGCGCGACCTCCACAGAGGGGGATGGGGGTGAATCGATTCAATCCCTGCGCGATATTGGTGCAGACCAATTCGCTGTGTGGGCTCAGGGAAGCAGCGTTGACAGGGGCGAGTCAAGGCAAGGGCGGGTCAAGGGATTTGGCGAGCGACGGCGGGCCCGGCGCGGATCGGTGACGGGTGTCGCGACGGGCACGGATTGGTTGCGGGACGGCGCACCTTCCTCTCAACTCCCTTTCACCGGGCGCACTATGACGACTTATGGGGAGCTTGAGCGGGGGCAGCGGAGGCCGGGATCGCTACGTCGACTTCTTGCGGGCGTGGGCGATCGTGCTGGTGGTGTTCGGGCACTGGCTGATCACCGGGTTGGTGCGGGAGCCCAACGGGGCGATCAGCGCACCGGAGTTGCTCGCCACCGTGCCCTGGACCCAGTGGCTCACCCTGGGGTTCCAGATCATGCCGCTGTTCTTCCTGGCCGGCGGCCATGCGGCGGGCGGCTCCTGGGCGCGGGCCCGCAACGAGGGCCGTACGGCGACCGGTTGGGTGGGGCAACGGGCGCTACGGCTGCTGCTGCCGGCCGGGGTGTACAGCGGGCTGGTGCTGGTCGCCGTCGCGATCTGCTCGGCGGTCGGGGTGGACCCCGGCATCCTCGCGCTCGTCGGGTGGGCGATGGCCATGCAGTTCTGGTTCCTGCCGGTGTATCTGCTGCTCAGCGCGGCAACGCCGGTGCTGCACGCGGCACATCGGCGGTGGGGGCTGCGGGTGCCGGTGGTGATGGGGGTGGTCGCGGTCGTCGCCGACGTGCTGGTGGTCGCCGGGCACGCGCCCTTCGTCGGGCTGCTCAACTACGTGCTCGTGTGGGGTGTCGCCTATCAACTGGGCTTCTGCTGGCGGGACATGCTCCTGGCCGAACGGTCCGCCCTGTCCGTCTGCATGGCGGTGGGCGGTGCGGTCGTCTTCGCCGTGTTGGTCGCGTTCGGGCCGTTCCCGGTGAGTCTGATCCTGGTGACCGGGCAGAGTCCGAGCAATACCAATCCCCCGTCCGCCGCGATGCTGGCCTGGACGGTTGGGCAGGTCGGGCTGGCGTTGTTGCTCGCGCCTGTGCTGCGGCGGCTGTTGGCGCGTGAGCAACTCTGGGGACTTGTACGGCCGTTGGGCGGGGCCAGTATGACGCTCTACCTGTGGCACATGTTGCCGGTGCTGATCGTCGCCGGCGCCTTCTATCTCACCGGGCTCGCTCCCGAACCGGCCTATGGGTCGGGGAGTTGGTGGGTATTGCGGGTGCCCTGGCTGGTCGTGCTGGGGGTTGTGCTGGTGGGGGTCGTAGCGGCGTTGCGGCCGTTGGAGCGGGGGCTCGTGGTGGTGTACGAGCGGACGCGACCGGGGGATCTGCCGTTTGAACTCCCGCGTTGGCCTTGGGCGTTGTGGGGTGGGATGGCGGCGAGTGTGAGTGCGCTGATCTGGTTCGCCGGGCATGGGTTCGCGTATGGCGGGCGGTTCCCGGTGTTGCCTGCGGTGGGGCTGGTGATGGGGGTCGGGTTGGTCATGGTGACGGGGCGGAGTGCGGTGGAACGGGGTGTGCGCCTTAGCGTCTGAGAAGGCTTCCGCATACCGGTCGGTGGGCGTGGTCAGTCGAACTGGGTTCTGGATCGGGTGATCGCGGCGGTGTCGGCGCATGAAGACAGGGCCCCCTCGGTAGCTCGGGGTTGCGAAGCCACTCGA
>Ga0307515_10019996_pt1 | contig 11988 bp, 9 predicted proteins | sample 17_EM_MG_FD_194513 | JGI IMG/M metagenome (GOLD analysis project Ga0307515, IMG submission 194513) | Populus trichocarpa ectomycorrhiza microbial communities from riparian zone in the Pacific Northwest, United States - 17_EM | ecosystem: Host-associated > Plants > Roots > Unclassified | place...
CTAATCTCTAAAACCAAATGAAGAAGATAAGACGAGAAGCCCAAACTCGATGCTAGGGGGCATAACAAATCATTTTGCAAGTCAATCCTAAGGTCTAGAAACACATGGACCAAAAGGAAGTCTGGTAGCAAGCACTAGTGATCCTTAGTAGTGAAATCTCTTAAACACAATTTTAGCCTACAAATATCCTTTTTCTTTGTAACCAAAAGCCGAAGCTAACGTTACATGCCCAATCAAGCTCTTTCTAATAAAAGGCATGCAATTTGGATCGGTAAGTAATTTTTTCCCATATGAAGCAAGCTCCATTTTTCATACAAATAAAACAAATGCTTTGAAGACTACTTCTCTAAAACCATCATATTAAAACTTGAACCCTACTAATCAACAAAACACAAAACAAAAGGTCACTTCAATTTTTTTTTCCAAAACAACAAAACAAAGATTTTAAATAAATATGAAAACTTATCCATAGGAATCGTTTGAATTCTTTTCGGAATAAGTTTGCTCAAAATTGATGTCAAAATGATTTTTATGTTAGGAATGACTTTGAAATTAAGAAATTTTCATATAAAAACAATTCGTTGTAAATAACCAAATCTTATTCTGCATAGCATCGTCCCTAAACAAAACTCGAAACTAAACACTGGGGGACATGATCAATTTGGGGGGCAATCCAAGAAACATAATAGGGCTAGCTTCACGATTCCCTTTCTAAGAAAATAGAGAATGTGAACCAAAATTGATGATTTTGAGATAAATGTTTTTAGGCTAGGACATTATGCTGATATCATCTGAGGCATGCCCTTCCTAAAGGTTAAGATTGTTGGTTCCCAATTGTTTACCCTATTTTTGAAATATTTTCAAGAAAAACAAAAAAATAGTAAAAAAACAACAAAAAACACAAAAAATATGTACTTGACGGCTTTGCGCCACTTACAACGTCTTTTTCTATGCGTTTAGTTGTTAACGTGCTTTTTAAATCGGTGTTGATGTCGCTATTTTTCAAAAAAATACAAAATACAAAAAATAAGAAAAATCAAAATCTGCAAGTGACCAAATATGAAAAGAAAGAAGTTGAGGGACCAATTTTTTTTAAGGATTACTTGGTCACCAAGTTTGCTTGGAGACCAAGCAATTAAAAATAACAAACGTTTTTTTACCTAAAAATAGGTGGTGGTTACACACACGAGGCAAAAATTGAGGAGAAACTTGAGGGAAACCAAAAAAATTCACACATACTCTCCCACACCCACACAACACAAAACAACTCTAAACCCATTATACCCAAACCAGCCACTAGCTGGACAAGAGGCAAAGAAAAAGTAAAAAACTAGCCAAAGATGACCATAGGTCCCCTCTCTAACCTTGGATCATCCACCATTGTCAATGACCTTAGCCAGCCACAACAACCACCACAACAACCACTAAACTAACCACCATCTTCCCCAGCAAACCGCATCCATTCTAGCCGATCAATACCTTCTACCCCACCGAGAACAAGACCAGCCCTATTTCTTAAAAGCTCCTATAACCAGCCACCCTCACTCCATACCAACAACAGCCGCCACCCACAAACCAATTTCAACCTTTCCTTCTCCTTCTCTATTGATTCCAGTCGTGGCCAACACAACATCTCCCATAACCCACTCTCTCCCATCGAATCAAGAACATAAAATTTTAATTCATGAGAATTAATGGTTAAATATTCTGGTATAGAACATTGGACCTACAAGTGAGGCTGATATTTGAATATGAAGAGTTTACTAGAGAATTCTTAGAGTTATTCTAAGTATTCACCAATTTTAATTGGGAGTGTTTTCCACATTAATATTCAAATTACAAAAAACCTTTTTCATAAGAATTTATTTGGGTACACGAGCCCATAATAAATTATTAACACCAGATTTATTCACACGAATAAATCCCAATTATAAGCCATAGACAGATTACTAGTATCAAACCCTTTAAACCACATTTAAAACCACACAAAGTAGCTTACCTCAGGTAGGGTGCGCTAGAGGTGCTAATACCTTTCCTAGCCACAACCAGTCTCTTACCCTTCAATCTCTGATAAAACCAATACACTTGGGTTTCCTAGCGACCTTGAACCAAACAACTAGGTGGCGACTCCTTTGACCTCCTGACATCGCATGTCCACATATGACAAAGATCACAAGTTATGACTCAAGTAGGTGAAAGCAAAAAGCCATGAAAGCTTGCCTACAGAGATCAAAACTTTAAAATAAAAGGAGTTATGAAGAAAGGGGACATATATTTTTTAGGTAAGTATACATGCATATTAATGATAATGCATTAAACTTTGATCTTTACAGGGACTCTAAAGAAAGAATCCTTGATGAACTTGTATTTTATCAACAAATATTTTTCCCTCGAGTGTGCTTTGAGCCCTTATCTCTCAGATAACGCACTATTAAACCTTATCTCCTCTCTTTTTTAGTGCGCCTTTGAGCCTTCATCTCCCAGATCTTTCTAGCCCTATCTTTATTTCCCTTTAGTGCGCTTTTAAGCCCTCATCTCCTAGATAGTGCGCTTTCTAACTCTATCTCTATATCCCTTAAGTGCACTTTCTAGCCCTCAACCATCAGATAATGTGTTATATATCCCTATCTCTTTCCTTATGAGTACACTTTCCAACCATATCCATTGAGTGTGTCTTCTAGCCCTATCTATCTCTTTTTTATTACGCCTTTGAGCCCTCATCTCCCTGATAATATGCTTTCTTGCCCTATCTTTTACTGGACATGCTTTTGAGCCTTCACTTCTAACACTTTCAGAAGGATTGACCATTTCTTGATCTAGTAAATCCACAATCTCTCATTTCTTTTTCTTCTTTATAAGCTTATTATTTAAAGTCTCTTATGAAACTTTCTGTCATAAGTATTGTAAAGAGGGGCGCAACTTTCATAACCTATTTTTGGATTTTCCCCCAAATTTACCTTTTTTCCTTTTAAAATAATAAAAAAAAAGCAATAATAATAAGAAGACTGGCAACTTGGCAAAAATAGGTTGAGGAAGGTTTTATATGTAGAAGAACCAAGCTGAAATCTTGAATGAAATCATGAGCCTCATCATACTCCATTGTACCCAAGACTAAAGAAACAATGCAGATTTAAGACCAAACTTAATGATAAAAGGTAAGGCAAGTGACTTAATTAGACTTTTACTATGCCAATTTGATTTAATCATGGGCCAAATTAAAAGTTTAATTATGTTTAAGAATTAATTTGGGTCAAATTAAAAGATTTAATTAGGTGCAAGGACTTAATTATACTTATTAATTTTATTAGGGACTTAATTGGTGAAACATTAAGTTTGGGAGCCCAATTTGGGCTTAATTAAGAAGATTGGAGTTTTAGATGACCAATCTTAATTTTTACAAAGTCAATTCGTTGAAATTAGAGGTGAAAGTACTAGAAAATCAAAGTTTAGGGTCAACTAAGGGTTAAATTGAAGAAATTCATAACCAAGGACCTTTTTGAAAAAAGAGTTGAACTTCGGGGATTCAATTTGTTTGAAAACAGGGGGTGAAATTGAAGTAAATTGAAAGTTTAATGGTCAATTTGCATAAATCCAAAACCAAGGACCAAAATAGAAAAGGAGCTGAAATTCAAGGTTGATATTGGAGTTCGGCAAGGGTAAAATCGCATAAAATTAAAAGTGCAATGTCAATTAGGGATGCAATTAAGAGAAATAAAAAACCAAAGGACTAAATTGAATTTTAGCCAAATCCCTAATTAAAACCCTAAGAACATTGTTTCATTCAAATGAAATAGTGCATTTTGACCAAAACGGTTTTGTTTTAGTATAAAGCAATGCCGTTTTGACTATTAGGAATAAGAAGAAAAAAAGAGATGCCAAACGACTTGCTGTATGGTTATTGTTTATCATTTTCAACCTTTTGTATTCGAAAAACTACTTAGGTGGCTACTTTTCCAAAGCATTTAATGCTTCGTCTCTCCACCAAACCAGACAAACAATACACCACTATAATGACCTGACATTGTTCAACACCTCAGTGTAATTCTTGCTGGTTGATTGCCTCTACAATCACCGCGCCGCCCTAAAAAGGCTAACTCAATCAACTTTTAGCAACCAAATTTTAGCAACTCATGATGATGATTTTGAGCCAATGGTTGAGATCTTTCCTGATTAAATCAAGGATCAAGAGTGATCCCTACAAAAAACAAGATGTCCCTCTTTCACCCCTTATAAATATGAGTGGATTTCGAGCATTGAGGACTAAGAGAGAAGAGTGCAAAGTGAGCAAAAAACCAGCATTTTTTACCATTTTCAACATTGTTCTTCCTCTCTACCACCGTTTCACCCATCTCCACTATCATGAATCCTAGCAGCTTTAGCCTCTACAACGTGAATAATAGCGACTTAACAGCCCTACTAACCGCCAACTTTACCACCACCAGCTCAACCGTGAGCTGCTAGGAAGACCGCCAGCCAGCAACACCCCATCCAGCCCAGGTGAGCTTCTTCGTCCCTTCCCTCCTACATTTTTTCATTCTTGTACATGCAAGACATGAATTAATTCATGTCTTATAGAAGAAAACTAAGACAGGTCCAACAATTCTAAAGGTTTTTCATGCATATTTCCTAAAAAGGATAAAATCATATGTTTATCATGTTTTAACTATGAAATAGATATCGTAACTAGTTTATGATTATTCATTGGGGTTTGGCCAAAAGACCAAGAATTCCATAATAATTAGTTTGTTATCCAGAACATTTGGAATTAACTATATCTAAAAATTAAATGCGATGCTAAATCTGGACCTTAGAATAGTTAGGACTTAATCCAATAAGGTAAATACTTCCTTCTAAAGGGAGATTTATCTTGAACCTTAGATGAGACCAATAGATAGAAACATGACCTAGAAAAACAATTGATAAGCAATGCAACTTACCATAAATAGGGTGTACTAGGGGTGATGTGTCTTCCCTTTGCTCAACTAGTCTCCTTTAATACTAGGTGGCAACTCTTGAACCCCATAATTATAACTTTAGGATTAAACCCAAAGCCCTATTTAATTTCCAGGATGCAGCTTCGCCACGCAATGTCATGCACGTCATGACAGGATGGCGACTCCACTGGCAACGCCACTATTCCTCCAACCCCAGAATCTTCTAGAACTGTTCTCGTGTCCCAACAACTTCTCCAAATTATTTTTTTATCTTTGGAAGGTTCATTTTGAAATTTTTAGATGTTTAATGTGTGTATTTAAATTGTTGTTAGCATTTGAATTTTTGGTGTTTTGTAAACATGTGTAATTTTAGGTGTGTAAGTAAAATATAGTAAAAATGAGAATGTGTATGTGTGGGTGTTCATTTTCTTTTTATTACTTTTTTTTCACTTGTGTTAAATAGATGATAAAAAAGGGGAAAGATAAAAAGATAAAAAAAAATTAAAATGTTTTAATTACATGCGATCATGTCTCTCAAAAATAAAAAATCATATCTAGCTAAAAAATATGAAATACATGGTGTGTATTAGTATTTTCATACTAAATTCAATATATATTTGCAAGCATTTTGGATTTAATAATCAATTTATTGAATCCATGAGAATTTGGTCAATATTTCAATAACCCTTGAAATTTTTAATTCATGAGAATTAATTATCAATATTGGACCTAAAAATAGGCTAGTATGTAAATATTAGTTGTTGACTAGAAAATTCTGAGAATTATTCTGAATATTCACCAATATTAATCAGAAGTATTTTTTACTACAATATACGAGTTATGGAAAACTCTTCCGCCTTTCAGGATAGATGAACCATGTTAGTTAATATTGGACCTACAAGTAGGCTGGTGTTGTAACCTATTTTTGGGTCCCCCGCAAGAAAATAAAAAAATGTATTTGGAAGAAAAATAAAAAATAATAGCAATGAAAAAAGGATGCCAAAACGCCCAAAAAATGGTCAAAAATTGGTTGAGGAGGTTCAAAAATACAAAGATTGAAAATTTGACAGTATTTTATTGACTGATGAGAGTCTTGTTCACAAAGAAAATTCAATTTGAGGAAGAACAGTCCAAAATCAGATATTTATGAACTCAATTAAATTTTTATTTGAAGGTTTAATTGAATTTATGGAGTGTTTGATTGCAAGAAAAATTGATTTTGAAGTCAATTTGGGCTTTAATTGGAAGAAATTAAGGTTCTGGGGTCAAATTATAATTTTTTAGAGTTAATTTGGTCAAATCAGGGGCTTAATTGCATAAATATTGAAGTTTAATGTCCAATTAGGGACTTAATTGAAGGAATCCAAAATCAAGGACCAAAATGCAAAAGCACGCAAATTGAAGGCCTGATTTTGAATCTGACGTGTTTTGGCGCCAATTTCCATTTAAATGAAACGACGTGTTTTGGGAAAAACAGCGTCGTTTCATACTTTAAAAAAAAGAAGCAAAAACGGTGTTGTTTAGAACAGCACCATATGTCTTCTTCTTCCCCTGGACGTGTGAAGCAGGGGAAGAAGAAGATTTTTTTCTTCCCCCTGTTTTCACCGACTCCCTCTCTCTCCTAAACCTCAAAAAGACGCCGACACAACCCACTTACTTACCACGTGGTGGAAGAATGAAGGAGACGTACCCCTTGGGCGGTTCGGGGCGGCTTCACAGTGGCCGCCTCAGCCATGTCCCTCCCCTGTGTTTGCCTATAAAAACAGGGGGGGTAGAGCAGAGAAGAACACAAAAAAAAAGGAGAGGGTGGACAGACCAAAAGAAAGAAAAAAAGAGAGGAGAAACAGAAGAATAGAAGAAAAGGAAGAAAACAGAGGAAGAGAGAGAGAGCAAGAAAAAAAACAGAGGAAAAGAAAAAAAAAGAGAGGCTGCCACTATCACCACCATTGTCGTCGTCGCTAACGGCCACGCTCAGGCTGCACCACCCCCAGGTAACCTCCTGTTGCCCTGTTTATTTCCTTTTTACTTCGCCCTTGTCCCCATTTGCATGAAAACATGAATAATTCACGTTCTGCAACAAATGAGGTAGGGGCTGGTTGCTGTGCTTATGCACAGGAACCAGTCCCTTTAGTTTTAGGCCGAGTCCAGCCCAGCCCACTGATTTGGGCAGGGTCCAACCCACTTCCGGAATAAAAAAGAACAAAAACGTTTACAAAATATTTTTTTAGAATTTTACTATTTTCCCGCGTATTTTTTGTCATTTTGATTAATATCGGGCAGTATTTTTATGTTATTAAAAATACAAAATCCGATATGACAATACTCGGTTTTCGTCAAAACTTTCAAAAATACAAAAAAAAAGAAAATAAAAAATGTTTTTGTGCATACGGCCATGTGTCTCAAAGATAAAAAATCATATTGTGTTTTTCATACACCAAAAAACAATGTTTTAGCATGTATTTTGGCTTTAATAACCAGTTTATTAAATTCAAAAGAACAATTGGCCAAAATATCAAAAACAAAAAAAAAATATTTTGTGTTGTTTTAGTATCAGGGATTACGAATTTATACGTAAAAGGTATTCCTGATATTAAAAGGGTATTTTCTTTTGACGGCATAGAACAGTTAGGTTTTACCTAATAAGATAACGATCTCCTTATAGAGGAGGACTTTTCTTAAACCATAGACAGACTGACAAATTAGAAACCACAATAAGACTTTAGATTTTATCAGACAACAAAACAATGCAGCTTACCTTAGGTAGGACGTAGTTGGGGTGCTAATACCTTCCCTTTACGCAACCAGTCTCCGTACCCGATCTCTGAGACCAATTAGGGTTCCTAGTGACCATAATACTAGGTAGTAACTCCCATTTAAGTTTTCCACTGATAAGAGACAAGAATTCTTTGTCTCTCCACATTTGCTAGATAGACCATTTACATTTACCTAAGAGTGGTGGACGATCGCCGCGACACCGCACATGTGCGACAACTGCTATGTAAATAGCAGTTGTTGACTAGAAAAGTCTCAAAATTTATCTGAATATTCACTAATATTAATTGAGAGTATTTTTTACCATAATATATGAGTTGAGAGGATGGGTAGTGAGGCAGATGAAGGACCATAGGATGTCTGCTGACACGATCAAAAGATTGATGTCTTATCCCAAGTGCAGGAGTCTCGAAGTAATAAATAACCCGGCAAGACTGGGGTCGAACCACAAGGAGGTGAACTATATAAAATTATAAACAACAAATGAAAAGGAGTTGAAGAGAACTTTTGAGATGTGATATTGATGTGAGTATTAATCAAAGCTAAAAGCAATTGTGAAGGTTAGAGGATTCACTAATAGTATTAAAAATAAGTACAGTATAAACTCTTTTTATTAATCAACTGGAAACTACACACAAAGGAGGTTCCAATCGGATGATTTATCCTTAATAGTTCATTATTAATTTTTAACATGATCATATTAATTATCTTATTTTAGTAACACCATACTTTTAAATATTGTCAGCAATTCATGATGTTAACTTATGTTAACAACAAATCAAGTTCCTTTCATAGCACAGGTGTCGATTATACCATACAGTAGGCTATGAAAGTGTCAAGTATTTGTTATACCAAGGGTTGTATAACACAAATCTAGATTAATCATTTAACAAGCAAGGTATTAAGAATTACTAAGATAAAAAGATAAGACATGTTAATAACAAACTTTCTTAGATATAAACATTAAAGTACATGTTGAGTTTATATTATACCTATTCTAACACCATTAGTGAAATCTTTTCACCTTGACATAATAAACTTAGCTAAACATAATGAAGAAGAAAAACATAAATAAAAAAAATATAAGAACATAAACATGATATAAGTTAACTAAGTATAGTAAAGGAAATGAAAAACATAAACAAGAGATTAATATAACATAAAATAAATCTTGAACATTACAAAATACAAAGAAAGAGAGTGATCTTGATCTGAACACCAAGATGTCTAAATGCATGGCAAATGCCTCCTTTTATAGGCTAAAATTCAGAACTATTGATAAATTGTAGCTCATTTGGACTTCTAAAACTCGCGATATGGGCTGAACACTGAACAGTGTCTGGGCTGCAGGACAAATTCCGACTTCTCTTTTGTTGCTACAATTTGAACTTGAAAACGACCCTTTTGAATCTTGGACTCTTCATACAAGTTTTAGGCCTATGTCTTAGCTTTCCATCCATATAAACCAGACCTAAATCTATATTCTACAGCTCTAGTTAGGATCCAATAACCGAATGATATTCCAGTTTGAATTGAACCAGCATCTCTTCTTTAAGCTTAGCCCTCTCTTTGTCTTTTCAATTTCAATAGTTAAACACATCAATCAATCCTTTAAATTGTGAGATATTCCTATATTCAAAATGAGCATTTACCATAAATTAAAGATATCTTATGTTATCAGACTTGTTATTATAAAACATGCTTAAGTTAGATAATTTAATAATACTTTAAGTGCAATATGATGATATAAAACCTTGATAAAAATGCACTTTTAAGTACTAATCATCTGCTGACTATGGGTGGTGAGGCAGGAAGAGAAGATGGCAGAGTGGTGTCCTTATGCAACGTATAGGATTAGAAATCAACCACCAGATTCAGTCCAGCCGAAGAAGTAGTAGATGGGTCTACTGCACTCAAAGGACTTGTAGCAGAGGCAGAGGCAGCAACAAAGGTGTCGTTGGCAGACAAAGAAGAATCAGAGGGAAAGTAGCAGGGTGACCAAGCAGCAGCAGAGTTATCGTGTTGCAAACTAGAGGGAACTGAACTTCTATGTGTACCTGCAGCATGATGGTTAGATAAACATGCATGTGGTGATGGGAGAGTTAATGTGTGGGGCTATTACGGATGAGTAGGAGTTGGGCAATGGGAGGCAGGGGCACATGGGTGGTTGATGGAATCAACAGTGGTGTGAAACAATAGGGAATGTAGCAGATTTGATAGGAAGTTGGAGAGGAGGATTGTGCAATATGTTTAGATTTGTCAAAAGGAAAAACATGTTCATGAAAACAGACGTGACGAGAGATATAATTGCATTGGGATGCAAAGTCAAAATAATGGTAACTTAGGTGAGATAAGCTATAACTGAAAAACACACATGGAGAGGAACGAAAATCTAATTTATGATTATGATAGGAGAGCAGAAACGAAAAGCAGAGACATCCAAAAGTACACAAAAAATAATAATCCAAAAACCGTTGAAACAGACAATCAAAAGGACATTTGTTTGCGAGGATAAGAGTAGACATGTGATTGATAAGATAAACTAAAGTTTCAAAAGCATAATTTCAAAATCTTAATGGTGTTTTACACTAGAAGAGTAAGTCTGGTTTCCACAATGTGTCTATGACGATGTTCTACTATGTCATTTTGTTCATGAGTGTGAGGACAAATCAGACGATGATGAATACCAATGGTCTGAAAGAAAGTGGATGATTTTCGGTATTCACCACCCCAATTAATTTGAACAGATTTAATTTTGAGTGAAAATTGATGCTTAACAAGAGTCTGAAATTGATGAAAAACAGAGTAAACATCAGACTTGGCAACAAGAGGGTAATACCATATATATTTTGTGTATGCATCAACAAAGATAACAAAATAACAAAAACCATCAAATGAAAAGGGAGAGCAAGATCTCAAACATCACTAAAAATTAATTCAAGTGGAGCAGAAGTTTTGTGACCCAAAGGTCCTAAAGACAAACGCAACGACTTTCCTAATGGACAAGTTTGACATTGAAAATAAGATGTTTGTTATTACAATTAATCTTATTTTGCAAAACTAGAAATTTGAAAATACGAGAAGTAGGATGACCTAGTCCACGATGCCATAGATCAGCTGAAGCAGATATGCAAGGAGACCAATAAGCTTGAGGAACTAAAATAACAGAAGACCTAGTCAAAGCATAGTGACCATCTCTACTCTGACTGGAAAGGAATACTGCCTTGGTGTAGAGATCCTTGACATAAAAAATAGGTGAAATTCAAAATAAACATCGTTATCAAGATAAAATTTCTAAACAGAAAGCAAAGGTTTTATAATATATGGGACATGAAGAACGTTAGACAAAGTGAAAGTTCGATGTGGTGTATGTATTTTAGTATGCCCAATATTAGATATGGGAAGTCCTTTACCATCACTAACATGCAAATGATCATTACCGAGATATGGTTTGGACCTTGTCAGATTTGCAAGATCAGGTGTGACGTGTTGATTAGCACTAGTGTTCGGAAGCCAATCGACAATACCTACTGAGGAAGCATTACTCAGCACTAGATTCGCACTAGGCTTAGGAGATATGGCTTCATCTGCATTTGCCAATAAAGGTAATTGATGTTTATTAATTTGAGAGAGATGACTTGGTGAGTGTGGGAGAGGGAAACAATGGCAATGGCAACAACAAAGGAAGGCTACAATAGAGGAGTGTTGTTCGAGTTGACAAGAGCTTGTCCAGCATCTGTTGGTAGTGGCCACGGCAAGACAGAAGCTGAGGAAGTCACTGGTGGTGCGGCAGAGGAGGAAACCGGCACCGGCGGTGCTGCAGAGGAGGAGGCAGTAGTCGGTTAAGAGGAAGAGTCCATTGGAGAGGGAGAGAAAGTGTTTTAAGTTATTTGGGGCTCTGATACCAAGTTAAGAATAATAAAATGACTTGACTTATTTCTTAGCCAACCTTTCCTATTTATTTGTAAGAGATAGTACACGACAGTAACTGTAGGAACTACAATATTGGAATAATCCTATAATAATTCATATATATGTACATTCTATAATAAGCATTGTATATGGTATCAAAACCTTATTGTTTAAAAAACTTTAACTTGAGCGATTATGTTGGAAAATTTAAATAATTCCCTCAATAGTGTATCCGTTTTATTTATGAGCAAATAAATATATTTTAATAATCATATATTTATTTGGAACTAGATGATGTCATATCATGCAGAAAAGAACTGGCATATATAAAAATAGCTTTATTGAAGATTCTTATTATTATTTTTGTAAA
>Ga0307515_10019997_pt1 | contig 11988 bp, 8 predicted proteins | sample 17_EM_MG_FD_194513 | JGI IMG/M metagenome (GOLD analysis project Ga0307515, IMG submission 194513) | Populus trichocarpa ectomycorrhiza microbial communities from riparian zone in the Pacific Northwest, United States - 17_EM | ecosystem: Host-associated > Plants > Roots > Unclassified | place...
GACCGCGGGCAGATCCGGGCTGGCCGGCACGCCCGCGGCGTCGGTGTGCTTGGGGTAACCCATCGGTGGTCGCTCCTCGTTGCAGCTCACTCGTCGTGGACTGCGAGGACGAGCCGTCTGGGGCCCGCGGTACCACCTCGCTTGACGGCTTTCACCGCCCGCTTCGTTCGCCGGCTGGGGTGCGGGCCGGTCCGCCCGGTTCTACTGAGGCTGCGCAGCGTCCTGGCTGTGCGGCCCGTTCTTCCGGTGGCTCCCCGGTGATGGCCGGATCGGTGCCAGTGCCGTCAACGATACCGGGACGCGCCGGATTCCCTCATCCGGATTACCCGGCGCGCCCGTGACCGGTCAGTGGCGGCGGGGTGCCGGCAGGGTGGTCGACCAGAGCGACACGCCCTCGCGGTCACGCAGATCGACCGTCATGGCCCCGGAGTGTGCGTCGATGCTGACCTCGCCGAAGTGCTGGAAACCCTCGGCCGGCGACGTGTTGGCCACCGGCGGCGCGTGCACATAGACCGCCTCGGGCCCGAAGGTGCCGTCCAACACGTTCGGGCCGAACGCGCCCGCATGCGCCGGCCCGGAGACGAACTCCCAGAACGGCGCGAAGTCCCCCACGGCCGCGCGCGCCGGGTCGTAATGGTGCGCGGCGGTGTAATGCACGTCCGCGGTGAGGAAGACCAGGCCGGTCACGCCCGCCCGGAAGCAGGTCTGCAGCACGGTGGCGAACTCCATCTCGCGGCCGAGCGGCTTGCCGCTGTCGCCCTGCGCGACGCCCTCCTGCGCGGCCGGGCCGTCCGGCACGACCAGGCCGAGCGGCAGGTCGTTGGCGATCACCTTCCAGGTCGCCCGCGACGCCAGCAGCCCGCTGATCAGCCACTCCCGCTGCTGGTCGCCGAGCATCCCGCGGTCGGGGTCGGCGTACGTGTTGCCGTCGTTGGGGTCCTTGAACGTGCGCATATCCAGGACGAACACGTCCAGCAGCGGCCCGTAGGACAGCTTGCGGTAGACCGGCCCGGTGGCGGACGGTACCGGCATCCATTCGTGGTACGCCTGGTGCGCCCGCGCGGCCAGCACGTCGACGCTCTTCTCGGTGTACCGCGCGTCGGCGAGGATCTCACCGGGATACCAGTTGTTCAGCACTTCGTGGTCGTCCCACTGGTTGACCTGCGACACCTCGGCCGCGAACCGCTTGTACGCGTCATCGAGCAGGTTGTAGGCGTACTGGCCGCGATACTCGGCGAGTGTCTCGGCGACCTTGGACTTCTCCGCGGTGACCAGGTTCCGGTAGATCCGCCCGTCGGGCAGCGTCACCGTGGCCACCAGCGGCCCGTCGGCGTAGACGGTGTCCCCGCTGTGCAGCAGAAAGTCGGGCCGGCGGGCGCGCATCGAATCAAAGATCTTCAAGCCGCCGTACGCGGGATCGATGCCCCAGCCCTGCCCCACGACGTCCCCGGTCCAGACGAACCTGATGTCGCTGCGGTGCGCCGGGGCGGTGGTCAGCGACCCGACGAGCGGCTCGCTGAACAGCCCGGGCCGATCGAGGCTCTCCACCCGGGTCCGGTAGTAGATGCGCTCCCCGGATGGCAGGTCGCCGAGCCGGACCTTGCCGGTCAGGTCGGTGTCGGGCGTCAGCACCGGCCCCCGGACGAGCCGCGCACCGCGGAAATCGGGCCGCCGGCTGGCCTGCACCCAGAGCCGGCCGGGCCGGTCCGCGCGGGTCCAGACGACGGCGGAGTCGGCGGTGGCGTCGCCGCTCTGCACGCCGTGCGTGAGGACCGGCCGCCCACCGGCCCGGAAGTTGACCGTGGGCCCCGAGAGGACCAGGCCCGCGGCGCCCGCTTTCAGCAGCGTACGTCGATCAATGGTCATGGTTTTGATCTATCGGCCAAAGATGACGTCCCGTCGTCGCAGGCCTAGAGCTCCGGGAACCAGAGCGCCAACTCGCGCTTCGCGCTTTCCGGCGAGTCGGAGGCGTGCACCAGATTTTCCCGGTTTGACAGGGAGAGGTCGCCGCGGATCGTCCCGGCGGCGGCCTTGCGCCCGTCCGTGGACCCGATCATCGCCCGGACCACCTCGATCACCTCGTCGCCGGCCAGCACGAGCGCGACGAGCGGCCCGCTGGTCATGAACTCCTTGAGCGGCGGGTAGAACGCCTTCTCCACGTGGTCGGCGTAGTGCTCGTCGGCCAGCTTGGCGTCCATGCCGCGCAGCACCATCGCCTCGACCAGGAGACCCTTGCGCTCGAACCGGCCGAGGATCTCGCCGACGAGACCACGGCGCACGGCGTCGGGCTTGATGAGCACGAGCGAGCGCTCGAGACCGCTGCTGGACACGAGAGCAATCCTCCTGGAGACGACTTTGCCCCGGCGCCTGATCAGCGCCGCGACACGCCGGTGCGGCACACCGGGATTGTCAGCCTATCGGTACCGTCTGTGTGTCGAACGGCAACCGTCAGCAGCCGGGCATCTTTCCCCCGACCGGCGCGGCGGCCTAGCCTGACGGGGACACCCGGGAGGTCCACAGTGGCGAACCAGAGCGGCCGCCCCGTCGCCCCTGCCCGCAAGTTGATGGCAGCGGTGCTGGGCACGATCGCCGTCTTCGTGATGCTCTTCGGGCTGGGCCTGTCGAGCTGGTCGATCGTCGCGCTCGGCGTCGCCCTGCTGGCGCTGGCCATCGCCCTGTCCATGGTCAACGTCGTGCGCCGCGGCGCCCGCGCCTGGGTCGCGGGAACCGTGCAGGTCAAGGCCGTCTCGCAGCCCCCCGCGTCCTCGGTCTACGGCCGGGCCGAGCTGTCCGTGGTGGTGATCGCCCCCGGCCTGCCGATCCAGGAGGTCACGATCCGCGACCCCCGGGTCCCGGTCGAGAAGTGGCCACGGCCGGGCGACACGCTCCCGGTCAGCGTGGACGTCGACGACATGCGCCGGGTCCGGATCGACTGGGACGAGGCCCCGTCGCGGGCCGACTCGGCCGACCTCAACCCGCCGCCGCCGGCCTACGACGTCGACGACGAGGACATCGAGGACGACGACCTGCTCGGCGACGTGGAACCGCCACCGTGGGCCACCCGCGACCGCCAGTGGGGCCTGGGCCCCGACGAGCCGCCCCCGCCGCCCGCGCCGGCCCCCCGTTCGGGCGACATGGACGACGTGGTGGTGCACGACACCCCCGCCGGTCCCATCGTCGAGGGCCAACTGGTCGGGGCCGACGACGGTCCGAGCCCGCTGCCGCAACGCGCCCGCCCGGCCCGCAGCAGGCCGAGCCCACACCCCAGAGCGGCCACGGCGACGGTCGAGCCGGAAACCGAAGCCCCCGAGCTGTGGTCGGACAGCGGCGCGCCGGAAGAGCGGCCGGCTGCCGCGCCGGCCCCGGGGCAGCGCCAGCCGGGCACCGCCCGCCCAGGCGGCTCCGCTGCGGAGCAGCCGGTGACCGCCGCGCGCAGTGCGCCGTCGGTCGCGCCGGATCAACCCGCCGAGGCGGAGTCGGCACGCACCGAACCGCAGGGCGCCGCCGCTCGGCAGACGGTGACCGAACCGCGGAGTGCGGCCTCGCAGCCGACGGTGGCCGAGCCAGACGCGCTCCGGCAGCCGGTCGCTGAGCCGCGCCGGGCGGCGCCCCGGGAGGCGACAGCCGAGCCGCAGGCCGCTCGCGTCTACGCCGAGCCCGCTCGCACCGAGCCCGACCGCCCGCGGCCTGCGAGTCCGGAGCCGCAGGTCACCCGCGCCTATGCCGAGCCGCAGCCGGTGCGGCCATACAGCGAGCCGCAGCCCGACGCGCGTCCGGCGACGGAGCCGGACCTGCCGCCCGCGGCTTCCGGTGATCCGGAAACTCACGATCCCGACATCGACCTTGCGCTGGACAGCGACCCGGAACCTGCCCCGGAACCGCCGCCGACCGGCCGGTCGCTCTATCTGAGCATTTCGATTCCCGGGCATGCGGCCGGCGACGTCATTCCCCCACCGGCGGACGACGCGTCGGCGCTGGCCGACGACGGTCCGGCTCACACCACTCGCCCCGCGGCTGCCGGCGGCATCCCGCCTGCTGGCGGCGCCTGGTCGGACTACGGCACCCGTGCCGCCGCCGACGATCCCGCCACCGCGCGCTCGGCCCCTTCGGCAGACTCGGGATCACCCGAATCCGCCGATACCGCACCTGGAGCCCCCGGCGCCGAACCTCGCATAACGCCCGTTACCGCGTTTTCCATGCCCGGCCCGTCGACACCCCCTGACCGGTCGACACCTCCCGCCTCGTCGACACCTCCCGGCCCGTCGACACCCCCTTACCCGTCGACACCGCCAAGCTCCTCGACACCGCCAAGCTCCTCGACACCGCCAGGCTCCTCGGCATCTCCGGCCGAGAGCACCGCGCCCGCGCCCGCCGGCCCAGCGGCGCACCAAGGCGAGCCTGACGACGGCGCCGCGGTGCCCGACGACAGCGCGGCCGCGCCTGAGGGTGGGGACGACGCCGCAGCCGGGGCCGCCCCTCGCGCCGGGCGCAGCGGCAGCCCCTGGGCCGACCTGGAGGGCGGTTTCGAACCGGACGAACGCGCCGACGACCTCATCACCGCCTACCCCAGCGCCCGCCCCGGCCCGGCCGGCGCGATCCACGGCGTCGGCATCACGGTCCTGGTCACCAACCTCGAGCGCTCCATCACGTTCTACCGCGACATCCTGGGTTTCTTCGAGATCGACAGCAGCACCTCCAGCGCCGTGCTCGCCTCGGGCGACACCCGGCTGGTCCTGCGCACGGTGCACGACCTCTCGGCAGCCGCCGGCCGCCTGATCTACCTAAACCTCGAGGTCGGCGACGTGGAAGCGGTCTACCAGGAGCTCAAGGCCAAGGGCGTCCCCTTCGTGCACGGCCCCCGCCCGGTCAACCGCGGCGACAAACTGGAACTATGGGCGGCCGCCTTCAGCGATCCCGACCGGCACAACATCGCAATAACCCAGTGGCGCGCGATCCGCTGACCCACCCAGGCAGCGCCGCAAGTCCAAACCCGCTCAGGTGAGGCTGGCGGCGTTCACTGGCACGAAGGCGTAGTCGCGCTCCAGCAGGATCTCCAAGATTCGCGGGAGGGCCTCGACGGTCTGGCTTCGGTTGCCGCCCGCGTCGTGCATCAGCACGATGGAGCCGGCCGTCACGCCGCCGGTCACGTTCGCGATGATCGTCTCGGCCCCGGGCGATGCCCAGTCGTTGGCGTCCACGTCCCACAGCACCGCGGTCAGGCCCGGCTCGACCAGCCAGCGCAGCACGTCCGGGGTGCGTGCCCCGTACGGTGGCCGGACCAGCCCCGGTGCCGCGCCCGCCGCCTTGGCCAGGGCGTCGCCGGTCGCCTCCACCTGGCGCAGCACCTCGTCCCGGGACAAGTCGGGCAGGTGCGGGTGGGACCAGGTGTGGTTGCCGAGTCCGTGTCCGGCGTCGACGATCCGGGCGACCAGATCGGGATGGGCCGCGGCGTAGAGCCCGACGGGAAAGAACGTCGCCGTCACTCCGTACCGATGCAGAATGTCGAGGATCTGCGGGGTGTATCCCGGGTGCGGCCCGTCATCGAAGGTGAGCGCGACCTCGAGGCGCTTCCCACTGCCTCGCGTGAAATAGCGCCCGTCCCGGCCCAGCTCAAGCTCGGCCTCGGCGCTGCCGGCGGCGTTGGCCGCACACTCTGCCTCCCGCCCGGCGAGGCTGCCGGTGCCGGGCCCGAGCCGGTTCAACGCGCCCGACGACCCGGCCCGACCGATCTCGGCCAGCACCCGAGCCGGCACCGACCCGTGCGGCGGCCGCTGCGGCAGCGACCACGGATCGACCCGGAAGACCCGGAGGCCGGCCGCCAGCAGGTGCCCGTCGATGATGCCGTTGGTGCTCTCCACGACGCAGTCCAGCGCACCGCCGGCCCGGGCCGCGCATTCCAGCAGCAACTCGATCAGCGCACCGACGCGGGCACCGCCGAACCCGGTCGGAGCCAACGTCTCGGCACCCGAGGAATCGACGACCACCACCTCGAAGTCGACACCCCGCCAGCCGACACCCGCAGTCCACATGGTCGAAAGCCTAAGCGCCGCCCAGGCGGCCGCTCGTCGATGTGACCAACGCCGCTGACCGGCCGGCGCCGCGGGTGGGCTCAGCCGAGAATGCTGCGCCGGACGTAGCTCGCGTAGGCCCACGCCGCCCCGAAGATCAGTCCCAACGCCGCCAGCGACCAGTGCAACAAGCCCCCGGCGAGCAGCAGAACCTGCAGTATCGTGCCGGCCGACCAGGCCCAGCGCCGCCGCATGCTGCCCGCGACCGCCGCGCACAGGACCGCGAGCGCGATGACCGTCCCGATCCCCCAGCCACTGAGGTCGCCGCCGAGCACCCGGATGGGCTGGATCGCGAGCAGCAACACGATCGCCTCGATCGCCAACGCCCCGGAGCCGAGCCCACGAACCGCCGCCTCAGGATTTCGCAACCCCGAACGCCGCGACCCCGCACCGGCCGAATCATCGCCGCCGTCGCCGGACCCCAGCGCCTCGAAGCCCGGGGCATCTGACGTGCCCGGCAGATCGGGCCCGCCCACGGCATCCGACGCGGCCGGCGAACCGGGCCCGGTCGGAGCATCCACCGCGGCCGGCGAACCGTTCCCGGCTGAAGTGCCCGACGCGGCCACCGAACCGGGCCCGCCCCGGGCATCAGCCCCGGCCGGGATGCCGGACGCGGCGGGCGGGGTCGGCTCGGGGGAGGTCACCGCTTGAGCAGCTTTCGGGCGTCGGCGACCGTGATGATCGAGCCGGTGATCAGCACCGCGACGCCACTCAGCTCGCCGTCGGTGTCCTCCTCGGCCAGCACTACCGCTTCCTCGATGGCGTCCGGCATCGTCTGCGCGACCGTGACCCGGTCCTCGCCGAAGATCTCCACGGCGACCCCGGCCAGCTCGTTCAGCGGCATCGACCGCGGTGAGCTGTTCTGCGTCACCACGATCCGGGCCGCGACCGGCTCGAGCAGGTCGAGCAGCCCCGACGCGTCCTTGTCGCCGAGCACCGCCACGACCGCCACCAGGTGCCGGAAGGCGAACTCCTCTTCCAGCGCACTGACCGTCGCCGCCATGCCGTGCGGGTTGTGCGCGCCGTCCAGCAGGATCGTCGGCGCGCTGCGGACCCGCTCGAGCCGCCCGGGCGAGTCGACGGTCGAGAAGCCCTCGCGGACCACTTCGAGCTCGAGTTGCCGGGTCTTGCCCGCCCCGAGGAACGCCTCGACCGCGGCGAGCGCGCAGGCGGCGTTCTGCGCCTGGTGTGCCCCGAACAACGGCAGGAACACATCGTCGTACACGCCGCCCAGCCCTTGCAGGGTCAGCACCTGGCCGCCGACCGCCTGGGCGCGCTCGATCACGCCGAACTCGCTGCCCTCGCGGGCGAGCGTGGCACCCATCTCCGCGCAACGCTCGACCAGCGGGCGCATCGCCTCCTCGGTCTGCAGCGCGCTGATCACCGTGGCGCCCTTGTGGATGATGCCGGCCTTGGCCCAGGCGATGTCCTCGATCGTGTCGCCCAGCCACTCGGTGTGGTCGAGCCCGATCGGGGTGATCACGCAGACGCCCGCCTCGAGGACGTTGGTCGCGTCCTCCTCGCCGCCGAGCCCCACCTCGACCACCGCGATGTCCACGGGCGCGTCGGCAAACGCCGCGTACGCCATCGCCGTGGTCATGTCGAAGTAGGTCAGCGGCTCGGAGACCCGGGCGTCGATCAGCTCGGCCAGCGGCTCCACCTCGTGGTAGGTCGCCACCAACCGCTCCTCGGAGACCGGCTCGCCGTCCAGGCTGATCCGTTCCCGAACCGTCTCCAGATGCGGGCTCGTGTACCGGCCTGTGTGCAGCCCGTGCGCGCGCAGCAGCGAGTCGATCATCCGGGCCGTGCTGGTCTTGCCGTTCGTCCCGGTCAGGTGGATCGCCGGGTAGGCCCGCTGCGGGCTGCCCAGCACGTCCATCAGGTCCCGGATCTTCTGCATGTCGAAGTCCATGCGGGTGAAGCCGCGCTTGTCCAGCGCGGCCACAACGTCGTCAAACTCGCTCATGCTGATGGCAACGCTTTCAGCGCGGCCACAATTCTCGACAAGTCGGCCTCGGCCGTGGCGAGCCGGTCCTTGATCTTCGCCACCACCTGGTCGGGTGCCTTACCCACGAACGCGTCGTTGTCCAGCTTTGCCCGGCACTGCGCGGCCTCCTTCTCGGCGGCCACCCGGTCCTTCTCGAGGCGGGCCCGCTCGGCCGCGACGTCGATCGTGCCGCGGGTGTCGAGGTCGACGGTGATGCCGCCGGTGACCGCGAGCGTCGCCGTCGCGGCGAACTCGGCACCCGGCGCGTCGAGCCGGGCGAGCGAGCGGATCAGCGGCTCGTGCACGTCGATGCCCACGTTGCCGAGGCCGGTCAGCGCGGCGCTGACCCGCTGGCCGGGCCGCAGCCCCTGGTCGGACCGGAACCGGCGCACCTCGGTCACGACCTTTTGCAGGGCCGTCAGCTCTTCCTCGGCCGCGTCGTCGATCGCGCCCGGCTGCGCGACCGGCCAGGCCGCCGTGACCACAGTCTCGGCCCCGGTCAACACGGTCCACAGCTCCTCGGTGACGAACGGGATAACCGGGTGCAACAACCGCAGCAGTTGGTCGAGCACGTGTCCGAGCACCCGCTGCGAACGCGCCGCCTCGGGCCCGCCGGCGGCCAGCACCGGCTTACTCAGCTCCACGTACCAGTCGCAGACGTCGTCCCAGGCGAAGTGGTAGAGCGTGTCGCACACCTTGGCGAACTCGTACGTCGCGAACTGCTCGTCCACCTCGGCGATCACGTGCTGCAGCCGGGACAGGATCCACCGGTCGACCGAGTTGAGCTCGGCCGGCTCGGGCAACGGGCCGTCGACCGTCGCGCCGTTCATCAGCGCGAACCGGGTCGCGTTCCACAGCTTGTTGCAGAAGTTGCGGGAGCCCTGGCACCACTCCTCGCTGATCGGCACGTCGGAGCCCGGATTCGCGCCGCGGGTCAGGGTGAACCGGGTCGCGTCGGCGCCGTACCGCTCGATCCAGTCCAGCGGGTCGACGACGTTGCCGAACGACTTCGACATCTTTTTGCCGTGCGCGTCGCGGACCATGCCGTGCAGCGCGACGACGTCGAACGGCCGCTCGCCGTCCATCGCGTACAGCCCGAACATCATCATCCGGGCGACCCAGAAGAACAGGATGTCGTAGCCCGTGACCAGCACACTGGTCGGATAGAACTTCGACAGCAGGGCGGTCGGCTCGGGCCAGCCCATCGTCGAGAACGGCCACAGCGCCGACGAGAACCACGTGTCGAGCACGTCCGGGTCCTGCCGCCAGCCGTCGCCGGTCGGCGCCTCGTCGTCGGGGCCGACGCACACGACCTCGCCGTCCGGCCCGTACCAGACCGGGATGCGGTGGCCCCACCACAGCTGGCGCGAGATGCACCAGTCGTGCATGTTGTCCACCCAAGCGAAGTACCGCTTTGCCAGCTCGACCGGCTCGATCGCCACCCGCCCGTCGCGCACCGCGTCGCCGGCCGCCTTGGCGAGCGGGCCCGTGTTGACGAACCATTGCAGCGACAGCCGGGGCTCCACGGTCGTCTTGCACCGCGAGCAGTGGCCGACGGAGTGCTGGTAGAGCCGCTTCTCGGCGACGATGCGCCCCTGTTCGCGCAGGGCGTCCACGATGGCGGGCCGGGCTTCGTACCGATCCAGTCCCTCGAACGGCCCCGCCACCGTGATGATCGCCCGCTCATCCATGATCGTCAGGCTCGGCAGGCCGTGCCGCTGGCCGATCTCGAAGTCGTTCGGGTCGTGCGCCGGCGTCACCTTGACCGCACCCGTACCGAAATGCGGGTCGACGTGGTCGTCGGCGACGATCGGGATGCGCCGGCCGGTCAGCGGCAACTCCACCTCGGTGCCGATCAGGTGCTGGTAGCGCGCGTCGTCGGGATGCACAGCCACCGCGGTGTCACCGAGCATCGTCTCGGCCCGGGTGGTGGCGACCACGATCGCGTTGGCCCCGTCGCCGTACCGGATCGAGACCAGCTCGCCGTCGTCGTCGGTGTGCTCCACCTCGATGTCGCTGAGGGCGGTCAGGCAGCGCGGGCACCAGTTGATGATGCGCTCGGCGCGGTAGATCAGCTCGTCGTCGTACAGCCGCTTGAAGATCGTCTGGACCGCGCGGGACAGGCCGTCGTCCATGGTGAACCGCTCGCGGCTCCAATCGACGGAGTCACCCAGCCGGCGCATCTGCCCGAGGATCGCGCCGCCCGACTCGGCCTTCCACTGCCAGACCTTCTCGATGAACGCTTCCCGGCCGAGGTCATGCCGGGACATGCCCTGGGCGGCCAGCTGCCGCTCCACCACGTTTTGCGTGGCGATGCCGGCGTGGTCCATGCCCGGGAGCCAGAGAACCTCGAAGCCCTGCATCCGCTTGAGCCGGGACAACGCGTCCTGAATGGTGTGATCGAGGGCGTGCCCGATGTGCAGGGAACCGGTCACATTCGGCGGCGGGATGACGATCGAGAACGGCGGCTTCTCGCTGGCGGGATCCGCCGTGAAGTAGCCGGCCGACACCCACCGCTCGTACCGCCGCTGCTCTACCTCGCCCGGCTGATACTGGGCGGAGAGGCCACCGGTCGGCCGGCTGTCGGGGGTGCGGGTCTCGATTGCTTCGGTCACCCGTCAAGTCTACGGAGCCTTGCCGGGTGCTGTGCGTTCGCACTGCCCGCCTGTGGACAGATTGCTAGGCTCGCGAAATGTCTGAACACGGAGTCCAGCCGGTCGAGACGAACACGGCTCCCGCGGCAAGCTCCGAGCCGCCGGTCATCGAGGTTGGCGGGGAGCCGTTTTCGCTGACCAGCGGCCGCGCGGAGGAGCAGGAGGCACCGGCCCCGCGGTCGCGCACAAGGAGCATCGTGCTGAGTTCGCTGCTGGCGGTCGGCCTGGCCGGTGCGGCGGTCCTGGGCTATTCGGGCTGGAAGATCGCAAGCCAAAAAGACGCCACCCTGAGTACGCCGCCAGAGATCGCCAGCCTCCACCTGGACACGACCGAGGACGGCAAATCAACGGCGGAATACCTGCGTACGGCCCTGTCCGCCGAGGTCGACCTGGACAACGCCGTGGGCGCGGTCTACGACGACGGCTCGGGCCACAGTGTGCTGTTCTTCGGCGGGACGGCGCTGATCTGGACGCCCGGCGACGACCTGGACACCGCGTTCGAACTGATCTCCGACGACCAGGGCTCGGTCACCGGCCTGCACGCGGTCGCGGCCGGCAAGTTCGGCGGCACGATGAAATGCGGCACGACGGCGACGGACGACGGCAACATGTCGGTGTGCGGCTGGGCCGACCATGGCAGCCTGGCCCTGGCGATGTTCCCGAACCGCGCCGAGAACGAGTCGGCAAAGCTCATGCTGGAGATCCGCGACGCGAGCCAAAAGCGCAACTGAGCGGCAAACGCAGAATGGCCCACCCCGTGTGGGGTGGGCCATTCTGATCACGTTGAGTCCGGCGGCGTCCTACTCTCCCACCCCCTCCCGGAGGCAGTACCATCGGCGCTGGAGGGCTTAGCTTCCGGGTTCGGAATGAGACCGGGCGTTTCCCCTCCGCTATAACCACCGAAACATCTATCAACAAACCCACCAAACCAAACCACAGCCCCCATACAAGGGGGGCGGGTTCGAGGTTTTGGTTGTTTGCTGTGAATCACACAGTGGACGCGTAGCACAAGTTTAAGGTGGTTAAGCCCTCGGCCTATTAGTACCGGTCAACTGAACCAGTTACCTGGCTTACATCTCCGGCCTATCAACCCAGTCGTCTAGCTGGGGGCCTTACCCACTCAAGGTGGTGGGATACCTCATCTCGAAGCAGGCTTCCCGCTTAGATGCTTTCAGCGGTTATCCCTTCCGAACGTAGCCAACCAGCCGTGCCCCTGGCGGGACAACTGGCACACCAGAGGTTCGTCCGTCCCGGTCCTCTCGTACTAGGGACAGCCCTT
>Ga0307515_10019998_pt1 | contig 11988 bp, 11 predicted proteins | sample 17_EM_MG_FD_194513 | JGI IMG/M metagenome (GOLD analysis project Ga0307515, IMG submission 194513) | Populus trichocarpa ectomycorrhiza microbial communities from riparian zone in the Pacific Northwest, United States - 17_EM | ecosystem: Host-associated > Plants > Roots > Unclassified | place...
GACTGGCTCAACCAGCTCGCCACCGGCGAACCGCCCGGCGACGTCCGCTGCGACAAGTGCGACGCCGTCGGGGGTGGTTAGCCGGTGATGGGGTTCCAGGCGTCGGAGCCGGCGAGGTATTTCTGTGGGGTGTGGGCGGCCGCCGTCGCGTCGGTCATTTGTGGACGGTTGCTGTTGACAGTGGCCCCCGGTCCGGTGTTGCGGTATTCGGACAGCCGGGCGTCTTTCCAGGAGAAGCCGCTCATGTCCGTCCAGGGTTGGCCTGTTCGGATGTGGGCGCCCAGGACCGTGTTGCGGATCAGGACCTGGGGGTTGGCGGTGGTGTCGCCGCCGGGGTGCCAGGGGCGGCCCAGGTAGACCGTTCCCGCGGCCCCGTCGCTGGTCAGGCGGGAGTTGACGATGAGGATTCCGTAGGGACGGGCGCCCGGGGTGGCCGAGGCCGTCACATAGCCGTTGTTGGATTGGTTGCGGGTGGAGGAGAAGATTTCGCAGTTGTCGAGGACCGCCGTTCCGCTGCCGTAGATGAAATCGACGTCGCCCTCGATGTAGCTGTTGACGAAGTAGGCGCGGATCGTGCCGTGTACCAGCAGGGTGTCCTGGTCGGCGATCAGTCGGACATTGCGGAATACCTGCCGGTCGCCCTTGGCGTACAGCGCGAGCGCCTGCGAGGCCCCGCTGGCGGCTTCGTTGTAGTCGTTGCGCACCGTGAGGTTACGCATCTCGATGTTGGGCGCCCTGAGGAGCGCCGTGGCGCTGCCCTCGCTGCCGTCGGTGCTCTGCGGCCGGCTCGCGGTGAGGACCACGTCCGTTGCCGTGCCGGTGGCGCCGACGAAGAGGATGTGCGGCTTGTTGACCGGGACCACCACCCGGCCCGGATACGTGCCCTTCTTGATGGTGATCGTCGCGGTCGAGGTGTTGTTCGCGGGCACCAGGTCCACGGCCGCCTGCACCGTGCGGACCGTGCCGGTGCCGTCGGCCGCCACCGTTATCGCCAGGGCGGCGTTGGCGCTGGTCGCGGCGCCGAGACCGGCGGCGGTGAGGGTGAGGAGCAGGAGGGTACGGGGTAGCAATCCAGCGGACATGTCTGTCTCCGTGGGTAGGAACCCGGCCCCCGGTTGGCGATCGTGGGAACCACCGGGGGCCGGGCGATCAGAGGGGGTTAGACAGAGATCCGGCCGGCGCCCGCGTTCGCGGTCACGATGGACTTCACGGCGCTGGCCGCGTCCATCTGGTAGGCGTACGGGATGGCCTTGACGCTGCCGCCGGTCTGGCCGGCGCCCGAGCCGACCAGCTGGTTGCCCCGGGCGACCAGGGTGCCCGGTCCGGACGCGGCCTCGCCCAGGTGGAACGGGTCGGAGACGCCCTCGAACGAGTTGTTTTCGACCAGTACGCCGGCACCCTCGGTGGAGGCCACGCCGTATCCGCTGTTGTGGTAGTAGAAGTTGTTGTAGACGTGCACCGGGTTGCCGAAGCGCACTCGCGGGTGCCGCTGGGTGGACGCGTCGAACCAGTTGTGGTGGTAGGTCACCCGCAGGTGGCCGGTGTCCTCGGCGGCGTTGTCGTCGCTGTGGCCGAGCAGCATCGACTTGTCGTGGCTGTAGACGCGGTTCCACGACACGGTGACGAAGTCCGAGCCGCGCTTGATGTCCACCGCGCCGTCGTAGCCGCCGGTGAAGGTGTTGTGGTCGATAAAGATGTTGGTGGCCGAGGACTGCACGTTGACCGCGTCGTCGTTCCAGCCGCGGAAGGTGAGGTTGCGGATGATCACGTTGCGGTCGCCGTTGATGTTCAGGCCGCAGCCGACGATCGCGGCGCCGGCGTTGCCGATGATGGTCTTGTTGGACCGCACCCGCAGCATGCCCGAGCAGGAGATGGTGCCGGAGACCCGGATGACCGCCGCCGAGCTTGAGCCGACCGCCGTGGTCAGCGCCGCGGCGCTGGTCACCGTGGTGGTGGCGGCACTGCCGCCGCCGGTGGTGCCGCCGTTCTGGGTGGCCCAGCCGACCAGGTCGGTGATGGCGGCCTGGGTGACGGGCGGCGCCGCGGCGGCCGGGTTGGTCGCGACGATGCCGGCGCCGACGAGGGCCAACGCGGTCGCGCCGGCGGAAGCGCCCAGCACGACCTGGCGCAAATTCTTGCGCATGGTGTTCTCCTTGGAATTCTGTGGTTTACCGCGCGGTGGATCGCGGCGGTGTGGTGATCTGGTGGGTGCCGTCCGGACCGACACCTATAACCCGCCGACAGTCGAGTCGGTGGGGCCGAGCTGCAGCAATATTGTTGCCGGCTCCAGCGCCCGCTTTGCCCGAGGCAAGCGCTTTCCTGTTACAGGACAACACAGACGCATGTCAATGTGAAGACAATTGTGTTTGCAGGTTATTTGCAGGCCGCCGATCAATATCCGCGGGCCCGGCCGGAGCTATCGGTGCGCGGTCGATTCGACGCAGGCGGTGAGGGCCTCGAGCACGCATTGGGCCGGCGGCGTCGACTCGACCGAGGTTTGCACCAGCGCGGAGATGCAGCGTTGCGGGGTCGGGCTGGTCACCGGGACCGCCCGCACGCCGGGCGGCAGGCGGACCGCGCCGAGCCGGGGCAGCACGGTGACGCCGATGCCCGCGTCGACGAACGCTATGGCCGTCGGATAGTCGTGCGCCTCGACCCGGAACGGCGGGCTGAACCCGGCCGCCCGGCAGGCCTCGAGCAGATTGCGCCGGCACCAGCCCCGGGCCGCGTCGTTGTCGATCCAGCGGTCGCCGGCGAGCCGGACCAGCTCCACCGCGCTCTCGCCGGCGAGAGGGTGGTCGGCCGGCAGCACCACGACGTACGGGTCGTCCAGGAGATGGTGGGCGCGCGCGTCGCGGGTGCCGGTGAAGCCGCGCGGCACCACCACGAGTTGGATGTCGGGCCGCTTGCCGGGCCCGGTGACCAGGTCGTCGCGCAACTCCAGATTGAGCCGCAGGTCCGGGAAGCGGCGCAGCAGGGCGCGGGCCACCGCGGGCATCCAGGCGGCGCCGACCGAGGCGAAGTAGGCCATCGAGAGCGAGCCCGTCCGCCCGTCGCGCAGATCCGCGACGAACGCCTCGACGTCGCCCAGCTGACTCAACACGCCGTCGATCTGGCGGGCCAGCGCGAGGCCGACCGCGGTCGGCTCGATGCCGCGACCGCTGCGGGCCAGCAGCACCAGCCCGGTCTCCCGCTGCAACGCCGTGACATGCTGGCTCACCGCCGAGGCGGTGTAGCCGAGATTGGCCGCTGCGGCGTTGACCGAGCCGTTCGCGACGACGGCCCGGAAGACGCGCAACCGATGCAGGTCGAGCATGCCACCACCATACAGTGGGACTTAATGATCCGGTAGAAAGCTTTGCTTGTGCTTAATCCGAGCGCGGCCTGAGATGGGGGCATGACCACCACCATCACCGAACGCGGGTCCGGCACCGTATTGCCCATGGTCGCGGCCGCGACCACTATGGTCCTCTGGGCGTCGGCCTTCATCGCCATCCGCTCGGTCGGCGAGCACTACAGCCCCGGCGCGTTGGCCCTCGGCCGGCTGGCGGCCGGCGCCGCGGCGCTCAGCCTGGTGGCCGGCATGTCGGCAAAGGCCCGGCGGATCCCGCGCGGCCGCCCGCTGGCCCTGGTCATCGCGTACGGCGTGCTCTGGTTCGGCATCTACGCGGTGCTCGTGAACGCGGCGGAGCACCACCTGGACGCCGGCACGACGGCACTGGTGATCAACGTCGGCCCGATCCTCATCGCGGTGCTCGCCGGCGTCTACCTCCACGAGAGATTCCCGCGCGGCCTGGTGACCGGCCTGGTGATCGCGTTCTGCGGGGTGGTCACGATCTCCGTCGCCACCTCGACGGGCCAGCGCGACACCGCCGGTGTGCTGCTGGCCCTCGGTGCCGCCGCCCTGTACGCGGTCGGCGTCCTGCTGCAGAAGCAGGCGCTGCGAGACGTCGACCCGTTCACCGCCACCTGGCTCGGCTGCGTCGCGGGCGCGGCGGCCTGCCTGCCGTTCGCCCCGGCGCTGCTCGACGAGGTGCGCACGGCCCCGGCCGCCGCCACCCTGGGCATCGTCTACCTGGGCGTGTTCCCCACCGCGATCGCGTTCGCCACCTGGGCGTACGCGCTCAAGCGGATGAGCGCCGGCAGCCTCAGTTCGTCGTCCTACCTGGTGCCGGGCCTCGCCGTGCTGATGTCGTGGCTGCTGCTCCACGAGGCGCCGGCCCCGTTGGCGCTCGCCGGTGGCGCCCTCTGCCTCCTCGGCGTCGCCGTGACGCGGCTGCGAGCCTAGTTGCATATTCTTGGCAATAAGGTCTCGACACGCCCTACCACAGGTAAGTACCGTCAGCGGCATGACTCATTACCTCGCCGACTCGGCGGACGCGTGGCAGGAGAGCTGGGACCGGCAGCAGGAGGCGTACCTGCCGGATCGGGAACATCGCATCGCCACCATGCTGGACGCCGTCGGCGCGGTCGCCGGCGGCGACCGGCCCCGGGTGCTCGACCTGGCCGGCGGCACCGGCACGATCACCCTGCGGACGCTGGCCCGCTTCCCCGGCGCCGAGGTCACCGTCGTCGACCAGGATCCGGTCCTGCTCGCCCTGGCCGCGGCGTCGCTGGGCGACCGGGCGCAGATCGTCTCCGCCGACCTCGGCGACCCGGCGTGGGCGGCCGCCCTGCCGAGCGACGGCTACGACGCGGTGCTCACCGCGACGGCGCTGCACTGGCTGGCACCGGAGCGGCTCAGCACCCTCTACACCGAAATCCGGGAGGTGCTGCGTCCCGGCGGCTTCCTCGCCAACGCCGACCACATGCCCGACGAGGAACTGCCCGGCCTGACCAAGCGCCTGCTCGCCGCGGAGGACAGCCGGCGCGAGATCCGCTACGCGACCGGCGCCGCACTGTCCTGGCGCGACTGGTGGGGCCGGGTCGCCGCCGACCCGCGGCTCGCGCCGCTCTACGCCCAGCGCGAGAAGGTGTACCCGGCCGAGCACGGCAGCGCCGAGTGGACCCCGCCGGCGAGCTGGCACTTGCAGGCCCTGCGCGCCGCGGGGTTCACCGAGTGCGGACTGCTGTGGCGCGGCGCCACCGACGCAACCGTGGTCGGCGTCCGCTGACTAGCCGCTGCGCCGGGCGCCGTACTGCCGGGGGCTCTGCACCGCGCCGCGGCCGACCGGCTGCTGGCCCTTGCCGAAGACCTCGGCGTGGCTGGTCTTCTTGCCCTTCGCCCGGCGGGCGGCGCGGTTGACGAAGACCTCGGCCTCGGGCTGCTCGGCCGTCGGCTCGCCGGCCGTGTCGTCGGAACCGGCTGTGGACTCGGACATCGATGTCTCCCTGACCTGTCGACCGCGGCGTGGGTCGGCACCGACCCGGGAAACGCGACGGCCCGACGGCGAAACGGTATCGCAGAACCCACCCGGGACGGCGGATGATGCGGCAGTGACCGACCGGACCAGCCTGGGGGGCGACGTGGCGGCAACCCGACGGGTACGCGTGGAGGCGCCCACCGAGCGGCGCAACGCCGCGACCGAGCAGATCGACACCCTCGACACGATCGGCGTCCTGGAGCTGATCAACGCCGAGGACGCCGGCGTGGCGGCGGCGGTCAAGGCCGCGCTCCCCCAGGTCGCCCACGCCGTCGACCTCGCCGTGACGAGCCTGCGCGCCGGCGGCCGCGTGCACTACGCCGGGGCGGGCTCGTCCGGCCGGTACGGGATGCTGGACGCCGCGGAGATCCCGCCGACGTACGGGTATCCGGCCGACCGGTTCGTGGCACACATCGCCGGCGGCGCGCCGGCGCTTGTCCGCGCGGTCGAGGAGGTCGAGGATGACGAGCCGGCCGGTCGCGCCGCCGCCGGCGCGGTCACCGCGGGGGACGTACTGGTCGGCATCACGGCGAGCGGGCGTACGCCGTACGTCGCCGGCGCGCTTGCCGAGGCCCGCGCCCGGGGCGCGGCAACAGTGCTGCTCAGCAGCAACCCGGCGGCGCCGCTCGGTGCCGGGGTCGACGTGCACATCGTGGTCGACACCGGGCCCGAGGCGGTGACCGGATCGACGCGGATGAAGGCCGGCACCGCGCAGAAGATGGTGCTGCACAGCTTCTCCACGGCCGTCATGGTGCGACTCGGCCGGACGTACTCGAACCTGATGATCGATCTCGCGCCGAACAACGGCAAGCTGCGGGCCCGCCAGGTCGCCATGCTCGGCATGGCGACCGGCGCCGACGAGCGGGCGTGCGGTGCGGCCCTGGAGGCCGCCGCCGGGGAGTTGCGGGTGGCGCTCGTCGCGCTGCTGGCGGGGGTCGCCACGGACGTCGCGCGGGCAAGGGTCGAGGCCGCGGGTGGCGACGTGCGAAGGGCCATGGCCAGTCTCAGACCGGCCAGGTGACCACCATCCGCGCGCCCGGGTCGGCGTCCTCGTAGTGCGCCTCGCCGCCGTGCGCCCGCGCGAGTTGCCCGACGATCCACAGGCCGAGCCCGACGCTGCCCGGATTGTCGCTGCCGAAGCGGGTGAACAGCCTCGGCTGCGTGGTCGGGGAGATGCCGGGGCCGTGATCGCGCACCTCCAGCCGCCCGGTACGGCCGTCGGTGGTCACCCGCACCGCGATCGGCGGCTTGCCGTGCCGCAGGCCGTTGCCCACCAGGTTGACCACGACCTGCTCGAACCGGTCGCGGTCCGCGGTCAGCACCAGGCCGGGATCGATGTCCACGGCGACCTCGGCCGGCCTGACCTGGGCGACCGCGGCGCAGACCAGGTCGCGCATCGGTAGCGGCCGCAGGTCCAGGTGCAGCCGGCCCTGGGAGTCGATCCGGTCGAGATCGAGCAGGCCGGCGGTGAGGTTGGTGATCCGGGCCACCTGCCGCAGCGCCCGGTCGATCCGCACGTCGGCGTGCTCGGCCTCGTCCCGCAGTTCCTCGAGGACGATCTGCACGGTGCTCAGCGGCGAGCGCACGTCGTGGGCGAGGGCGGCCACCAGCGCGGCCCGCCAGCGTTCGATCCGGGCCAGCCGTTCCCGGTCCTCCCGCAGGTGCCGCGCCTGGGCCTCGATGAGCAGGGCGATACCGAGCGCGATGGGCAGCAGCACGGCCGCCGAGCCGAGAATCGTCGGCGGCTGCCCGGTGCCGACCAGCGGCGCGACGTACGTCACGAGCGCCGGCCCGACCAGCGCGAACAGCACCCGGCGGGAGAAGTGCAGGGCCGCCGCGGCGTAGATGAGCACCAGGAACGGGCCGGTGCCGGTGGCCACACCCCCGAACGCCCAGGTGGAGAAGCCGAGCACGGTGAACGCGGGCAGCGTGAGGAGCATCGGGGCGGCCGCGGCCAAGCGGTGCCAGGGCAGCCGGACCAGCACCGCGGCCACGGTCAGGTCCGCGGCCGCGATGATCAGCAGATCGGCGGCCCGCCGGGGGTCGTTCGCGATGCCGAGGAGTGCGAGCCCGCCGGAGAGCGTGAACAACGCCGCGAACTGGACGGCTGCGGCGCGCGGCCCGGTGCCGAGCAGGCGGAGGACGTGACGTGTCGCGATACCCGAGAGCCTAGATTAACAAGCCGGACGAATCACCAGATGCCTCGAATGTCCGATCTCCTCGCGGTGGCGACTCGGCCGCCGGCAGCAGCGCGGTGATGGTGGTGCCGTGACCCAGCTCCGAGGCGATCTGGGCGTGGCCGCCGGCCTGGGTGATGATGCCGTAGATGGTGGCCAGGCCCAGGCCGGTGCCCTGCCCCTGGGGCTTGGTCGTGAAGAACGGCTCGAACGCCCGCTCCAGCGTGGCCTTGGTCATTGCGGAGCCGGTGTCGCTCACCCGCAGCCGCATGTAGCGGCCGGTGCGCACGCCCGGATGCTGCGCCGCGTACCGGTCGTCCACGGTCACCGCGTCGGTCTCGATGGTCAGCGTGCCGCCGTGCGGCATGGCGTCGCGGGCGTTGATGGCGAGATTCATCAGGACCTGCTCAAGCCGGCCGACGTCGGCCTTGACCGGCCATGACTCGTCGCCGAGCCGGAGTTTCAGCACCACGTGCTCGCCGACGGCGCGGCGCAGCAGCAGTTCCACCTCGGCGACGACGTCGTTGAGGTCCAGCGCGCCCGGCTCGGCCACCGGGTCGGCCCGGGCGAACGCCAGCAGTTGCCGGGTCAGGCCGGCCGCCCGGTCCCCCGCCGCGACGATCTGCAGCAGGTCGTCGCGCAGCTTCGCCCACGCCGGGTCGCCGTCCGCCAACTCCGCCGCGTCGGCGGCGGACATCGTCGCGTACCCGTTGATGATGCCCAGCAGGTTGTTGAAGTCGTGGGCGACACCCGCGGCGAGCTGGCCCAGGCTCTCCAACCGCTCCGACTGGCGCAGCTTGCGCTCGTGTTCGCGGACGGCGGCAAGCAGCGCGGCGAATTCCACCCCCAGCTCAGCCACCTCCCGCGGGCCGGAAACGGTCAACGCGTCCGCCTCGGCCGCGCGCACCGCCGCGCGCAACCTGCCGATCGGCCGGGTGATCCGCCGGTACACCAGCAACGTCGCGAGCAGCCCGGCGAGCAGGCCGATCGCCACGACCACCGCCTGCCGCTCGGCCAGCCGGTGTGCCGCGGCCAGCGCCGTCGCCCGGTCCGCGCCGGCGAACACTCGCCAGCCCACCTCGGCGGCTGTCGCCTGCCCGTACACCCGGCGCCGGCCGGTCACGTCCAGCCCGTCGCCGGCCCGGTCCGGTTCGACAAATGAGCTGGTCCGCACGGGGGTGCCGGCCCAGCGGCCGCCGTCGGGCCACCGGGTGAGCAGGGTGGCGCCGTCGCGGGTGGTGATGGCGAATTCGAGGTCGTGGGCGCCGCGGAACATCTCGGCGGCCGCCGCGCCGAGCCCGGCCAGGTCCACGAAGGCGGCCACCACGCCGAGCCCGGCCACCGGCGCGGAGATCATCAACGCCGGCCGCCCGGTGCGGGCATCCGTCACCACCTCCGCGGCCTGCGGCGCCCGGGTCGCCGCCGGCAGCCAGGTGGCTCCCCGGTACGCGGCGGCGTCGCCCGGAGGTTGGCCCGTCGGAGGTTGGGAGGAACAGACGACGGTGCCGTCCGGGCTCAGGACGTCCAGGTGGCCGCTCTCGGCCGCGCCGAGCGAGAACGACAGGCGGCAGGCCGCCGGTTGCGCGTACACCTGGGCTATGCCGGGGTTCGACGCCACCGCATCGACGCTCGACCGGACCGTGGCGAGGCCCTCGCCGATCTGCTCGGCGGCCCTGCCGGCGCCGAACGCCGCGTCGGCGCGGGCCGCCGACAGCGCGTCGCGCTCCGCGCGGACCCAGCCCGACCAGAGCGCAACGACGGCCGCGACCACGAAGAGCGTCGTCAGGCCGGCAAGGTACGACCGCAGCGGCCGGCCGGGGCCTGGAATCTCCGTCACCTCGCTTCGCCGACCAGGCGACGCTACCGCTCGTGCTCGCGGGCCGTTCGGGAGTTCGGCAAACTGTTCGCGGCTACCCTGTTCGCGGCTACCGGGGCGTGGTGGTGCGCAGCGAGAGGGCCTCCAGGAAGACGGCTCCGATCTGGGCCGGGTCCTCGGCGATGAAGACGCCGCCGCCGGTGGCCTTGGTGATCTGGTCCAGCGGCGCGCGGTCGACGGCGTCGCCGATGCCGACGACGATGACCTGGACCGGCCGGTCCGCGACCTTGACCGTGCCGAGTTGGCCGAGCAGGTCGTCCAGCGAGAGGTCGCCGGCCTGGTCGCCGCCGCCGACGCCGTCGGTCAGCACCAGGACGGAGTTGACCCGGCCCGCCTGCCAACCCCGCTGCACCTCCCGGTACCCGTCCAGGATGGTGCGGAAGAGGCCGGCGTCATCGCCGCCGGGCTGGATCCCGTTGAGGGCGCTCGCCACGCTGCCCCGGTTGGTCGTCAGCGGGCCGATCGGGACGAGATTCTGGTGGTTGCCGCCGCCCTGCCGGCCCGCGGCGAACATCCACAAGCCGACCTGCCAGTCGTCGCTGAACAGCGCGAGTCCGCCCTTGGCGGCGGCGAGGGTGACCGCCAGCCGGGTGGCGTTGCGGGCGGTCGGCACGGGGGTGCGCATGCTGTCGGAGGCGTCGATGATCGCCAGCATCCGCGCCGGCGCGACGACCGCCGACCAGCCGGCCAGCGACCGGTCGATGGCGGCGCCGTCGACCTTGTCGGCCGCGGCCCCGCCGCTGTCGGCGGACGTGGCGGAGGGTTTCGCCGTGCTCGGGGCTCCGGTGGGCGCGCTGAAGCCGGCGGGGGCGCTGCCGTCCGCGGAACGCACGCCCTCGGCGGCGAGCCTCTCCCGGAAGGTAGCGCTGCCGTCCAGCATTTCGTACAGCCGGTGGGCGGCCTCGGACTGCGCCGGGGCGAGCTCGGGCATGACGGCGAAGGGGTAGTCCAGCGGCGCGGGCGCGGGGTCGAGGTAGAGCGCGGCCAGGGGTACGGGCGGCCGCGCGGCGTTGAAGGCGACGACGTCGCGCTCGGACATCGCGGCGAGGCCGAGGCCGCCGGCGAGCGAGGCGACATCGTCGGCCTGCGGCAGTTGGGCCATCAGGTCGTCGCGCAGCGCCGACTTGTCCGTGGCCAGCGCGCGGAGCACGCCGTTGGCGGTGCCCGGGCGTTGCTGGTCGGCCGCGGTGGCGGCGGCGCCGAGCGCCAGCAGGCCGGAAAGCGCGGCGGCGTCGCGGGTCGGGTCCACCGTGCCGGGCCGGATGGTGGTGCTGGTGGTGATCTCGCGCAGCAGGTCGGCGTAGGTCAGCGTCTTGTCCGGCCAGCCGAGACGCTCGGCGACCGGCTCCGGCATCGCCATCACGACCGGGCTCCACGCGACGGACCCCTCGTCGGTGAAGGCGAAGCCCGGCGCGGCCGACCGCAGCCGCTGCAGCCAGGTGCCGGAGTCCGGGAGCCAGACATCCGGCACGGCGGTGCCGGGGCGGGGCGCTCCGACGCCGGTCAGCGAGACCCGCTGCCGCGCGCTGACCGCCGCGGCCACCTCCGCCGGATCCGTGCCGCGAAGATCGACCGCGACGCAGACGCCATCGACGGCCGCCTTGTCCCGGGTCCATTCGTCGGTGGTGCTCCGCACGGCCGCCGCGATCTCCGGTGCGACCGCCACCGACAGGCGCACCTGGCCGGTGCACCCCTTCGCGGTCGCGCCGTCGACGCCGAACCGCACGCCGGCGACCACCGCGACCACCGCGATAACCACCGTCGCGAGGACGGCCTTACCTGCACGTAGTCGCATTTGTCGGCGGTGGCGGCCGGTCACGTAGCCATCATCGGTAAGAACCCCTCCGGCCGCCAGGCCTGCTCAGCACGGATTTGCCCCGGCACGATCTGATACGCGGTCGCGTACCTCGCAGCGCAGCCTAGCGGCCCGGCCAGCGATTGCGTTCAATACCCGCAGCACCGGCGTGGTTCGGCGGCCCGGGGTCACCCGCAGTGGTGAGAAGCGACCGCAGCGTGCCGGACCGCGTTGGTGATCTTTTCGGCGGGTGACATGATGACCCGGGACTGGCGGTCAGCGACGCGGAGGTGCTGCAACCGGATGGCGCACTTCGAGGCGAGAACGTCGGCCGAGGCCGACCGGGTCGTCGTGGCGCTGGTCGGCGAGTGCGACCTGGCCGTCCGCGACGAGTTGGCGGCCGCCCTCAACGCGGCCGTGACCAGCGCGCGGGTCGTGATCGTCGACCTGGCGGCGCTGAAGTTCCTGGATTCGAGCGGGGTGCACGGCCTGGTCACCGCCCATCACACGGCCCGGGACCGGGGCGGCCAGTTGTACGTGGTCAACCCGGGCGGGGTGGTCGCCACCGTCCTGGAGGTCACCGGCGTCGGCGAGTTGCTGAGCCCGGCCGTCGACGACCCCCGGCGGGGCTAGCGGATGCAGTCCGCGGGCGACTCCGCCGGCCCTATGCACTATGCCAAGGCCACCGACCTGTCGGCGGTGCGGGAGTTCGTGCGCTCCCGCGCGGATGCGCTGGGCCTGCCCGAGCTGCGCGCGGAGCTACTGACGCTGGCGGTC
>Ga0307515_10019999_pt1 | contig 11988 bp, 13 predicted proteins | sample 17_EM_MG_FD_194513 | JGI IMG/M metagenome (GOLD analysis project Ga0307515, IMG submission 194513) | Populus trichocarpa ectomycorrhiza microbial communities from riparian zone in the Pacific Northwest, United States - 17_EM | ecosystem: Host-associated > Plants > Roots > Unclassified | place...
AGCTTCATAAGTTCAGCGGCCCTCCAGTCTCTGGTCGAGCCAATTCCGGTGTTGCTGGGATATCATAGTCGTTCCAGACACATCGTGAGATTTACCTCTTACATAGTTCAGTATCGTTCTTCGCGTGGAAAGTATCTAAATACGTACCCTATACGAGCCACCCATGATACTCGCCTCGCCTCCCGCCATTGAGGAGCTGAGGCCACTGGACAATAAAACTATCCGACAGCGCAATCGTGAACACGTATCAGCATTTTCCCTTCAAATCCAACGTGGCTTGGGTTAAATTGCAGACCTACCGATCCACAAAAGGCCGTAAGAGCCGTCCAGAGAGCGATACTTCCTTGACTCGAGTGAATGATTCAATATAAATTAACCGCGGGGTAGGCAGCCCAAGGAACTGTTTGCACTGCGCGTCAATTCCGCCTGCTCCCGCTAATGCATAATAATAGGATCGTCGTACCCGACTGAGATAAAGAGCTCCTACTATTGCCACGCACGTCCCTGGTCCGTTCAGAAGTAACAAGTCCGCCAGCGGTTCGCCCCGGAGTGCCGGCCTGAGAGAAAGTTCGATTAGAGAGTGCGCGAGAGACTTTAAAGTGCTGATTGGAGCAGTCAAGAGTGGTTGATGGATTTCGCGAGCACGTGGGAGAGTTATTATCCTCATGTTCAGCGGTTGGTCCACCTGCCACGATGGTTAGAGGTGTGTATGGGCCGGCAACAAAAACTTACAGCGGATCTTGATAGCTCTAGTCCATTGACCTTCGAAATGCTCAAGTGGTCTCCCTGACTCAAGATGTAAGTCCGTGGAGTGTACCGCGCGAAGTCGAGTGGGCGGAGCAGCTGGACCATTTCGCTCGTATGGCCACCTGTGCATCACCCATGTGCCCTCTTCAGAATATTATATTGGTTGCTCTAAGTAGGTGTCCATTTACCTGAACCGAGAAAGGCTGCCAACGAACGTGTCGGTTTTGAAGATCTCAAGGGAGCACGGCGTGCTTTATGTGGTAGAATAGACCACATTCGCAGTAGGGTTAAGACAAAGAGAAGTACGAGGATGAGGAGAACCATTGGGTAACTATGACCATAAGGGGAGGGTTCACGTGTAATTGCCTTTATCGCTGACGTACAATTGGGGAGGTGTTGCATATGCCCACCTCGAAACTACTCATGGACCCTTGATCAAACCCTCCGACCAGCAAGTACAAATTTGACCCGCGTTTTCATATTTCTTCGTCATCATCCAGCTCTAAGCTCTCAGGCGAGAAGTCCCCCACGGTCACCCTATCAGGTCTCACAAACGCCCCACGGGAAGGTGGGCATGTGAAGTACCTCTTCCCTTGAACTCTGGATATTGGATCCCTGTCAGACCTACACGGAGGTTTGCAGGAACGAGACTCACGAGCCGTCATTCTTCCCATATGGTATGTCGTACTCAACTCCGACCCACACGCCTGTTTTATTCCCAAATTCCGTAGGGCCAACGTATCGGACGGTCCCTCGGTTCTTCGTTCCGCTCCCATCCTCCGCAGAAGCGACCTCGCAGCGTGCTCCAACGACAATATCGCGAGTAGAGGCGACTACAGCAGACTCATTCGCCGCGGAGTTCTCTTGCGCCGTGGCCTTGCGAGCGAAACGGCCGACTTGATGCGCCTTTTTGTACTCAAGTACTGTGTCTTGTTTACATTTACAAACGTTAGAAGCGGTCAGGGCAAATGTGGGGGAGGAATACAGACCTTTGCGCTGTGCGTACTCTGTATCTGTGAGTTCAAATTTTTGGACTTGAGAGAGGTCAGTGAGTTGGCCAGTGAATGAAGTAGATGGGTTGGTATCCTCGACCTAGATCAACGCGGACGTCAGATTTGCGGTCCGAACCTGGAATTGTACCACGGGTGACATCATAGGCAACCCACTCTGAGAGTTTGTAGGCTAGTGATACTATAGTAGCCTAGGGGCCGTGAGTCGTCATCTAATGCTCGTATCGGCTGTGGATCTTCCTCATCGCGATAGAGAGAGATCACTTGGTTTTGAGCGGGAATGCCGGTTACCGTCTCCAGTTTTTCCTGTTCGAGGGCGTAGGTTAGTACCCAGATTCAAATATTTAAAAATAACGCGAAAATGTAAAGTAAACAAGACGTCGGGACGACCGCTCCTCACCTTAAGTTGACCGACTGTTGTGTGAAGGTCAATGCGACGCTCTGATCGTATATCCGCAGTAACGACGAATACAGTAATCGTAGAGGTTGATGAAGCCATGACGCGAGATATGGCCGCGAACAAATTCGAGTACAAGGGGTGATCGAAGACAGCCGACCTCATAGAGGCACTAAGGCAGTCCTAAATGAAGTCCTTTGACATTTTGATCTTGTCTGATCACATGGATAGAAGGTACTTTTGTCATATGAGGTCACACCGCACTAGGACCAGAACTTGTGACCTAAAGACATAAAACCAAGATCCCCTCAAGGTATAATACGTTGAAATGCTGACTCACATGTGAAAGCTACTTCCGTGTATATCCCTCGGTGATGAGTCCGAGTGGTACATGGTGGGAACAGGGTAGTCACGAAACTAGCGATAGCGGCATATGGAACGAGTACAGGAGTGAATTTTGACTACCACGCAATCGGACTACCCCGGGATCGAACCGCTGCGGCTTCTATCCACTCATTGAGCTCCCAGCCACCATAGTATGATCGGTGGCGTTCTCTTTCCTATAAGTAATCAATATACTCGATCAGTGAATTATTCCGATGCCCCTCGACCAATGGGACCTTCTCCGGTCGGAGCGAACTGAACCCATGGTGGCAGCAAGCCACAAAGCCGCGAGCACCCCTTTTTTGAGCGAATAGTTCGTCCAAGCCGTGAGCGCTGAAAAAGAGCGGACCCCTTTGATACCTCAGGGTGCACCTAATGTGCAGAAGCAGAGCAGAGGGCCGGATTGTGAGAGGGGCGACCCGAGCCGAACTAAATTGAACAAAGCTTGCTCCCAACCGCTGCCTTCGTGTTTAGCGCACGAAGTCTCCGCTCATCAGAGTGACAGCATGACAACGTACGTATGACCTAGACGCCCTCCTGAGTCCATTTTACGCGATTATGAACCCTGACCCGCCGCCAGGCAAGCGCAACGACCAGCGTTTGACATCTTCGAGGTACAGCTCAAGAACGGAGAGAAAGTCAGAGTCAATGGTAATGCTCTCTACTTCATACTCACCCCCTCGCCCTCGGGGCCAGTCCGAACGGGCACCGTGGCGCTGCAGCCCTTCTGGCCCTCGTACTCACTATTATTCTCTTCATCAGTCCATTCAGAAGTACCTAGTGCACTTATACTGATATTATTATACCTCTTCTAGACCACGTCTATTCGGCACCCCCTTGGGAAAAGCGCGAGCCAGTGCCATACTCAATAGGACGCATTCTCGAGTTTCTCCCCCCAGAAACCCCTCAGGAGGCCAAAACGAAGGGAAAGAACCGCAACGGCCCTGACAAAAACCTCCGTGTACGGCTTGCCTGGTATTATCGCCCAACCGACGTCCAGGATCGGGGATCCGGTGATCATCGCACCCTACTTGCAGCCATGTTCTCCGAGGTGGTCCCAATTATCAATCTGCGCGCCAAATGCGTCGTCCGCCATCGGGACAAGATACAAGATCTCGCCGGGTATAAGAAGAAGGATGACCGGTTCTATTTCTCTCAACTGTTTGACCCATTCACGAAAGAAACATACGAAGTCATTTTGGCTACCGAAGTCCACAATCGTAAGTTTACTCGGCTTCCCCCGGCTTAGGTCGTCTTTGTCTCGCGCTTCTCAATATCCGACGACTTGTCACGGCTGACTAAGCAATATGATAGTCCCTGCTCATATCAAGGAAGTATTAGTGTCGCGTTATGAGTATGTAGTATGCGAGAAGGAAGCTCTACCTGACCTTCAAGATACTCTCCGATTGTGTGAGACATGCGGTGACTGGTGCCCTGCGTTCGTACTTGGCCCTTTTACCTGAATTCCACTCACGCTGTAGCTGCTCAGACCTGAATCTGTTATGTGCGAGCTATGCAAGAAGCACTATCACATGTATTGCGTCAACCCACCATTATTAGCCAAGCCTTCACGCGGGTATGGGTGGTCGTGCGCATCTTGCAACGATAAACGAGGACAAGGAGAAGATGCCAATGGAAAAGCCAGAGGTATCAAGGAGCTGAAGCGCAAATCCAAGCAGGCTTCTCGACAGTATTCCGAGGACGACAACGACAAATACTGGAAGGGCTGGAGCTTCCGTTACTTTGGGTACGCTCTGATATCCTGAATTAGGAAGTGTAGCGTAGTGATGTCCATATCTGTAGACAACATACGGTCGCTGAGGATACACTGGGTAAGCGTCCCTCAAGGTAGTTGGCTTTAGCTAATTGTCCTTCGCAGATCCGGATGATATGATCTACGTTCGTGCGCCTACCCGGGTAGGGAAGGCGCACCAGTCCGTAATCCCCGCCTTCGGAGAGCCGTCCTTTGGTGAGTGGCATCAAAGGACTTCACCTCATTGGCTGAACCTCTGCAGTGACGGATGACGGATTTACACGTGGTGATGACGACACCATCGAGTTACTCAGCAACGTTTTACGTATGTCAGAAGAACTCGGTGAGTCCTGCTTTCTGCATAGCAAATTGCCACTAATACCTCGGTCATTCAGTCGTCGAGCGCAAGTCGCTTCTCACTACTTGGAGACTATGGCTAACCGTCCCTTGTAGTTGAAAAGCGAAAAGCGGTCCTTAGTTTACGGAAAGATCTCCAGTGCAGTGTCGATTGGTTGGAGGAATGCGTCCGACGAATGTCTGAGGCATACGCCAATAGGCTATCGTTCTATTCTGTAAACATGAAGAACCCCTTACGCACCCGAAAGGTACGAACGCGGTCCCATTCCCAACGCCAACTAATGTCGAGAGCAGTGGAAAGCGGAGTCTCGATATACAGACCGAGAATGGAACTCAGACGAATCCGAGTTGTTCGACATATCTGTTCGCAAGCATGCCTCTGAACTCCGTGCAGTCAAGAATGATCTCAAAACACGAACGATGCCAGAGATCGTGCGCTATTTTGGCAAGTGGAAAACGTGAGGATGTTGGTTGAGTTTTGTTCCCGGTCCCTAACCCACCTGCCAGACAACAACTCAAGAAAGCGAACGAGGCGGCGGCACAGGCAGCATTGGCGCCATTAGATTCATCGCTTGCACCTCGATTACTAGATGAGGAGGGGTCCGTGTACAAGCCCGGAGATCGACGCACTTTCACCTGCGGAGTTTGTCGTACAAAAGAATCGACTACTTGGTGGAAAGCACCAAAAGCCCTGGCTGGTGGAGCGATGTGCAATGAGTGCGGACTCGCATGGCGAAAATATAACGTACGGTCTCTCAAAGGCACTGAGAAGGAAAAGGAGATCGAAAAGCAACGGGCTATCGAGCGCGCGGAACGGGCTGAGAGGAAGGCCCAGGAGACCCCAGATCGGGAATCACCACCAGTAACGAGGAGCGCCAAATTGAAAGCAGAGATCGGCTCGAAAGGAGGACCTATTCCACCCACCATCCCGGTGCCGGAGACGCGCGCTGAACGAGCAGAGAGGCGAGGGGAGAATAATGCACTTACGCAGTCAAGTATCGGAAAGAGGGAAAGAGAAGGTAGTCCTCTACCTGGACCACCGTTGAAGAAGCCACGTGTGGCAAATGGTACCGTACCCGCACCCAGGTTGATGTGCTCTCTTTGCAAGCGCGTCGGACCACAGGGCCAAGTGGTCAAGTGTGCCACGTGTAACTTCACCATTCATGCTGGTTAGGTCTGCTGTTTTTCAATTTATCGCGCGCTGAACTCTGTTTACCAGGTTGTGTTGGGGTTCCACCAGAAGAAGTCACGGCTGATTGGACCTGTGAGATCTGCACGAATGAGGAGTCGGAGACATCGAATATTGTGAGTGAGCCTGTGCTGATGCGTATTCACCTGACCCATGCTGGTGTTCTAGGACACTGCTTGTGTTGTGTGCCCCAAGAAACCGGCAGATCGCAAAAGAGGTGCCAAAGACTCAGCTTTTTTCCGAGCAGCCAAGCCAACCGAAAATCGGGGATGGGTGCACATCCTCTGTGCGACCTTTATCAGTCATCTCGATTACAACGACGGAAGGCGAATGCGTTTGGTGGAGGGTATCAGTGCCATTCCAAAGCGAGAGTGGACACACGTAAGGCTCTTTTACACCCTCCTACATCACCTAACATTAACCTCTGTATAGACCTGCAAGTGTTGTCAAGGCGGCCCGGGCTGTCTTGCTCGGTGCGAGCAATGCTTGTCGGTATTCCATCCAGTATGCGCTTGGAACCACGGCTATAGATTTGGTCTTGAGCTTATACCCGTACGTTGAGCTCTGAGCCTAAATTCACTCGACTCATAAGCATCCAAGGTGAAGGGCCACCAGAAGCGCGAGTATCCTTGTGTGGAATTCAAAGGCGACCTTGGATGGCTTAGCCCAGTCATACTCTGTGATAACCATCCTACCCACTCAAGAAAACTCTATGATCTGTGCGAGATGGACGAGAACGGAAAGGTATACGTGGATCCCTTTCCGTAACAATGGAATGACTAAACCTTTCGCGGTAGACCGTGCTCGAACTATACAATGAAACCTACAAGCAGGCTCAACCTAAGGAGAAGACATATGGCCTCCTTCGCAAAGCCCGCCGGTTGGATGAGGTTGTCAAAGGACCTCGCTTCGATTCAACACCTGTGATGGACCCGTCACTTGCTCCTCCAGCTAATCAAAAATGCATTCATTGCGGCACCGAGTTCTCGCCTTTCTGGTGGTCTGTCACCGCTGCCCCAGCTATTCCCCCCAGAGTGAATGGTCTCAGCGGAACGGCAGAAGAAATGGAAGTCAAGGTCAGCGTAACTGAGGAAGATACCGTCATGGAGGATCATGCAGCCCCGGTAACGAATGACTCCCTGAAAGAGATAACGAACGGTATGGAGGTGGACATAAAATTACCAGAGATTGACATGGCCGGCCACCAACCTGCTCAGTGCCATAGCTGCTACTTCAGGCGCCACCAGGAGGGCGACCAGCCTATCGTTCTCGACCTTAGCAACCCTATCCCTGTTCTTAGCGCATGATTTTATGGACTAGTCCTGTGTCTACACTTTCTACTGATTAGTCGGGTTTGTAGAATTAGTTTTTATGGAGCGCTAGAGTAACCCTTGGCCGTTGTGGTTGAACGAACATAATGATTACATGGGAAGTCAGATAATTCCTGAGTTCACAGAGGAAAACTAAGCAGTACAGGAAGTCAGAAGGTAATAGCTCGGGATGAAAGCCGAGTTGCAGTGTCACGCAGGGATCCGTTTATAGAACAGAATATAGGCCGCCCTAGTCTGGACGGGAGATAAGCACCATTTGGTTGCATAGAGGCGATTAACTTACCACCACTTCGCTCTTATCCGCTGTAGTGACTCGACTATCGTCACAGTATCTCCAGCCACCGGACGAAGCGACGAACGCAGTGTCTAAATTGGCGAATTAATCACGTTCCAAACGATGTTAAGCCCATGTCGCTTACAGTGACCACTGCTGAGAGTACCATAGTGATTCGTTACACCAAACAGATCATACCGATATGGTGGTACCTGCGCATCGGGGGACGGTTTGTGGGAAAGAGGATGACCTGAACCGGGGGGAAGGGGCATCGGCATGTAATTTGTGAGATCAAGGCCCTTCACCGGGAAGTCGACCAGCGCCTCGATCTTGTCCGTGAAAGGACCTTTAATAGAGAACCGTTTAAGGTGAATGAGGAGGATGGGCGGGAGTCGAGAAAGAATCAATTGTTTGGTTGCCTTTCGTAGCGTCTTGCAATGTGGGCAGTTCCTGAACTTTGATCAGTACTGGGAACGAATACCGGAGGGTATTCAACATACCAAGCGTCGGACTTCTCCATGACCTCGGCGCGTACGAAAGCATCTAAGCAATGGGTCAAAGTGACCTTGGACGAACTGCGACTTGCCGGGATAGGGAGCGTCAAGTACATGAATGCATTATACGTTGTCGAGGTCTGTTGTTAAATGTCAGTCTCCGCCGACAGAATAAAGTTGGAAACGTCCCTTGTTGCAAGTCATGCACTGCATCCGATTCCTAAACTGCCCTTGGAAGTAATCCACGACGAGACTGTTGTTCCTCATGCGGTAGATCTTCCATTCCTGCTCGCTGGCAATTTGAGTCGGTAGTGCTTCAAGTTCAGCTTCGCGCTCTGGTCTAGTCTCGATCGTGGGTTTATCGATTATCCGGTTGAGATCTTCGTGAAGACCGTCGAGCAACGTACTGAGAAATTCTTGCGCGTCGTGTTGGCTGGTACCTTGGAATTGTGGAGCATAGAGACATATGCTTTTCTGTGGGCAAGTGTTAGCACCGAATAAATAGGATCCAGTGTCCAAGCGCTCATACTCGGAACATATTTGGAGACAGTGGATCCCCTTTCCACATCTCAGCCAAAAGTGCAGTATACGCTTCAGTGACTTTGCCTTTGGAACCAAGAAGATTCCAAATGTTGACGGCCTGTCTCCAACGGCCATCTAGAGCGAACTATATTAGTTGGCCGACCTAGCGGATTTTTGCGGACACGTACCCGTGAAGAAACGAGTGAAAGGCACCGCAGCGCTCAAACACTGCAGTGTAGAATTCATATAGCAAGTATTACCCAAATTCCGCAATCCAGACATTCCAATCTGCTCGTCCTTCCAATAAACGATTGGATAATCTGAGCGAATGATGCGCAAATTCTGATTGGGAAGTTGGAATGCCTGTTGTAGCGATGGGAATGAAGGGGCCTGCTTGACAGGTGACCTGGTACTTGAAGGAGTGGCGGCACGAGGCGGTGGTGGAAGAACATGCTGGGCGGATAACTGAGGATAGTCAATAGGTTTAGAAAGGGATATTGAGCCCGAATAGGCATGTTGGCCTTGCTCTGCGTATTCGCTCCGTCGCCGAGAGATGGGGAATGGATTGACGGAGGCTGCCTGAGGTGGTGTGATTGTAGTGGCGGATGGATCCATTGGCACCGGCTTAGGTGGTTCCGGCGCCGAAGGAGGTTTAGCGGCTGGTGGGTATTGGATAGGTCCCGTGCGTGTGAAGCTTGGTTGTGGTACCGGCGCTGGCGGTTGTTGTTGAGGCTGACGGGACGATCAGCTAGGAGTATGACGCTATCAAGGATTGGCTATCTTACTATTTCGTACAGCCCGGCACCAGCACGAGAAGCGCCAGTGACTCCAGACTGGAGGGACGCGAGCTGTGCTCGTGAAAGGGCACGCTTGCGGACAAGGCGACTAGGACCGTCTGTGGCCGTTTCGGACCCACTGGGAAAGAATCATGAGCATCAAATGTAAATAGTTAGCGTGTGCAACGTACCCCGTACCCTGCGGCATGATCTTATCCAGTGGCGGATATCGCTCCTCCACTGAACGAATACTAGATACTGACGGACTCGAGCTCCTCGCAATGGGACTCTCCGTACCACTGGATCGTACACTCGACGGACCAGTGTTGTTTGCGGAGAAAGACCCGGAACCGACGAACGAGCCGACAGTGGGCGTGGAGGGTAATCTCCTCAAAACATTCTCATCGTCTACCTCTTTCTTCCACGCTGCCAACCCACCAACAAGTAACATAGGTGGGCGTTTCAGCGGCCTATGGAACTCGTTTTCGAATATCGCGCGGAAGAGCGCAGACATGGGGGAGTCAGCACCACAGAAGGACGTAGATTGATCATCGTAAATGACGATGAGATCGAACTTGGATCGGTTCTTGAAGAGGGCCTGCTCATTCCCGGGGGAGATGATTTGGGAGGCTTCAATCTGGAACGAGTTGATGCTAAAAGTGGATCAGGGCTTAATGTCCAGACATGAGAGGAAGCGCTTTACTTTTCTCTCTGCAAGACGCTAGGTTCTAGGCACACGATCGCATCGTGGTTAATGCGCTCTTGGTCAAACAGTTCACGAGTTCGGACATCCAAGAGGAGGATATTGAGTCGTGACTCGAGGAGCTCGAACAATCGGCGCGGAGTGATGGAATTTGTTATAGGAACATCGATCCTAGAAGAGCCGTCAGGACTCCCGGAACCAGTAGTATTGTTGGTTTTCGGCGAGTTGTATGCGGGGTTCAGTGGGGAACCAGACGGATACCGCGTGTGCTTTGGTGATGGGGGGCTATGGGAGAAGCCGTTCATCCTCGCAGAATTGATAGGAATAGGCGGCGTGCTGGCGGGACGCTGCTCATGGTTGTACAAACTGGAGTGAAGGGGCCTGATAGCGATGCCGTTCGGTTGCTTCTTGGTTGTCGGTGTTTCTCGGGAGTTTGTGGGTGGCGTAGGTTTCTGGCCAGGGTCGTGTCGTGGTACGGAAGGGAAGAGCACTTCGTCCGGGTCCATTTGATCCAATTCTTCAATGGTGGGGTAGGCAGAGGCGAACTCGGATGGTGATTGTACATGCATTGGAGGCAGATTATGATGAATCGTAGACCGTACGGCGTTGTCGGACAGTGACTGTTCGGAGCCGCTCGGGGATGGAGGTCCAAAAGCCGATACTGGAACCAGTTGGTGTGGGGAAGGAGATATTGGAGGAGGTGCCGGTGTCGGGCGCATCACTGGCCAGGCGCCATCTGCTGCGAGCGGGCTCGATGGCTTGCCGAGGCTGGAAGAGAGCATAGGGTTCGATCGCTGAACGCGCGGACTAGTGCTCACAGGTATCCCAGGACTGGATGGCCACGTGGGTGTTTGTGAGCGCATGGGCGTCTGCGGCCTTCCGACAGTAGGCGTTTGCGGTCGCACTGATGGAGTCTGCGGTCGCACTGGTGTACCAGGTCGCACTGGTGTACCAGGTCGCACTGGAGTGGGCGGCCGTAACGGTAACGTTGACAGTTGTGGAGGACGTTTGGCCGCCCGTATGTCTCCCGCAAGGCCGGCATCCTGGAGCGATTTCAGGCGCTGTGCGATATTTCCGCTTCCACTATTTCTTCGAGCATGCCCTTCTCCGCTTGTCCCGTTGCCGGCTTCACTGTTGGCTGCCCTGGAAGGATGTATGCGTGAGACGAAATCGCAAGGCGCAATCGAGATGAACCCGGGACCCGTGCAGGGAGTTTGCCCGCCGCATGACCCCGGAATCTCCAATCAAAGATCGAGGCGATTAGATGCTTACATTCGAGCTTCTCGCTCCAGCAGTCGCTGCTTGACGGAGTCCACGCGGTGCATATACACCTCGAAACCACCCTGACAAGAGTCAACGAGGATCGTGAGAGAGGCTACCTACATACTCCTAGTAGATAGTCCTGCACTGCACGATAGAGAGCGCCGTGGCCGGCCTTCTGGGCCTCGGTTTTGTACTCACGACTCTCTTTGACGTGCTGGAGGAGCCTGCAGAGTACCGTATATTGTTCAGCAGCATAACTAGTTTCAGTAAATATCAGTATCGGCTTACATGCCGGCCTGGATGAGCTTGAAGTATGCGCCGGTGAGATCGCTGTTGTCCTCCTTGGCCTTGGCCTCATCCTCGCATCTTTTGAGCGAGTTCATCATCGTCACTGGCGACACTCCTTTGACTGAGCGTGTAACCTCTGCCGCCGCTGCATTGCGGATCTGGATCACCGTCTGCATTTCGCTCCCGGCTCTACCCGCACCGTTGGAGAGATGCATGGTCGTCGTCGTCGTTGTCGAGGACATGTTGTTACTGTTGTTGACCAGGAAGACCATCGAACGCGCAGCTGCTCGCCGCAGTCGTGGTTGTAGTTCAACTTGGAACCTGACGCGGTGCCGACGGGTTCGGCGGGTCCAGGACCGTCCCGGCGCTGTTCGCATACCAGTCGGCGAGCTGGAGAATGTACCCGTGAACCTACGCTCTCGTCTACGATTGCAGACTCCCGTTAATTTCCGGGCGAACATCGCCCCCTCCTCTACCTTTTTGAAATTTTGTTCATTGGC
>Ga0307515_10020000_pt1 | contig 11987 bp, 7 predicted proteins | sample 17_EM_MG_FD_194513 | JGI IMG/M metagenome (GOLD analysis project Ga0307515, IMG submission 194513) | Populus trichocarpa ectomycorrhiza microbial communities from riparian zone in the Pacific Northwest, United States - 17_EM | ecosystem: Host-associated > Plants > Roots > Unclassified | place...
AGTCAATAATTTAAAACCCCGCATGAGCAAGAGATAGAGTTGATGGGTCAATAATTGACCTTAAGACCGTTTAATAACACTGATGCTTTTGTTTTCCACAAGTTTTGTGTTAGTGGTGGAATAACCATAGTAATTTATTTGATAATAACAAAATTGCTTTATGTTGCGGGATTTATTAAAAATTTAAGTTTGAAATACAATTTTTATGCAGTAGTTTTTACATGTTTTATCAATTAAATTTTGTAAAAATTCGTTAAATCTTGTTTGTTTTTGCATTTTAAAAAAATTTGAATTTTTTTTTATCTTTTTCTTTGCTTCAAATTAATATTTTTTGGTGTTTTCAGATCATTTTAATGCGCTAATATTAAAAAAAATTAAAAAATATATTATTTTGATGCATTTCCAAGTAAAAAACACTTTAAAAAGCAACTACAACCTCACTTCCAAACACAAATATTTTTTGCTACACATAAACTTCAACCATAATTTTTACCAAATACGTATCTAAATCCAACTAACCGTACTTTTTTTAAATTTATTTTTTAAAAATCCCAACCATAAAAATTATCTAAAAATTAAATGCACTCTTAGTAGATAACATTCACCAACATTGCTGAGGTCTGGTCAATTGTTTAATGATGAAAAGTGAGAAAGGTGATCGGGGCAGCAAGAACAAGCCTAGCATTTCCTCAGCTACTGCATTACATGCCCATACTATAGAGAAGGTCAAGAAGATCTTGATGAATCATTTGTAGGGAGACACTCCCATTATTTTCAAAATAAATGATTTTGGGCCCGTAGAGTTTATGAGATGACACCAAATTTGACAAGGAGTTTTGGATTGCCCCTTTGCAAATTAATTCCACACACTTTACTTCCCGGAATATAAAGCCAAAACCCACCACTAATGATTAGAAAATTGACATTTGGAAACCACAAAAAGAATCAATACCCATTTCAAATTCCCTGCAAGATGCTCAGTGATGAAAAAACCCGGTCCGGCTTGTCGATCAAACTTTTATATAGGTGATTTGGTATGGAATTTGAATTTTTTTAATATATATTTTTTAATAAATTTAAAAAATATAAAATTAATTTTGAATACCTAGTCTCACATATAATATTTTTAAAGCTTACATGCCCAAAAATAATTTTTATATTTCCTATGTGGTGCGTGTGTGTGTGTCTATATATATATATATATATATATATAACTATAACTATAACTATAACTATATATAGTATAGATTCACGTGGATTGTTTCTTAACTTTTCCACGTGAAATATTAAAGTCTCAAATATATTTTTATTTTTCCTGAATCAACCCATGTGACCCAAAACCTGTTTTTTCGGTCGGGTCAACCTCCATACTGAATTTAATAACTATGACAAAATGTACTTCACCAGCAATTGCCAAGTTAATTATATTCCCCTCCCCACTTAGTTTACTAAATTTAATTATTTAGTCCTCATGATTATAAAAGTTATTATTTAATTCTTATATTTTTAAAATCCGTTAAGAATTTAGTTCTTCCATCAATTCCATATTTTTTTTGCAATTTTTTTTGTTAATTTTTATTCTTTAAAAAATAGTGATAAGAAAGGAGAAGTAGGCGAGATAGAAACATTTGATCAGAATGTGGAACCTTGATCGCAAGGGTTTTTAATTATTTTTAACACTATAAGGATTAATTAATTAATTAATTATGATAAAAAATAAAAAGACTAAGTTATATAAATAAATCGCACATAAGAGCACGGTGACAACTTACCAAAACGAAATGGAAACAGCCGAACCACCAGGCAACTTCTACTCTTTTGAGACTGTCTAGATGAACAAAACCAGAAGCATCACACAAGGTGATATCATTATTTTTAAGCTTGGATTGGAATGGCGGGTCGATAAGGGCCTCAACTGATCTGGATTGAACAAAAAATTAAAAAAAAAAACAGTTAAAATCCTAGATCTGGAGATCTCAATCTGCAAAATTCTTCAAGGATTTCCATTTTCATGGCTGTCATTAAACAGCAATGGCATGTTCTCCAGCTAATGTTTTTCCTTTCAGTTATTCCTTTCTCTTCTTCCCAGTCAAATTCTCCTCAAAATATTGAAACCTTCTATCCATTTCCAGGACCAAAACCGACTGCTTCTCCGAACTCTACTTCATTGGGGTCATCAGTGCCAGCACGTTTGCCTCCGTCATCATCCAACAGAAACGTTATTAAGGCAGTAGCTGCAACAGCTGTAAGCACTTTCGTTGTTGCCATTTTGCTCTTCTTCTTAATCCAGAGGTTCGTAATTGCTCCTCGAAGAAGAAAGGAAGGAGATGATGCTGATTCTGGAGGAGGCCAGACAGTGGCGCCTCTGCCCTCTCATGGTCAGTTTTCTCGAGTCGAAGGGAATGTGAAAGGAGTGGTTCTTGATGAGAATGGACTGGATGTTCTGTCCTGGAGAAAACATCAAGTGGAAGACAAGAAAAACAGTTCTCACAAACAAGAGCTCAGGAGGAAGTCTGAACCCACACAAGAAATTCCATTGATTCGAGGAAAACTCTCCACTTCTGAAAAGAAAGTTGTACCAGAAGCAACAGTTCCCACTGTCAGTTATCAATCTATCGACGCTGGGACGGCTATCAATGCCTTTGAAAAACCAAAAACAAGCCAACCATCAAATCCTCCACTTACTCGGTCTCCAACACCGCCACCACAATCTCCGATGGCAATTCTAAACAAGCAAGTTCCTGCACCGCCTCCACCTCCTACAAACCCAGCAAAGCAAAAACATCAACCACCCAAGGCGGCTGGTTTGGCGGCATCTTCAAATCTACCTCCATTTAATAAAGGTGAATCCGGGGGATCTTCAACCGGACAAGGCAGCACCAGTGCAGGAACAAGGAATGGTCAGGTAAAAGTGAAGCCGTTGCACCGGGATAAGGTGAACAAGAATACTGGCCATTCCATGGCGTGGGACAAAATTGATGGTGGCTCTTTTAGGTAATTTTAATTCATCTTTTTTTGTTTTAATAAGAATATAATTAAGTAGTAGTTCAACTTCAATATATATATCCTGTTCTTTGGATTCTCAAGTTTTTCTGTGTATATATTTTCAGGGTTGATGATGATCTTATGGAAGCCCTCTTCGGATTCGTTGCCACCAACAGAAAATCCCCTAAAAGAGACAACTCGAGCAATTCAAAGAATCTTAGTTTCATCCCACCAGCACAAATTTCTCTCCTTGATGCCAGAAAATCCCAGAACATGGCGATTGTTCTCAAATCTCTGTCAATCTCTCGCAATGAACTCCTGGGTGCATTAACTAATGGTCATGGTCTAAATGCAGATACTCTTGAGAAGCTCATGAGAATTGACCCAACCAAAGAAGAAGAATCCCAAATCCTTGAATTCAGTGGGAATCCCACTAGACTGGCTGATGCTGAATCCTTCCTCTTCTATCTTCTGAAAGCTGTGCCATCGGCATTTGGTCGTCTTAGTGCCATGCTTTTCAGATCAAATTATGATGCAGAGATTCTTCACTTCAAGGAATCTTTACAAATAGTTGATTCAGGGTGCACGGAGCTTCGAAATCGAGGGCTCTTTATCAAACTTCTGGAAGCAATTCTCAAGGCTGGTAATCGCATGAACTCGGGAATTTCTAGAGGAAACGCCCAAGCTTTCAAACCAACCTCACTTCGAGAGCTATCCGATGGAAAAACTACTTTACTTCACTTTGTCGTGGAAGAAGTAGTCCGATCTGAAGGAAAACGCTATGTTCTTAACCGAAATCGTAGCTTGAGTCGAAATAGCAGCCTACGAAGCAACAGCAGTAGTGTGATTTCAGAGAATTCAACGTCAAATGAAAAAAGAGAGAAGGAATATATGATGCTGGGATTACCTGCGGTAGGAGGGCTCAGTGCCGAATTCTCTAATGTAAAGAAAGCCGCCCTAATAGATTATGATGCCTTTGCTTCTACTTGCTCTGTTCTCGCAGCTCGTGCAAGAGAAGTTAGGGCATTTGTGTCGCAATGTGCTGCTGCTAATGGCGAAGGGGGATTTGTAAAGGAAATGAAAGGTTTTCTTGAAGCAGCAGAGGAAGAACTGAAGAGTTTGACAAAAGAGCAGACTAGGGTGACGGAACTTGTTAAAAAAACAACAGAATATTACCATGCAGGAGCTTCCAAGGATCAAGAAGCACATGCACTTCAACTATTTGCCATCATTAAAGACTTCCTATATATGGTTGACCAGGCATGTGTTGTGATTGCTCGAAATCTGCAGAGGAAAACGCCATCATCAAGTATTGAACACTCGCCTAAGTCACCAGCATCAAGAGTACCAGTAAGGTTCCCGAACTTGCCTGAACGCTTTATGCTCGAAAAATCTATGAGCAGCTCTAGTGAATCGGATTCAGATTTTTTAATAGATATTTATCAATTATCATGGAAGGGAGTGGACCAATGTATATAGTTGTTGCACAAAATATTTCAGAACATAAACATTTCCCATGTATACATGGGCAAGTGATTTTTGGATTCATCAAATTGTTTGCAAGTTCTTATTAAATATTCAAATAAACATTTGTTTTTTTCATCATTGTTTAGATTTGTCAATTTCTTTGAAAATGCAAATGCTTTTTAATTGATGCTATCAAAAAAGTGATCAAGATGATTAAGAGATAAATCTCAAGCTATTCTAACACAAATAATGTGGAAAAATCTTATGATATTTAGAGATTAATTAGTGATATTTTAGCAGTTAATTTCTGGATTCACTTTTAAAACATAAAAGATACAACGAGAAAAGAAACAGACACAAAAAAAAAAATGAAACCATGACTAACAAAAAGTGATAAGAATATATAATAGCTATATTTTTTTTTTCTTTAAATGGATCTAGAAAGTAACTAGTAAGATGTTACTAATTACTCTATAAACATCGTTAAATTTTGATTTTTCTTGTAACAGAAGGGATATATAGAAGAAATAAAAAAAAAAAATTTGATAGAAATAACGCATTTCTTATACAGAATATATCATAGCTTGAATATGGTTTATCCAAAATCTTTTATTCGATAGGTAAGATTAAGATTAGGCTATGATTATTGGTATTATATTTGAATATAATTATGATTATACTAGCACTTGGATACCCATTATCATAATAAGACGAGGAAAACACTAGATTTCTCTCATGGAAATGGAATCATGAGCACACAACAGCGCAGTTCTTTTCGGTTACAGATGAGAATTCCATGCTGCAATTGAGGGAGAAACAAAGCACACTACTGGGTATGTTTACCAGTTTGAATAGAATATTGGACAACGGAAATACGGGAGTGTATCAGTTATCGCCTTCCTTTCTCGTTGCCCTTGACTGGAGGAAATTTTCCTTCTTTGACTTGATGAATCACAGAAATACAAAGCTTAGAAATAGGTACAGTTGCTTGCAATGCAAGAATTGAAGAGCAGTTTGAGCCTGGATTTCGATCCTGCAGGCTTGGTTGATTTGGCTAAAATTTACTTCTTGCCCATATGGTAGAATATTTTTGTTAACTCCCATTAAATAATGCTGCAGGCGGCCTGTAGGGAACACTAACATTGCAGATTAAAGCTGTCACGTCCTAATTACCGAGACATCAATTTCCTTCACGCTTATTGAAGTTCATGCCCAACACAAGTAATATTGAACCTCGTGGTCTGTAAATTTGCGGGACAAGACGCCTGGAAAATACATCTTTACAAAAGCAGAGCATGGTACCATCACAAATACAAGTAAATATATACAAACTATTACAGGGCCTCCTTGCATTTCTACCGATTTGATACTTTTGATCTCACACAACAATAATTTTTTTATTATTATTTCTACGTCCTACATCCATGCCTCCAAAGTTGATGAGTGAAAAACAGGGCAGTGCTCACTTCTTACCGTTTTCTGTCACACAACTAATCTGCCATCTATCTAGACAGCATGGTTAATGATATCCGGTTTCTCTGGTTGCAATTCCAATATACAGGGTTCCTTGCTGGAAAGCAATTGCTCCACTCCGTATGTACAATCATAGTCTAGAAATATATGCATGCAGCCTCCAATGTGAATGGACTACCCCTCACCCACTGTTTCCTGTAGAAAAATTTCTTTGTATCTCATTCCTGGTAGATTATGCATAACTCTATATCCGAAGCGTCTTGGAACCCTCCTGCGTATGTCATCATAACAATATGTCTATCATTTTTCGCATTCATTTATATCTTTCACCCCCTCAGGTTTACTTTGTTTACTAGTTTTCCCTTTCTGGTGCACAACTCATCTTTTTCCTTCCCCTAGTCCTCAAGAAGAGGACCATTAAATGGGGAATGTGAGTTTGTGACATGATTTAGAAGGAAATTCAGGGAGCAATGGATTTAAGTTAAAAACGTAGTGTTTGAGCATGTTTACATGGTCCTTCAGTCTACAAGATAATTCAGCAAAACAATTTTCTTTTTCAATTCATTGCTCTATTTTCCCCAGAATTCACAAATTGGATTGTCCTGAGTTTCAACAGATTGGGTCTAGAAGCTTAAATCAGATGCGTTTTAAGCTCAAATGCTTCTACAATTTTGATGTGCAACACAAAAAGATGCATTTCACTTATCTAATGCCATGTTGTGTTGACAATGACAGGTCCATCCATCAGGCTCCTTGTGACCCATTTTGAGTGATGGCCAATTGACAGACAATTATCTTTTTTTGTATTTTAGGAATGGCAGTATTTATTATTTAGTAGTTAAACCAGCAACTTAGTCAATTCTAGTTTTCTTTATGAATTTAATAGTTTTTTTTTAATTCAACTTTATATGGCTTGGTGTCTATAAATAAGCACCCTACCTAGACATTGAAAAAAAAGGTGGAACATTGAAATCATAACATAAAAAATTGACTTTTCTCAAAGATTGGATTGGTTCTCTAGTTTTGTGATTTGTCCATGGATGCACATCAATGGTAGTTGACTATTAATATACCAATTTCATTTCCACAAAGCACGTAATTGTAGGGAGAAAATAAAGATGTTTTTCAAACATTGAGCACATACCAACGTATAGACAGAAAAATCAAAAAAGGAAAACCAGAGGCAAAGACCTGGCTATATACCTCCAAGTAATGTATAATGTTTCAAATTGTTTTCCATTCCATGTAGATAATTCAAAGTAATTTCTACTTCATAAGAGTGTGGCAGGACTCTGGAACAGGACATACCTTATCTAATGGGCTTTTTGATGCCTTCTGTGCTCTATAGAAACCTGGCATTGGCGTGGGTTTGAAATTAGAGCTATGTCTTTGCTTTATAATCTCTTCCTCTTTTTCCTCCTGTGACAACATATAGCATGGAAGTCGATGGAATCATACAATCATAGTGTTTTGGGGCATATATTTAGGGAACACTATCATCAAAGGAAACCTACGGCAGGAAAAAAATTCTTTTGGTATGCAGACATGCATACAGAGACATACTTGACCGCATTCTTCTTTCAAATTATATTGATCTGTTTTCCGTTCATTGCCACATCATAGCAATTTGATACCAACAAAGAAAATGAGCATAATATATGGAAGTGTACCTTTGATTTTGTTCGAAGGTGTGTGCTCTCTGCCGGCTTAGCATTAGATTTTTCTTCCATTTTCATGGAAAGCTGAAATTTATTTTAAAAATGATCTTAACTTAGTGGTTAACAGAAAACAGCATTGTATGCTCAAGATGTCAAAATCTTTCACTAGAAGAATTTTGTCCAATAGAGAAAGAAGGATAGCAGTCCAAAGGATATACCTCTTTCCTTCTCTTTGCCCTTTCATCACTTTTCAAGACAAAAGAAGATGGGGCCAGCTTAGCAGTTTTCCTATCCACCCGACTGGATTTGAGAGATCTGTCACAAACAGTGACGCAACAATGAACTTTCCATACAAGGTCAATCTTTTAGGTGTTTGCACAAGAGCAACTTAGAGGAAGTAAACTGTAAAATACAATGTTGTTTCAAATTTCTTCATGATGTCACTCTATAAATCATATATACGAATGCTAAACTGCATGGTACTCTCACAGACCAATAGAAAAGTGTTAGTTAGCATAAGCCACAAATTTTGTGATGTTAGAAAGACAGGAAACAAATTATAAATAAAATGAGGAAGTTCAGAACACTGAAATGAAAAATCCCACTTGCAAAAGGCAAAATAGGTAAACTTCAGTATGGACGCTTTTGTTAAAGCTACCCAACTTAGTTGTTAAGTCACTTGATATGGTACCAAGCAACCTGGAATGAAATCCCATTCAAACTTGTGATAGGAGAGATTAAAGGAGGGAGAGGGATCACTCCCATCGTGTAGCTGAGAAGTCAAAAGGACTTCCTATGAACCAAAAAACAAACAAACAAGGAGCCCCAACCAAAGAATAAGACTGATAAAGTTGTTGAAATTTATGATTATACAAGCTCAGCATTGGATTCATATGTATTTAAAGCAAGCTAATCACAAGCGAAGTGCATGATAGATAAAGTAAGAAGAGGACCATGAGAATGGAAGTTTGGATTGACAAACATGGTGGTCTATAGGATGACTAGTTTACCACATAACACAAGTATTTCTAGGAGTTTAATTTTGCTCCTATCATTGATTAGCTTTCACCTTCTCCATCACCTGCCTCGTTTGTTAGAGAAAATAACGTAAATTTCAAAGCTATATATATCCAGCCACCCAACAGATAGAAATGAACATGTTTGCACATGTATGTCAATATGCAAGTGTGCATTTGCAAGACAAAAATATCACCCATGTTGCACAAATGCATTCATGCAATGATAAACACATTCATCAGGATACGAAGTAGACAATTTGAACATTACACTATATTCTCCGTTCGTGGTGTCATTGACGTGGAAACCTTAACATCTGTCCCTTTGGCAGGCACCTGCTCAAGAAAATTGAGATTTTGAGATTCAACAAGCTAAACATATCCGCGGGGTAGTAAAATTATTTTAAAGGTCATGCCATAAGCCTAACCAGGTGACGGACCTGCTTTTCTCTTATAGCTCTCTCTTCAGCAGAAGATTTCAACTGGCTAAAATTGTTTTGGAATGTCTTAAATGCTCTTTTGACAATGTCCTTATCCCCCATTTTCTCCCTAATAAATGATTTTCTAGTAGTTATAAGAGGATCTGGCTCAGAATTTGAGGGATCCATGGTCAGAGACAAGTGCAAGGATTTAGAAGTCACTTTCTTGTTCTCTCCAGCAGGAGGATTTTTGCTCCTTGGTAACAATGAGCCATTCAATTTCTTCGTGGAAGACTGTGATGCAGACAGTGAACTAGAAGTTGGCACACGCTTTGAGACCTTTGGAGTGGAAATTTGTGGCTGTTTAGTTACAAGTGGTTCTGGTTTCTTCTTTGCCCTTGCTATGTCTCTAACCTTGCTCAGTGGAATAATCTAAAACAGTATAGCAAAACATATGAGCTACTGATATTAATAAGAACCAAAGTTGCAAGAGGGACACAAAAAGCTCTGCGCAATTAGTTTTTTTTTTTTTTTCTGCGGCAATGGCCAAGTTCAGTAGCATAATAATTCACCTTTGAAGATCCCCTTTGATGATCGAACTTCACTTTTTCCTCTTTGATCATTAGGATGCTTTCCTTCTCTTTTTCTGAGTTCTTTGGCAATTCCCTCGTATCTTGATATCCCTTTTCCTCCTCTTTTATTAAAGCCAATTCTTCCAGCTTGGTTGACTCGGGGCTATCTAATTTGTTTTCCAGTTCTTCTTTCACTCTCCCGTTCGATGAGGCTTGACTTTGTACATCATTTGCAGCGTCTTCATAGAGCCCACTCAATGAGGCTTGACCATGTACATCAATTGCAGCGTCTTCATAAGGCTCATCGACATGGCCACCATCCCGCTCATTATCCAATTTACTTTCGTGCCAAATCCCTTCAGCAGAAGTTTGGCCATTGGACACATCAAAGCTGGAATCCGTCTGGCCATTCTTGCCCGTTAGATCTCCAATGTTATGGTTGTTTTCCATCGATGATTCATGTTCCATCTGCTTCTCCTGATCAAATAGCTCAGCCTTTCTAGCAGCAATCTTTTTGTAATGGGCCTCAAAGTAGGCCTTTTTCTCAGCTACAGATCCAGGAGTGGCACACTTCTCTACTTCCTCCAAGTACTTATTCTGTGAGAAGGACGACCATTTCTCCCAAGACAAAGAATCATTCTCAAATCTACCAAATGAAACTGATACTTGAAGAGCAGGATCTGAGGCAACTGTTCCTCCTATCTGTTTATGCAATCACAAGAAACCAAAATTCAAGAAAGAAACAGAATGACTGCTAATAACTACACAAGAACAGAAAGCATGGATTGGAAATCAATCAAGAACCTACAACAAAAATAAGTAGATTCAAGAAGACAATAACGATAACTAGATCCTAAACAAATGGGCAACATTTTTACAGATCAAGGGACAAGTGAGTGTACCTTATCTTCATAACTTGAGGCCGCAACTATTGATTCACCCATAACTACACAGCACCACTCCAGAGCTGAATGAATTACGACTACGACACAAACAGTTTACCCCATTGCCTGCAGTGGCAAACGCATGCCAACAATTCATTGAATAACAATGAAAAAAAGACTAAGAAGAAGCTAATGCCAATGAATGGAGACAAAGAGAAGAAAAAAACCACATAATAAGAAAGTATGAATGGGAGTATGCGATGGGTTTCAAAGTACTGTTTTTTTTCCTCTCTTTTTTAGCAGACGGACTTTTAGCTGTGCATTATCACTTCACCTTTTCCACCCTAATGGATCTTTGACAGTTTCTGGTACTTGTGGAAACTACTGATAACCCAATAATCAGACAGAAAGTTTTCTCTTTCTCTAGGGGTTGTTGTTTACGTTCAGTGGTTAGAGAAACAGAGACATGAAAAGATTTAAAAGGGTTGAGCCCAATTATGATTAGATTCAACCAAAGAAAAGAAAAGCAAGAAAGCACAATGATTACAACCGAACTTCTCAGCTAAATATTTTTTTTTTTAGTTTAATGTAGGTGTCCGGACCAGCTTGCGTGTATCTCAATTAATTCTACAGGCCCTGAAGTTAACGACCATGTAAGCCTCCAGTGAATCTCATATGAGCAACCACAGGGCTCGAACCTGAGATCACAAAGGAAGCAAACCTCTTGATCCCAAGTTCTTACCACTGAACCACCACCTAGATAGTTATTCTCATCTAAATATTAATATTGCTTGTTGTTTACTTGTTCATGTTAATTTTTTAAATAGTTTATATATAAATAATATTTTTTATTTATTTTTAATATCATCATCTTATAATTATTATAAAATATTAAAAAAATATCAATTTAATATTTTTTCAAGTCAAAATTATTTTTAAAAAACATATAAAAACAGAAGTAAAAGTTATGTCAAACACCTCATTTATCAGTATAACTTTAGAACAACATTGTCGGATTATTATTATTATTATTATTATTATTATAAGAAATCATGTTTGAATAAAGATTAATTTTTTTTTTTTAAAATGACCCTGTAAAAAGAATCGAGCCTACCTAGATTAATCCGCTAAACATGCGGTTCAAGTTATGAAATCTGAATAACCCAATAAAAAATAAAACAAAGAAAATCACAAACCCTATTTAAAAAAAAAATACAATATCGAATAATGCAACTTGAATGTAAAATAAGTAAAATAAAACAAAAATATATCGACTCGCATTAACTTTTCAAACTCATGACTTGATCATTTGACCAGAAATATCTTATTTGAAAAAAAATAACGAAGTTCAATTCTCAACTAATTAAATGTTAAAAGATAAAATTGAAAAAAAAAAATTCTACAAAATGATCTAAAACAAAAGAAAAGAAAATTAAGAGAATGAAGATCAAAATAAAAATAAAAAGTTAAATTAGATGATAACTATAAATTTTTTATTGGATGATGAAATTGA
>Ga0307515_10020001_pt1 | contig 11987 bp, 7 predicted proteins | sample 17_EM_MG_FD_194513 | JGI IMG/M metagenome (GOLD analysis project Ga0307515, IMG submission 194513) | Populus trichocarpa ectomycorrhiza microbial communities from riparian zone in the Pacific Northwest, United States - 17_EM | ecosystem: Host-associated > Plants > Roots > Unclassified | place...
CTGAATACCCCACGCCCATATATTCTCTGGGATGTATGGCGGCCTGAAATCCTTCCAAACCACCACATCATTCCAGCTTGGTAGAATGTTTTCTCTAGCATATTTTTTAGATTTTTTTTGCGCCTCATACCAAAAATCACACAACCTACATGATACAAACGTATTCTATATGAGTTAATGACAAATGAAATTTTAATATATAAAAGTAAAAAAAAACAATTATTGTATTGTTTTTGATGTTACCTTATTGTAACGTGATTCTTCTAAACCCTCATCGCAATATTATCATTTTCTCTATCCTACTCAAATTTAGCCTTGCATTAAAAATGTATAAAAAATAAATCAATAATTTCATTAAAGTAAAGGAATTAACATAAAAAATAGTTAAAATTTTAAGTTAACACTAACATTAAATCTTGTAAACCATGTATTGACATGAGGTTTCCAATCAGGATGTTTGGAAACCTGACTCCATTGAAACAATGAAATTTCCATCGATAATTTAAACTCTGATGTTATTACTCGGGTGGCCTTAATGTTTGTGAACCTCAAAATCGATAAAATTAATGAAATATTAGTTGTTTATAAATTGTTAAACACAAACCAACTCAAAGCAAAACAAACTTACATTAAAATGTCGTCATTCCAATGCATCTCGTACTTGCATATGAATAGATTCCGCTGTAAAGGGACATCGTCTCTACGTTGTGGAACCACACTCGAAAAGGCAGCGTTGTGAGTCGATGCAAGTGCCTCTTCTTGGTCGGCACCTAATGACATGTTGTCATCATTGCTGCTAGAAGAACTAGCTGCGATCATTTGCTCACGACGTTCAGTTGATTTTTCCCTATGCATCTACACAAATTTGATGAATATTTGCATAAACAATTTCAATTTTTTAAAAAACATTCGGCAGCATCTCCCCTATACTAAAAACTACCTAGAATTCTCAATCTTGCAAATATACAAAATATATACCACAAAACAGTTGATTTTATTTTATTTCTACCAATAATTTTGGATTATTCAATTTCATCTCATTTTCAACATGATAATGTTTTTAATCCTAAATTGACAAGAATTTTTTGTAATTAAATTTAATCCTATATATTCAATTAATATTTCTACTACAATTTGACAATAACAATTAAAATTCAACAAAACAATAAAACATTATTGCAATGTAGACAATAAAATAGACAAAAAAAAATAATTTAATCCTATATATTTAGTTAACATTTATACTACAAATGTAATAATAACAATTAAAATTCAACAAAACAATAAAACATTATTGCAATGTATACAATAAAATAGACAAAACAAATAATACAAAAACAAACATAGGCTTTAAGAGTGATACAAAATGCTTACCTTAATAGCGTGCTTACTTTTAGAGTTTATCTACGTGTGATACAAAAAAAAAATGCATTGTTAATAAACTAAAGAAAAGAAGAAAAATAAGAAGAAAATACGTCAAAAGATTCACCATATATACCTGTTAATTGTGTTGAGAGAAAAACCTTAAATTATATTTGAGGACTTAGGAACACTTGAGACAGGAGAGGATTGAGAGAGTGAGAGTGTGAGAATGAGAGAAAAAAAAAGTTATGGTGTCATTGTTGGGTTTTATACTACGTTTTTACCGAGAGAATCACCGACAGAATCCCCCAAATTCACCTTGGTAAATTATTCTGTTGATGATTTCCTTGGTAAATTCACCTTGAAATTTTCATTTCGCACTAAAATTTTCAAAAAACCCTCCAGATTTTTCGAGGTCTGTTTGTGATTCTGTCAATAAAAATGTAAATAGTAAACACAATCAGAGATGCATTAATTAGAAGCACGTTGGAATTTGCAGTACATCGGTAATTTCCTCGGGAACCTACCCACTCACTCAGTGGACTTTAATTGTCATCACCGACATGAGAAGGGGAACATTTCCCTTCGTCTCTAGAATACATCAATGGACACAAATCGTCGGTATTTCAATAGGTGTTGTCGCGGGGTCGCGCCGCGATGTCGTCTAGCGACAGTGAAGGCTTTATATCGTGCATTTTGAAGAGGTGTTGTGTGTTGGGAAGAGTTTTTTAGATTTAATTATAAAATTATGATTAATGTTTAGGAGTCGCCACCTAGTATTATTGTCACTAGGAACCTATGGTCTGCGAGAGTCTGGGTAAGGGACTGGTTATGCAAAGGGAAGACGCATCACCCCCAGTGCACCTTACCTCAGGTAAGCTGCATTGTTATTTAATTGATTTTCTAGGTCGAGTTTCTATTTGTTGGTCTTTTCTAAGGTTCAAGGTAGATCTCTCTTCATGAGAAAGTCTATACCTTATTGGGTTAAATCCTAACCGTTCTAAAGTCTAAATTTTAGCATCGCATTTACTTACATCTTGTATCTTTAAAACTCGAGGGTGTACTTTATCGTGTAATTTTACACCCTACAGATATTAAAGTCTACATCTAGACCATAGAAAAAATATTGGAAATTTTTTTTCTCGATATTTTGATCAAACCCTAATGGATAATCATAAACTAGTTATGATATCCAATTTTTGGATTTTCAAAACATGAGAAAGATGCAAAAAAGTTTTTATAAAAATATGTTTGGAAATTTTTTAGGATTTGTTCGTATTCATGAAAATAATTTTTTTCTTTTTCTTTTTGAAAAGGGAAATTAATTTAAACGTTTTTGAGATTTGGGCCGATCTTAGCCCAACAAACCTCTTTTCTTACCTTTTCTTTTTGGGGCCGGGCTGGACCCGGCCTAGACATTGAGGCTGGGCAATTTTTTTCTTTTTTCTTTTTGAGGGGAACAATTCCCTTCTCCTCTAGAATACACATACAGACACAAACCGTCGGTATTTAATGACACCTGATTGTATCTGTATTCCCTATCTATCCATCTTGCAAATACTTAAATTGAAAGCTGCACGCATAACACAATAACACAAGTTCACATAACAATTATAAAATAAATAATAAATACTTCTTTGTTGAGAATTTAATCAATAACTATTACATGATAGTTAGTCAGAATTGTCTTCTTCTTCTTCAATTGACTCGTCGTTAACTTCATCGCAATCTTTTATATTGATAACATTGCTATCATCATCTTCATCGACTTGTGCTTGTCCACTGAGCTTAGAACAACATTTAACTCCTCAGCGTCAACATCAACAAAAATATTATTGAGGACACGAAAATTTGAATTTTCTTCTAAGACAATCGATGGAGTAACTCAAAATGGTTCAACCAACTCACTAATTTAAAAGACATCATCTCTCACATTTGAGTCATCGTTCTTATCCTGAACAACCTCGACATAACCCCTATGTTTGATTTTCAATACGGATAACCATTCAACTCTTGAACGACCCTTTCTAAAGAAAGGGGTGTATGTGTAATAAACTAGCTGGCATTGCTTGATGAAAACAAAGACATCGTTAACGTTGTGGAGTCTAGTTTTTGAGTTAATTTCAACCAAACCATGATGAGGATCTACTCTGATTCCTATGTTAGTGGTGTCATACCAATAGCATTTGAATTAAAACACTCTATGATACTCGCTATGATATTACAATTCAATTACATATTCTAATTTCCTAAAATAGTCTACTTCAAACTCACTAGAAGTCGATCTCTTAACACAAACACCACTGTTATATATCTTTCTACCTTGCCCATATTCTTCAATATGAAACGCGTATCCATTGACAAAATACTCATTGTAGCACTTCACATTTCTTTCAGGACCCAAACTTAGTAAAGACAATGTAGCATTAACATTCATTCCCAGTTGATAAATCTTGTACATCAAGTACCAATGAATAATAAATGAGAATTCTGTAACAAAATTAAGTATCATGATAGATAATGAGTTTGTGATAGTACTTACATGTGTTTTGAACCAAGTGGCAAATTGTTCATCTTGCAATCGAAAGATTTGAGATTCGATCAGCTATGAGTTATTAGATAGTAAATATTGACGATGTTGCCTATGAGATATTCAACAATGTATGAGTTTGTGATATTACAAGAGATAAATAGTCCATTTATAACAAAGTTTAAGTAGTATATATACTTACTGAATAAAAGGTCTCAGTTCATCACAGTTAAATAGCACATAATTATGTACTTGTCTGAATTCTATTTTAGACAAATATCTGACAATATTTTTTGGTGCGGGTCATCCAGGATTGGAGAATATTGACAAGTTCTCACTCGAAGGCACTTCACCACCATCGTCATGCCTTGGAACGCAATTGATTCTTGTTCTCAAATGAGGCTTGAAATAATACAAGATACATGTTGAGATCTCCTTAACAATATAGGCCTCACATATCGAAGCCACAACATGCGCCTTGTTTTTAACCTTTTTCTTAAAGTTGAACAACTACCTACATGGAATTAAACAAATGCTTTCAATTAAAAAAACAATGAAAATACATTTCTAATTACATTGCATGTGTAATCTCTAACCTCTCAAATGGATACATCCATCTATACTAGACTGGGCCTCCAACTTTTGCCTCATACGGTAAATGTATGAGTAGATGCTCCATCAAGTCAAAAAATAATGGAGGGAATATCATCTCAAGTTTGTATATTGTTTTGACGATATTCGTTTCAAGCCTCTCAATGTGCTGTGTCTGCAACTTGTTGGAGCATATAACTCTAAAGAAATGACTGATCTTCATGAGTGCATCCCATATCCCCTATAGCAATAAATCATGATAAGTTAATGAAATGAGTGTTTTCATAAACACGTAGAAGTCATGGCTCTTCATTCCATACAATCTGCAATCCTTCAAATCAACCAACCTTAATATGTTCGAGGCATGTCCATCGGGAAAATGTAGACTCTTATGCCATTGGTAGACTAGTAGTTGTGTATTCTTCTCTAAGGCGAATCTTGCTTTGGGCTTTACGACCCGTGACCCATCACAAACCAACTCCATATTTTTACAATGACAAAACAACGTTATATCTATTCTAGCCTTGATGTCGTCCTTTGTCTTCCCCTTCACATCCATGACCGTGTTGAAAATCACGTTCTTTTCTATGTGCATGACGTCAAGGTTATAGCAAAGAAGATTGGTCTTCCAATAAGAAAGCTCTCAGAAAATACTTTGCTTTACCTAATTGTAGGTCAAACCAAAACCAAGAAAGTTCTGTTTACCGGATTGGAAACCAAACACAATGCATCATACTTTGACACCACGTCATACAATTCTTCACCAGAAAGACACGAGGGTGAAATATCCTTTTCAACTATGCCAATAAAAAAATCCTTTTCATAAGAAATGTCGGTGGCAGTAAAAAAAAGACATTTTACCCCTGTTTGTTAGCGTGAATGCCTTGTTATTTTCCATGCAGTGTGGACATGTTAGTTTTCCATGCGTGCTCCAACTAGAAACCATTCAATAAGATGAAAAATCATTGATAGTCCACATCAAAGCTGCCCTCATAAGAAAATTATATTTCGTCGATACATCATACACATCTCTGAAGGTAAGTTGTAAACTATTAGAATGATCGACGAACAAGAATAGGGTGTAGAAAAGGATTTAAATAGATTAAATCCATTTGTACATAAGATAAGATGTATATTTTGCTGTTCCATTGAAAATTGAGGATGCACCATATTGTGACATGCACGGTGTCGGACGACAAGTAAGGCTCCTAGATTGAGGGGTTTTTTGGATATGTTTGAAAAATCATAAAAATATGATTTGAAGGGTTCAAGAGTCACCACCTAATATTATAGTCATTATAAAACCTATTGGTCTGCGAGAGTCTAGGTAAGGGGAGTAGTTGTGCACGAGATAGACTTACTACCCCTAGTGCACCCTACCTATGATAAGCTGCATTATTTATTTATCTGATATAAATTAAGGTATTCTTGTATTTTCTAACCATTGGTCTGTCTAAAGTTTAAGAAATGTCCTCCTCGGTAATGAGGTCCTTATGAGGTTAAATCCTACCCATTCTAGAGTTTAAACATAAAAATGAGAAAAAAAAAATTTTATTCAATATCGGGAATATGTCTTACGTATAAGTTCATAATTCCGTATATTAAAAGAAACAAAATAAATATTTGGTGTTTTTTTAATGTAGGCCAAGTTCTCATAGCTTTCATAAACTAGTTATTAAATCCAAAATGCATGCAAAATGTCAAGACTATTTTTGTGATTTTTAGTATGCTAAATTATGTAAATATGATTTATTTTTTTAGAAACTTGGCCATATGCACACAAATAAAAATGTATTTTTTGTATTTTTTTCAAAATAGAGAATTTTTTTTTCCTGTAATTTTAAAGAAAAGCATGTATATTTAATACTGAGTTAGTATCTTATAGTATAAGTCTACAACCCTAATATTAAGTAAAAGGGTTAAACAAACATGTGAGGGAACAAATAATTTTAAAATAGCTCCTGAATTTTTTTAGAACTTTTTTGGAAAATATTTGAGAACCGTTTGGCAAAAGCATAAAAATGAGGAAAGAAACATTGTTGGAAAATTAGTAGAGTGTGTTTGCCAAACACGGCTTTAACTAAAAATCAAAGGCTTAAAAATGTCTTAAGGTGTTGTTTGGCAAATATGCCTTAAGAACAAATATTGCATTTTTCCTTTGATAAAAAATGAGCATGCGAAACACTACCTAAATTGTAAATGGACTCAACCCAGCCACGTGGGCTGGGCTTCCTAGCCCAAAGGCCCAAGCCCATAAAGATGACCCAAAATCATAAATGAAAGAACAGATATCGAAGAAAAAACAAACGCTTGAACTTTGCTAAGAACATGATGAACAAGAAGGACGAACCTAGAAACATGATTCCAAAAGCATATTAGATTACATCAAATTAAAGGCACAAATAAATGCAAAATCAACATTCAAGCAACATTTTAAGGCTGAATTAGGACAACAGTCCTACAATCATCATGATTATTTGGTTTTTGTGAAGAACACGGATGAAGAACCAAAAATTAAATGACATGATTTAAGTGTTTTTAAAGCATTAAGATGCTAGATTAGTGATCAAAAGTCTTGTGCGCATGTGTATGAACTAACAATCAATAAAAAAGACACGAATATCAAAGAACTACGGCAATGGTCAACCAAAGAATACCAACCCAAAATCCTAGAAATGTAGCAACAAAGCCTAAACCCAGAAAAATGCAATTTAACTTAGAAAAACAAACTAAACCTAACAAACAAGGCTTAAACAAGCTTAAAACAACTTGTTTTAATCATCAAAATAACAAAAAATAGAAATTTGATAAAAAAAAAAACAATAAGCAAAGTCCATGATGACAACAAACAAAAATAGTTTCTCCCTATGCATAAAAATTGTTATATTGATTAAACTTATTGTCTTGAAGCTTAAACAACATGCCTATAACTTCAAGAAACCAAAAAGGCTACCCTAAAACAATCTAATCCATAGCAACATCAAAACTTAACATAAATTGTCATGGCTTCACAAATGATTAACCAAACATTCAAACATGCAAAACAACATGATACATTATCATATACAATACCATTATCATGTTCTAACACTTTAAAACTAGGCAATTAAACAAAAACTTGAACATATACAAGTTATATTCAAGGCATGTTTAAACATCTCAAAACAAGAATCATAGCTTTTAAACAATAAAAAAAACTTTAAATCATCTCGATAGTTTTAGCGAAAAGAAAATCTTTGAAGCTTTCATTTTACTTGTATGAATAATAAAGCATAACTATAATCTTTTAAAGTGTATGAATAACTTTAAATCATCTCATTTTTCACAGGAGAGCATCGCTTAGCAAACTAGATTGTTTTCTTTTGATTAGAAAGGACTTTACTAGGCATATAATATAGGCTTTGGCTATTAGTTATGAAAGAAAAGGATATTTACAAGCTCAAGAGGTGTCTAAGGGCTCTCAAGACTAAAGATCACTAGTGCTCGTTCCCAGGCCTTCCATTCTTTCTTCATGATGGCCTCTCAGATCTTAAGATTTATCTTGTAAAATGATATTGTCATGCCTCCCAGTGTCGGGCTTGAATTGCTTGTCTTTGTTTTCTTTGTTTGGTTTTGAGCATTATTATCATCATCATTGCACGGTATGCTAAGCCTCTTTGAATCTCTACGTGCCCCTTAGCTTTTATTTAGGCACTTTTGATATTTCCATTGATCATTAAAGATCATCTTGTATAATTCCACGGTTAAATCATTTTTATAATCCTCGTATTTGCCCCCAATATAAGGTGTGATCCAAGTCATGGTACTTTTGCAAGAAAAATTTTACTAGGCTCAACGGGGACTTGCAAGGGATATTTTTCAAGTACCGTGAAAGGATTATCCAAGATGGCCTTTCATTATCTCAAACGCATGCATTTAGGATCAATAAGCTTTGCTCACATCCTGAAATGACTTGGGATTTCTTATCATTTCATGATCAAAATTGGTGGCATTTTTTTTTGTAATCCCTTTCATTCTGAAATGACTCGAGAATTTCTCGATACTTCTCAAGATAGCATTCTGAAAATTCATAATTAGATTGCATTCATTATTTTAGTACAATCCTTGTATGATTTTGTAAATCTATATCCCTATAAAATTGGTACTCAATACACATACCCATAATATTATATTTACATATTCATAAGTTTACATTACATCATATTGACATATTCATAAGTTCGCATTTATGTTCTAGCCTCGTTATCATCATGGGTTTATACAAAAGTGTTGAATGACAATTACACAACTAGTACATTTGTTCATACAAAATACATAACACATTACAACAAGCAAATACTTAATTTATTCGAAAACATGTGGACCCGTGGAATGGGATTCCTACGCACCTTACAATTACAACTCTTATTATTTCTTCAACTATATTATCCTTGCTCGTAGGTCCCAACCTATGCATAGGAGTGGTAGGGACCGGAGTTAATTCATTTGCCAAAGTTATTTTGTTTCGTTTTATTCTAGTCATCCTTTACAAAACCACTAAATACATTTATCCGCATTGTTCCAACCCGATCATCCATCTTAGATGCTGTTAACCGTAACTAATCACAATATTCGAATCCCATCATCCCTCTTGGATATCATTAGCCGAAGCTAATTACAACTTTTAACCCGGTCATCCATTTTGGATACCATTAGTCGAAGTTAATTACGATTTTCAACTCGTTCATCCATTTTGGATACCATTAGCCAAAGCTAATCATTATATACACACCCCGTCATCCATTTTGGATGCCATTAGCCATAGCTAATCACAATATTCAAACTCGGTCATCCATCTTGAATCCCATTAGCCATAGCTAATCATAATATTAAAACCCGGTCATCAATCTTGGATCCCATTAGTCGTAGCTAATCACAATATACACACCCGGTGATCCATCTTGGTAGCCGTAACTAATCATAATACTCAGCCTGATCATCCATCTTGGATGCCAGTAGCTAAAGCTAATCATAATGTTGAATCCAGTCATTCATCGCGATTGCTATTAATCGTAGTTAATAACAATACTCAACCCGGTCATCCTTCTCGGATGCCATTAGCCATAGTTAATCATCATGCCCAAGCCCTATCATCCTTTTAGGATGCCATTAGCCAAAGCTAATCATCAAAATCCAATCCCACATTCTATGAATGATTCATTATTCACACAAGATGGTAATAGATCTTTTGTAACATATTAATTTCAGAGAATTAATATTATGCTAAAAGAGGGTAGAAAGCCACCTACTTGTTCCTCCTATGGAGTGCCCTTATTCGGTCAAAGGTCCGATTCTGATCGTACCACCTGACATATCACATGATCATAATCAACATACTTGTATCAAACAACCATATAACAATCACAATACATATCCCAAGAGTTTACATGTTCACATTCAAGTGTTCCACACATTATACAATCATACAATGAACATCATCACATCACGACATTTCTCTTTCTTTTAAGCGTGGCCACTCGCGAGAGTCCTAGTGTTTAGTTTTTGAGTTTCGTAGTGATTTAGACTGGATCATCGACAAAATCATCGTAACAACCAAGTCATTTCTGATATGGGATTCATCAACGAAACTAGGTCGTTGCTGTCACAGAATGTCGTCAGCGAAAACTAAGCGTGGTCACTCGCGAGAGTCCTAGTGTTTAGTTTTTGAGTTTCATAGTGATTTAGATTAGATCATCGATGAAATCATCGTAATAGTCAAGTCATTTCTGATATGGGATTCGTCAACGAAACTAGGTCGTTGCTCTCGCAGAAAGTCGTTAGCGAAAACTGGGTCGCTGGTGACACGGAATTGTCATAAAAAACTGGTTCGCTGGTGACACAGAATCATCAGCGAAAATTGGTTTGCTAATGACACAGAATCGTTAGCAAAAACTGGTTTGCTGGTGGCACCAAAATTGGCAGGGTAATCAGTCCTACGACTAACGCATGGAATCGTCAGTGCACTTATTCAACTGTTGATTCAGAAATCTTTGATGAAAATTGCGTCGCTGACGACCCAAAAATCATCGACGCAATCCATGTCACTGCCAATTCAGGAATCGTCAGCGATAATCAAATCATTTTTTATCTCAATCTTTCCTTCATCTAAATGTAAGGTTTACGCTAGGCTTTCCCTTTATTCGACACACTCCAAATAAATTTGGACATGTACCAAAACCAACCACATTCACATTTATCACAAGGTTATCAAACAAAATCACCATTTCTAGGCCGAAACCTAATGTTGCCATAATCTTGTATTCTATGTTTTCAATCTCGTCATGTCACTCAATAACACAATCTAATACTCAATTCACATCATGCAATAGTTCCATTTCTAATTTTTACCTTCTTGACCGAACATTGTAACTTATTTCTTTCAAGTTTTTTACATGTATTCCGTCATTTCTAACACACTTTTGTTCTCAACCACAAGTCATACTCAACATTCAATCACTTTGATTCACACATATACAAGTTCATCTATCACATAACAAAATCAAGACATTAGCATGGTATGATTTTTGTTTTTGCTCTAGCATACCTCTAAGGGCTTAACAATAACACAACTCTACACATGCAATCATTTCATCACATTTTCATATAATTTCCTCAATCCCATATGAAAAATCAGTCATTAACATACGCATGAAGTTTCTATTTAGGTTACAGCACATTTTTAAAAGTTTAACAAAGTTATAATTCATGCATTTTCACATTTCATCACACAATTTGCACATTTCTTCTTTTGGCTGGCCCCCTTCTCTTAGGTTTACACATTCAAAATCCCTCAAATTCGTTCATATTTCTTTAGTAGGAGACTGCACTAGTGTTCATCTATTCATTATACTACTTAGATCTTCTCATTTTAATCATTTTCGAAATTATATATGTAAGGGAACTTAAGCTTTCTACTTTAGGGTTTCATCCTTCCATTGTCCCAAAGTTATGAGGTAGTAACTAGCCAATGAAAAATACTTCTCTTACCTCACGTTTTTGACAACTTTAGAGCTAGTTTTGGTGGTATGGTTCTTCCTTTAATCTCAGTTTTCTTATCTTCCTTTTCTGTTGTTTATCTCCAGCCGACCTTCTAGACTCTCTCTTCTTCCATGTTTTTGGTCTTCTCTTCTTTTTCCCAACTCTCTACTCACTCTACACTTAAGGGGGTTTGCATGCAGGCTGGCCTGGTCTGGTTTTCTTCTTGGAAAGGAGTGTGTTGTTGCGATGTCGCGGTCGCACAAATTAATTACCCTAGCTTCAAACACAACACACAAGATAGTATAAAGCAAGCAAGGGGTCGATCCCACGAGGAAGTTTCAAGTCAGATTTTTATGTTGCACGTTATGTAATTGGGGGGATTTGGTTTGTGATTATCTAAACTATGGCAGCAATTAAACTAGCAAACAAAATCAATTAGAACCGAAACTTATCAAGAAAACAAACCTTGGTCGCAAGCACACATCCA
>Ga0307515_10020004_pt1 | contig 11986 bp, 6 predicted proteins | sample 17_EM_MG_FD_194513 | JGI IMG/M metagenome (GOLD analysis project Ga0307515, IMG submission 194513) | Populus trichocarpa ectomycorrhiza microbial communities from riparian zone in the Pacific Northwest, United States - 17_EM | ecosystem: Host-associated > Plants > Roots > Unclassified | place...
TAAATGCATGCTTACACAAATGTGCAAATGGGTGTGCACGTGTGCAACCTTGGGGAAAGAATATGAATATGAGAGAGAGAGAGAGAGAGAGACCGTGATATCAGAGGTCCAGAGTGTCAGATTATCTCGGAGAAGTTGCATGATCAATGTGCTGTCCTTGTAAGACTCCTCACCCAATGTATCCAGCTCAGAAATAGCCTCGTCAAAAGCCTGCCCAAATATAGTACTTTTTAGTGATGTCAATAGGACCAAGAAATTTGTCAGTGATTGGTATGCAATTAAAGATATCGACACTAAGGACTGAATAGATCAACTTATGTTTAAGGAAACATGGCTTATCAACTAGGTTTTATATTAATACAGAACAAATTGAGTATAAAAGAACGAGTGTGCTGGTATGAACCAATTACAAAGCAAACTGATTTCACTAAATTGTAATATTATTTAGTAAAGTGAAGAAGGGACAAAAAAGATATCTCAATGAACGAACATTAATGAAACATGACAACCCTATGGACCAATACATAGTTACATTTAGGGGAGAAACCAAATGTACTGGCATCAATGCTTCACAAACTAACTAAACCAAGTTTGAGCAAACAATTTACTTAACATTATTGACCCAACAACTATTAAAGCACTCAATACTGTTAGCTTCCACAAGTTAATAGCTAGGATCCAATTCCATGCCAGTTATAAAATTTACTAATTAAAACCAACGAGAGGAATGGAGAGCCAGAAATATGCTCCCAAAAGCAAAGAAAAACACCAATCACTTCCTTTTACTCAAAATAATAATGAAAAGAAAACAAAAGAACATGCTTTTCACAACTTGCCTATAAACATAGAGGCAAATACATGCTAAATGCTATTGTATGCGAGGAAATACCTGCTTGGCAAGATTGCAAGCACGATCAGGAGAGTTAAGGATCTCATAGTAGAAGACAGAGAAGTTAAGAGCAAGCCCAAGCCTTATTGGGTGAGTAGGAGCCAGTTCAGTAAGTGCAATATCCTGCAACAAATAAAACAAAAGCAAACTAATCAGAGAAATAATAGTTGCACATATAAAGCTAAATAGCACAAACAACAATGACAATAACAATTCAAATTTATAAAAATTGGCAACATGCTGGCACAAAAAGGGCCCACCTGAGCAGACTTGTAAGCCAACAAAGTGCTCTCAGCAGCTTCCTTCCTCTCAGCCCCCGTCTTGAACTCAGCAAGATACCTATGGTAATCACCCTTCATCTTGAGGTAAAATACCTTGGACTCAGCAGATGAGGCAGAGGGAACAAGATGCGACTCAAGGAGGTTCAAGATTCCGTCACAGATCTTGCTGAGCTCAGCTTCAATTTTGCCCCTGTACTCCTTGATGATTGTGACATGATCTTCATTTCCTCTGCTCTCTTCCTTCTGCTCAATGGAAGATATGATCCTCCAAGAAGCCCTCCTAGCTCCAATGACATTTTTGTAGGCTACGGAGAGCAAGTTCCTTTCCTCCACAGTTAGCTCCTCCGAATCAACTGTCTTTGCAACTTTCTCCATAAACTCCACCATTTCTTCATAACGTTCAGCCTGTTCGGCCAACTTGGCCATGTAAACATGCTCTTCACGTGATGATTCAGTTGGCGACATTTTTATATCAAACTAAAAGTTACTTCTGCAAGGAAGTTCCAAACACATGTATCATTAGAATGAGCTGGACAATATCGAACTCTAAGGGCTACATTTAATTACATAACTAGCTTGCACAGATTCATAAATTAACTCTTCCATCAACCACTCAATAACATGTCTCCATCTATTGATTCTTAACTTTTTCATCCGTAAGTTATTAATAATTTACAAAAATTGCAGACCTTTTGCAAGCTTTAGAATGAAATCCCTCAAGCTTGAACCATGTCAGCTAGAGCCTAGAGACGCTAAGAAAGTTGAAATAACACAAGTTCTCAACAACCCCAAAAAGAATGGCAAGAATTATCCTTCAAAGATCTTTGCAACATTAACAAAATCACAGCCCTAGATCAAGTTATGAGATCTGATTTCTACAAGTCATTTAGAAAGTCGTTATTGTTTTTACAACAAAAAATTTAATCCCAAAACCGACCATCTAGAAATGAATGTCCACTCTCCAATTAATAATAAATCAAACTCTAATTCCTTAATTTCTCCAACATTTTCTCGTTAATAAAACAGATCAGATTCACAGACGTAAATGGAAACGGCAAAACCACACCTTAGCATACAAAAAGTTTCATCTTGTAACAATTTCACTTGGAAATTCAGACTCTTGGCCCCATAATTAAAAGCCCGAATCCAAGCTACCGATCCCATTACTTTCAAAAATATTCTTCGGCAAATCGTAACAATCAATTCTGACCTCATATGCTTTGCTATCTCCAAAATAAAATTAAAAACAAAAAACCTTCTGTATTTAGCGAAACCAACCAGTTAAGCGTCATAACACATTAAGATAAAACAAAAGACACCAAAACCAACATTTCCTACACTTTCTCAGCATCCAAACAAACCAGAAAATAATTAAAAAGCACATAAATCTCAGCAGATCGAAAAAAAAACACACTAAATAAATCCAAACAAATCACAAATAACATAAATCCACAAAATTAAAACCACAGATCTAACCCTAAAAACAAAAAAAAAAATGTAACGCTACCTTGAAAAGAGAATCTGCAGACACGGGTCTCTCTCTGTGCGTGAAATGGAGGGGAAGAAACTGCGAGGGCGGGGTACTTTGGGCTCGTTAAAAAGACTGCGAGGGAGGGGTACTTTGGGCTTATAAAAAGAGAGGTCATGAAGTTAGGGGTCCAATGAGAAAGTGACAAGTATTGGGTGGCGGAGATTTCGTGGGAGTTCGTATTTTTCTTTTCTGATTTATTATTTCTGGGAAGGACACTCTAGCTTTGACCGTCAACGGAGATGGTCTGAACGAGTGATCCTCTGTGTGCGTGTGTAGTCGGAAGGCTAAAAAGTCTAAAAAGAAAGCAGCCTTTAATTTATTGATGATTCGACGGTCTGTGTGTGGTGGGCCCGACTTTCCTTTTCTTTTCTTTAGGTTGGTTATCACTTCAAGGAAAATTGGGACTTGGAATTTTGTTAGCCTTTGCCTTTGCCTTTGCCTAATCAATTATTATCCCATTATGCTCCTTCCGTCTTTTTAAAACCCAACTTGAATTATAGGTTGGACGGTCGATCTCAATCGACTTCAAAAACAAAATATATTAAAATAAAAATCTAAATAATGGTGTTCTTGTAAGAATAATTAAAAACAATCAATGGGTTAATAGCTATGTTTTTGTTATATTTTTTTGTTCTTAGATGGTTCTAGATCTCGGGTTGGTTAAGTCTGAATCAACCCAATTATTTGTTTAAATTTTAAAAAATGGTTTATACTTTCCATAATTAAAAATAAATTGATCAAGTATTTATACTTTTTATAGTAAATAATAAGAGGAGGAGGTTTCTTGGTATGTGATGAGTTATGACTCATCTTGAGATGCATTTGGTGAAAAGTAATCACTTGCAAAGAAATGAAATTAAATAATTGTTTGGAACTAAAAAAATTCCTTGTATGAACACTATAAAATTCCATAGTCATTAGCGTACGTGCTCATCATTCATTGGCAAGGCCTTATCACAATGCCAACAAAGAGTTACATCATCGATGAATCATTTCGTTTACTTCATTAAAGAGTTTAGGTTCCGGTCATGGTGTTATAACTTCTTCAGATGATGACCCACAATTCAATGACTTAAAATTCAAGTTATTTGATGTTTTGATAATAGTTAATTAAATGTTTATATCAATATTTTCTTCTTTGTAATCTAGGAAATTCATAATTAATGATAGAAGTCCTAGTATTCGTTTTGATGGGATTTAAGGATCCTCCAATGATAAAATCAGTAACTTTAAATGGATATTGTAATAAATAAAAGAAATAGCTTAAAAATCCAAGAACAATATTGATTGTTTTTGTTTTTATATGATAAATGCTTAAAGGGTTAAAGTATGAATGCCTAGAGAGTAAGAAGTTTGAACCTCTTACCTAAGTAATTCACAGATATTTATAATTTATAAACTTGTCGTTTTGATAGAGTGGAGGAACTGAAGAGTTATTTGGTCCTGGTGATATTAATGAGAGATGAAAATCTCTTATACTTTATTAATGAGGGGCAAACATCCATTACATATCATTAATAAGATGAAAATAAGGTATGTAAAACCTGAGATAAATTAAAAATAATGTAATAGAAATTATGGCGTAATAAAATAAAATAAGAAAAAGAATAGAATAAATTAGGGAAACAGAGTTAAGAAAAAAGAAAACTTTATGGTCGAATATATATGTTTTAAAAAAAGCAGAAATGGTCTACTTGTTTTAAGAAATATTTAGACCGATTTAAAGAAAACAATCAGAGTGTTTCCCAAAACAATTACACAATTTTGACTATTGTCTTTGTTATAACTTGACGGTGTGCAACAATAAAGAAAAAAACATTTTCATTTCTTTTTCCTTCCTTTCACCTTGAAGGACTAAAGAGTAAGGTCTATAAATGAAAAGATAGGGTTTTGAGAAAGAGAAAGGAACACATTAATACTAGAAATTCTAAAAGATTAAAGAGGGGGGAGATTAAATTAGAGAGAGAAAGTGAAGAAATAAAAGGAAGAAAGAGCAGCTTTGAAAAATTCAATTTGTTGATTTTTGAAATATATTTTATAATCAGGTAAGATGTTTGGAACTCCACTATGTCAATTTGAATTGATTTTGAGCAAATTTTAGCAAAATTGAATTAGAATTTTTGAGATGAAATTTAGAGAAAAGTAAATTTCTTAGAAATTGGTTTCTAGGAGTTTTGTAAACAGTTATGGGAGTGAATTCATGGAAGAACGATGAAGAAAATTGATAGGAAAGGAAGGACTATAAAGACGACCATAAAGAGAACAAAGGGATGAATTATGCATTTATGATATCAACTATTAATTGTGTGATAAGTGAGTGTTTGATCATGCGAATAATGATTTTTATTGAGTTGAATTAATGAAACGATGAAATATTGAGTAATTAAATGATTGGGTTTGGAAGGAAGAAATTGTAAATTGTATGAAATTGTATAAAATTTAATATAGATTGAATGATGAACTATTTTGTTGTGTTTGATTTGTGCTAAGTAACATGTTAGATAAATAGGTAACACTTTGATTAATTGAAGAATTGAGAATTAAATTGCTTGAAATAAGATGACTAAAATTGAATCTGAAAAATGTGTTTGGTGATGATGATGCAAGCGAGGCAACATGAGTTGTGCTCGTAAAGACTATTATGTGTCAGACAGCAGCAGGTAGGTGACATGCAGTTTGACTTTTTGTTTTGCGCATTTTCATTCAATTTATGAATTCCTTAAATGTAAGAGTACATGGTAATATTGTTGAACATATGTGAGACAAAAGAGTTTGATTAAATGATAAACTAAAGCCTCCTAAAGGGAATGTCGTAATTGATTTGGTATTCCGATAAAGGAATTGCCATGTGATAGGGACTTCCGTTGAAAGAATTGTTGTATGGTGTGGAATTCTATTGAAGGAATTGTTGTAAGCATGGAATTTTGTTGAAGGAATTGTCGTATGGTGTAGAATTTCATTGAAAGAATTGTCATGTAACGTGGAATTCCATTGAAGGAATTGTTATAATGAATAACTTTCGAGAATAAAAGCCAAATTGTAGGTTCTCCCATATGGATTGCCGAATTTAAATCGAAAATATTAAATGGTTGGTATATTGTAACATGGAAATGGAGTATGAATTACATTTAGAGGGTATTATGTTTAATAATTACATTTATTTGATGAAGTACCAAAATTAAGCTACTTAGTTTAAATGATGGAGATTAATTATGAAGTATTCATGATTATTTTGTGTGGGTATTTTAGGCACAACTCAAGATTGGCATGAATAGTTACTTTATTGCCTTTGTGTTGGTTTAGATTTCATATTAGGGACATATTTATATTATTCATTTTGGTTATTTATACTTGTAAATGATAAATTCATAGACTACTAAAATATGTAATCATAACTAATATCGAATGGTTTTAAAGTATGAACATTTTGTAAATATGTATGATATGATATTTATCGGTAATCTTTCCATAAATATTATGTAATGCATATATAAACGTCATATTATTATAATGTAAATATTAAGTTCTAATCATGAACTCTTTGTCATTGTAACAAGTAATTTAGTTGTTCATTGATTTTTTTTTCTAAAAATGTGATAAAGCATCATCATTATTATTGTGGGAACAATCTAGTTGAATGGATTAAATGGATTGAATAATGATTGAGATATGATATCGACATTAGAAAAATGGAGCTTTCAAACAAAACTTTGCCGAAATTTCAGCAGAGATAAAAAAAAACTTTTCCTTGGTTTTTTGTAAACCATAACATAATATTAAACTTGATATTGTTTGAAATTTTTGGGATGTTATATGGTAGGCCTTTGGAAAACCTTTTATACATCTATAGATGTAGGGTGATGATTATTTCTGACATGGACAATTCATGTTACTAGGCTAATGACAAAACCCTATGGTCCTTATATGGATATTTAACGATCTTCAGACCAATTAGGTTTGGCGCATAGCCAAGCTTAGGGGAGACATGTTGTCTTAGACTTAACACATGATCGAACTCAAGTATGTAGGGTGTAGCGACCTATCAAACTCACGTTGACTTGGGCTAGGCACATGGTTGAACCTAAGTATATTAAGTCTGACAATTTTCCATACCCATGTTGATTTGAGCTTAGCACAAAGTCGGGCCCAAGTATATTAGGTTTGGCAACTCGTTCGATTCACGTTTTGTTGGGCCCAACATATGGTTGGACACAAGTATATTGAGTCTGACAACTTCTTAGATCCATGTTACCTTAAGCTTAACACATGGATGCACCCAAGCATATTGGGTCTCGAAACTCGCTAGACCCCTACCGACTCGATTTCAGCTCTTGGCTTAACCCAAGTATATTGAATCTAGCAACTTATTAGACTCACATAGCCTTAGACTCAACACATAGCTAAACTCAAGTATATTAAGTCTGGTAACTTGCTAGACTCATACTAACTTGGGCTTGGCAAAGGATTAACCTAAGTATATTAGGTTTAGCAACTTGCCAGACTTCTAGTTATGGAGAAAAGATGAAAAATCTTCTAGTTATAATGAAAATGCTTTAAAGCATAACACTTCGTTTTGAGTAGATGGTATAAACTATTGAAGAATCAAAATATTTGAGTGAGATGTCAATTGATGAATTACAAGGTTTATCAGCAGCTCATGAACATCGCTTGAATTCAAAAAAGTCTACAGAATTTAAAAAAGTCTACAATATCCATTGAAGATGCATTGCAATCTCAATTGAACATGATGACAAAGGAGGAAGCTTTAAACATGATTAAGCACAATCAATGTGGTCAAGGTGGTAGAGATAGAGGTGGATGAAATAACAATTTTGATCAATGTCAAGGTTACAATGGAAGAACAAAAATTAGAGGTGAAGGAGATTCAAATCAGCATCACAAGTCTCAAATACAATGCCATAAATACCAGAAATATGATCGCTATAGGAAAAATTATAAATCTCATATTCAATGTCATCACTGCAAAAGGTTTGATCATTATTAGTATGAGTGCCAACTTAAAAATTCAAATAATAGAAATGTGCATGCCAAAAGACTAATAAAGATGCTTTAAAACTTTGTTTTTGGCAAGCTGTAACATAGAAAAGGAGGAAGAGGTGTCTTTAATGATGTATTGTCATATGAACAAGAAAAATGAGAAGGGCGAATTTGAAACCAAGTGGGACTTGATTAATAAAGTAAAAAAACAGTTAAAAAAGAAAGTCAAACGTGTAGCTGAGAAGAGAGAAGCTATTTCTAGGTTGCTCAAAGATGAGGTTGATTGCTTTAAAATATATATAAAAAAAAGTAATACAAGATCAACATAAATAAGATGTTGAGTCACTTAATTATGAATGTGAAGATTTCATAGAAAAAATGGAGCAAGAACATTTTAATGGTTCAACGGGATTCAAAACAAACAAACAAACATCTTGTTGGGCCTTTAGATGCAAAAAAAGGAAATGAAGAGCAGTATTGATAAAAGGATTTTTTTAAAGAGAGAGAGTTATTTAAGAGATGAAAAGGAAAGTTTTTGAGCTAGAAAAGAGAAGCCAGCTTGCTTCTCTTAGAGAAAGAATAGAAAAGGAGTTCGAACAAGTTGTTTTAGAAAATAAGAAACTTAATGATGAGAAAAAAGAGTCATATGAAAAATTCTTCATAATAAGTAGATGATCAAATCCCACTGATAATATCAGCAAATAATAATTAACGATCACAACGTGTTAGAAAAAAAACCTATATGAATGCGTGTTAGAAAGGAAACTAGAATCGATCAATCGATGATCCATGTACTTATTTTGCTATATATTCTCATATTGTAATTTTCAAAGATGTCATTAAAGAAACAAGAAGTGGTTGCTTTTTCTACTACCGGGACAGAGTATCTTGAGTTGGAAGTTGTGCTACTCAAACTGCGTGGTTGAGAAAAATGCTTAGTGAGTCGCAACATTATGAAAACAAGCCAGCAAAGATCTTTTGTGACAATAAATATACTGTTGCATTAACAAATGATTTGGTGAAAGATCAAGAAAAAAATGGTTGAGTTTTGTTCGTCTGAAGATTAAGTTGCTGATATTTTTACAAAGTCTTTGATTTGTTCTTGAAGTTTAAGAAGACGGAAGGGCATGAAGAAATTTGAACAACTGGTTTAAGGGAGGGTGTTAAAGAAACATTGATAAAGTTAGCATCATCAATCGCAGTTAAAGAATAAACACATACCAGAAACCTTCACCGGAAGATCCGAAAACATAATGTGACTACAAATCCTAAAGAATGGATGTCACGCTACTGCACTACCAGTCGTTCCACAATAACCAAAAAATCACCAAAAAGAAAATTTTCCTTTCCAGTCCAGATCAAAAGGCTAAAAGAGTTGACATAACATGGATGCAGAGCATTGAAGAGAGAAATCAATGCTTTGGCAACTATGGAGTTTCTATCAACTTAAAGCTGATGCAGTAGTCTTGATCCTTCCAGTCCCTATAATTCCTTGGTGATATTGGCGTTCTGAAAGGAGATGGAGAATCAAGATTGAATTCCCAAGATTGATCTTTAAGGAGCTGCTCGACCGTCGCTTCCAGTTGCAAGGGCCTAGGGGGACTCTGAGCATTAAATAGAAACCAGTATTTTGTTTAGATAATTCATTAAGGAAAAGTTAGTTTATGAAACAAGAAAGAAAGACCCGAATGAAGAAACGAGGAAAGGGAAATAAGCAAAGTGACCTTCATTGTAATTGATGCCAGCGGTGAACATGGAGTTGCCAACTGCTTGGAAAAATCTGGACAAAATAATAAAATGTGAATTGAATTTTACAAGGAAAGATTCTGCAGTGATTATAAGCAGAAGAATGGTAAGTTCCCATTACCATCTTTTAGTCCAATTGATTGCAGAAACTCATTGATGTCCATAGCTCTTGTCTGTGCTTTGATGCATTCCTGATGATTGTGCAGAAACTTTTCCTCTGCAATTGCACTGGTTTGATCTGGTTCCTCTGTCAAGACAGTTAGCTTCTTTGCATTGAAACTCTGCTTTTTTGTCTCAGGCTTCCTTGAATTAGAAATGTCGGAAAGTGGTTTTCTGCCAGCAGTTTGCCATTTCCCTGGTGCTTTGGAGATACTTTTCATCTTGCTTGCGTCATGTGGAATTCGAGAGGCAACAGCCTTCATTGAATTTGACAAATCACCGAGAGGTGTCCGTCTACTTACTAGTGATGCCATTCGTGCTGTAAATGAGTTCAAAGAAATATTCTGCAAAAGCATTGGAACTGGTTAATACCCTAGATAAACCATGTAAAATAAGGAAAGGATGACCGAATTATTCCATAAATTCAGTTTCAAAAAGTAAGAAAAAAAGTTACCCCCAAGAGCACAAACCCCACACGAAGCAAGTCAGAACAAACCAGCTAAACTCTAGGACAAATACTCCCATAACATTTCCTGAAATTCTTAGAATCTCCATAGCTCTACCAAGCATGCTATATGTAAATCATTGTAACTGAATAATCAATAAGATAAAACATACACTACTTATCAAGAAGATGGACGAATTCGTGAAACCAATTCAACATCTGGTGTAACAGTGGCATTGATCACAAATCATACTTTCGTTATTTTGAATCCTCTATCAAAAAGAATAGCATGAAATAGGAGATCATGCGATCTACTAGAGATTTGGGATTACACATCTAGCAACAACAATGAGTATTAATTAATACAAGCGAAAATGAAAGTAGATTGTGAAAGCAAGATTTTCCAAAATCTAAAGACAAGAACAAGCAATCTATTCAAGGAAGGGAATAAAGAAAAAAGAATCAAACCTTGTTAAAAGTTTAGAAGTAGCAATCTGTCAAATATTTGTTGAAACTGATTATCCTCTGATTTCCTTTCAAATATTTGTTAAAACTGATTAGTCTCTACAAACAGATTAATCACAGTAAAACAAAATAGAATACAAGACCCGTCAACTTAAAAGACTCATTGTCCTAACCCCGTGTTTAAAATACAGATATTATGCTGCAACTAAAATTAAGTGCACCAAGCAACCCAAAACAAGATCACTAGATTTTTACATAACAATAGAAAAATCAGCAGAATCACATGTATTTATGATACCAGTAAAGATCGATCATATACACATTGCACGCGTACGGAGAAGGAGAAAGTTGTTTGTTTGCTGAGAAAACAGAGAAGATTTACTTCTAAGAAAACAGAGAATTAAAATCTCTACTTCACACACAAAAAAAAATCATAGAGAACAAATTCAGACCGGATTATAAAACATGCAGCAAATCTAATAACTTGAACAATTCGAGAATAACTAGAGCATCAATACCAAGAAAGGATTCATTTAAGAGGATAGGGTAAAAAACAATTATGGTTTTTCGAAGGTAAATACAAGAAAACAAAATCGATTTCAAGAATTTAAAACGCTATCCAAAGTATTAGAAAGTGAAATTAGATCTGATAAACTTACTTTGAGGCCACTGATCGATGATAGGCTTTTGATCTCTGATTGTTTTTGTTTTAGATGCGCAGAGAGATTTGTTTTCAGAGAGATTTGTTTTCAGAGAGAGGGGGGCTGTGTGTGAAAAGGAAGGGGAGGGAGAGAGATGACCGTTGCTTTTATAGCGAGAGGGTTCTTGAAATTCGAAGAAAAATATGACCGTTGGAAAGACAAGTTTTGGTTCCTGCTGCTTCGAACTAAACGTCAGCGTTTCAATTGATTAAATTAAGTCACACAACGGTAAACCCTTTGTTTGCAAAGATTTTATTATTATTATTTTTTATCGTGGAATAATGCGACTTTATTAAACACAAAAAAATGCAAAATACAAAATATTTTGTAAACATTGTTTATCTATCTATAAATATCAATCTGGAGAATCAAAACGGATAATCTAATCTTTTCTGTCGAGGATTTTTAAAATAAAATTATTGAGGCAGAAAAGCCTCAATTTACCAACTTTTTTCCTGTTTTTAAAATAAAACAAATACTAAAATAATGATGTTTTGAATAATTTTTTTAAAATAAAATTTTTCAATACCAGCGTGAGTATATTAAAATATAATAATAATTACTTTTTAAAGTACTTTTAATTTAAAAATGTATTAAAACAATATTTTTTTAAATTATTTTTCTTATCAAAAACGATTTGACAATAAATAAATTAATTTTAAATAAAATTTTAATTTCTTCAAAATTTAGCTAACCCTATTTAAAACGTAATATAAAAAAAGAGCTAAAAAACCCCCAACCCAATCTAGGGGTCGACTAGGCTGGGTTTCA
>Ga0307515_10020006_pt1 | contig 11986 bp, 3 predicted proteins | sample 17_EM_MG_FD_194513 | JGI IMG/M metagenome (GOLD analysis project Ga0307515, IMG submission 194513) | Populus trichocarpa ectomycorrhiza microbial communities from riparian zone in the Pacific Northwest, United States - 17_EM | ecosystem: Host-associated > Plants > Roots > Unclassified | place...
GATTTGGCGAGCCTGAGTACCGAAGCGAAATCTACTTTTTTTTTTAAGGGGGGGGGGAAGCTGGTCATGCAACAGGCTGTATCCATTTTTATCTAATAAAATTTTCAAAAGTTATTTAATTAGATTAGAAATATTTCCTATTAAATAGTTGCTAAAATATCTTGTTATAAATTTCGCGGATTTTAGTGATGGCTTGTTCGCTTAAGTAGCTCGTTCGCTTATACAATACGTTAAATTAGGACGATGATGTAATTAGCCTATAAGCCTTTAAGGACAACTCTACACTAGGCCTCCCTACCCTAGCTAAGACGTTAACCTTAATTAGATACTAATATAGAGCTATTAAGTGCCTTAATTAAGCGAAAACCCTAATTTAAACTCGTTTCTAGAGAATAAGCCCGCCTAAGATAGGAGATCCGCGGCAATATAGGCAATATTAATATTGTAATAAATAGAAGAACTAAGAAGCCCTTAACGCGTCAAGAAGCTTACCTTATAGATATTAAGTAATTAGATACCCTTCCTACCTTTTATAAAGCTTTTGCTACTAGAATTAAATATTACTAGAAGCGATTATACTGTAATAAGCTTTTATTACTACCTTATAGCTAGAAGGAGCTTTAAGCTTACCTATATAAAGATAGCTTTATAGAAGCCGCTAATAAGGAATTTAGTAATCTTAAGCAGTAAGGGACATTCGAGACTATTATACAGATAGTGTCGCTTAACGTCTTACCTGTTACCTAGGTGTTTATTTATAAGTTTAATACTAATAGATATCTAGTTAAATTTAAAGCCCGTCTTTATATATAAGTGTGATGGTGCTAGGGCGCGTTACCTGTTAAATTCTGCTATATTACTGCCAAATTCTGCCAACCTATTATTGGCTCGCTTATTACTAGCGTCTTGGCGGCCCTTATAGGATATCTGTTTACTCTGCCTCCTATACATACCTCTTCTTCTTCTCCTTAGCTTAGTATCTTTACTAGATAGCAATCCACAAGCTTCGGTTTAGAGGCATTTATGCGAGCCGTTACATTATACTAAGCTCTCCCTATACTGCCTGGGAAGGCCTTAATAATCTCCCACCCCTAAAAAGAAACTTTGTCTGCAACGACGCGTTGACGCGCTATACTTAGATACTAAACAACTCTATACTGCCTAGGAAGGCCTTAATAATCTCCCACCCTATAAGCTAGATAGGATTAGACCTATACCCCCGGAGTTAAAACTATACAATTCTAACAAACCTTTAGGAAGCTAACGATGGTATCTAAAGCGAGCTTATTTAAAAGAGCCGCCCTAACCTAAGAACACGAGATCCAATTAGGATTAGAAATTAAGGATAATAAGGACGTTATGGACGTATATAAATAGATTTGTGCCCTTACGGCTAATTAGGAAGCCGACCGTCTCTAAGCCTAAAGTATATAAGAGATACTATAAGAGATCCTAGATAGCCTTGTGGCCCTATAAGGTAGCTTAGCTCCTCCTTCTAGAAGTCCGAGTTGACCTATCCACTTAACCGAATGTAACATACTAGGGAGTATGGATACGATAACGAAGCAATTAAAGTCCGTTAAGCTCCCTAACCCCTAACTACTGTCTAACGGAATAGACCCTACCTTTAAGAATTAGAGGATTTAAGTATAAGGAAAGCTCCGCGTTAACTATAACTATTTCCTTTTTAAAGAAGCCAAAATGCTCTACCTCTTTAGTCGAACTATAGGGGACGCCCAACGGCACCTTTAAGCCAAGTTTGAGGACGATTCCCCTGTCCAATTTATATCTGTTAATGAGATAATATGGCACCTAGCTGCTATTTATATTAACCCGAACAAAGTACGGGATGCCTAGTACAACTATAATCGCCTAATAATGAAACCGAACTAACCCTTTGCCAAATTCCAGACTTAATTCCTATACCTTACGGGAGAAGGCTAGGTTCCTCTTAAGAACTACTGTTTAGACCTGTACAATAAGCTAATGGTCCGGCTATAAGAAAAGATCACTGTAACCTTAGATGACCTACTAACCCACGAAAAACTCGCAGCTTATTGCCTATTATTAGACTTAGAACTAAAGCGGATTAACGCCCGCCCTAATTGGTAGAAGCGACTACATAGCAATTGGAACTCGTTAGCCACACCTATAGGAGCTAGAGTAGGAAGATAAGCTATAACTACCCTTGCACCAAAAGCGGTCATAACTATATACCGGCGAGCCTCGCCCGACTAGCTATGTACCACGCCCTTAGCTAGTGCTTGTCGCAATACCCCGATTGACCCTACCTCGGCTACGTGCTATAACTGTAATAAGGAGGGTTACTTTGCCTCGTTTTGCCTAGAGCTAAAGAATAACGGCGATATTAAGGAGATGGAGGAAGGAGAAACGTCTAACAAGTTAGGAAAAGAAGAACCCTAGGGAAAGACTCCCCCCTAGGGTACCCTATTGATCTTAAAAAGATTAATTTAAGTTAGTTAATAGGTGGAAAACACTTTACGGTTCTATATATAGTATCTTAAAATGGATATAGAGTTAATATAACCGCCCTTATTAACACTAGAGTAAATGGCTTTACTTTTATAAATACTGCCTATATAAATGATGTTGCCAAGTTTCTAAATATAGAAGCCACTATACTAGAGAAGCCTATTTAAGTAAGAGGCTATAACGGTTAAGCTGGTAAGCCGGTTACCTACGTCTTAAAGTTATATATTGCTTTTAACGGATAACGCTAATATAGGATCCCCTTTTGCATCCTAGACCTAGGGTCCCACGATATAATCCTTAGCCGAAAATAGATGTCCTATTTTAATATTTGGCTAAATATATAATAAAGACAATTCGTTTGGCCAGAGAATAGACTAAAATTACCCTCCTTTATTAGGGAAATCCGAACTAACTATAAGACGCTAGCTGCGAAGACTAACTCTACCTATTAGTAGGATGTTAGGGACCGCAACCTAGCCTTTGCCTAAGAAGATGCCCGCCGCGAGGCTAGGAGGAACTCTTTTGTACCAATAAAGATACTCCCCCAAAGTGCTACAGTTAATGAAGACTCTACTTATAGTAGTGGGATGGATAGTAATGTAAATAACGTCTAAATTACGCAGATCTAATTAATATGGAAGAGAACATACCGATAGGATATAAGGGATAACCTTTAAAAGATGCGATAGGAGCTAAAAGGAGTAATGTTAACGCCTTTACCCTAGAAGCCCCTAGGGTCCTATATACTCCTATTGTTACATAACCCCCCTATAGTAGATATTACTGCGATTAGCGCTATAGTATTCCACTTTAATATGTATAGGAGGGATAACGAGGTCTTTATAACTAGCTTATACGAAATTAACCGGATTATTAATAAGAGAGAAGAGAAGCCAGCTAAGGAAACTAATAAGGAGCTAGTTGAACGCCTCCTCCTTACTATCTATGCGGGATATAAGGATGTATTCTTAAAGGCAGCTTTAGATAAGTTGCCCCCTTACCAGACATACGATTATAAGATTTAACTAAAAGCCGATAACTTGCTAGGCTATAGCCCCCTCTACTAATAATTAACGAATAAGCTAAAGGCAACAAAGTAATACTTACTCGATAACCTTAAAAAGGGGTTTATTAAGCTAAGCTAAGCCCCTTTTACTTCCCCTATTCTATTTATAAAAAAGCCTAACAGAGGCCTTTGCTTTTATATTAACTATTAAAAGCTAAACGCTATTACTTAAAAGGATTGGTACCTTATCCCTTTAATTGATAAGACCCTTGCACGTCTAAGTTAGGCAAAGATCTTTACTAAACTTAATATTCGCTAAGCCTTCTACCGAATTAGGATGGATCCTGCAGCTAAAGACTTAACTACATTCCGTACCTATTATGGGTCCTATAAATATAAAGTCCTTCCTTTTAGACTAACAAACGGGCCGGCTACGTACTAAAGATATATAAATAATGTTCTTTTTAATTACCTTAATAAATTCTGCACGGTATACCTAGATAATATTCTTATATACTCGGATAATAAACTTAAACACTAGGTTTACGTTAAGAAGGTTTTAGAGAGACTGCGGAACATAGGCTTATAGGTTAATATTAAGAAATGTAAATTTGGAGTAAAGCGTATAAAGTACCTTGGGTTTATTGTTACTATAGAAGGAATTAAAGTTAATTCTAAAAAGGTCGAAGCAATCCGTAACTAGAAACCCCCTTATACCGTAAAGGGGATCCAGTCCTTCCTTAGTTTTTGCAACTTCTACCATTGGTTTATCTATAACTATAGAGTTATAGCAAAGCCTTTTATACGACTTACCCGGAAAGATATACCTTTTATCTTTAATAATAACTGCATGGAGGCCTTTAGAGAATTAAAAGATTGGCTTATCTCTTCTTTAATCCTTCGTTATTATAACCTAGACCTTAAATTAATGCTAGAAACGGACGCTTCTAACGGAGTTATAGCGGGAATCCTATTATAGTTATATCCGGACGGCGAATAGTACCCTATTACTTTCTTCTTAAAGATAATAGACCCGGCCGAGTATAACTATAAAGTACACGATAAAGAAATACTAGCTATTATTTAATTGCTATTCTAATGGCGCGCGGAGCTTAAAGGCACGAACTCTTGGATTAAGGTTTATACTAATTATAAAGCCTTAGAGTATTTTATAATAATAAAGCAGCTTACTAGTCAATAGGCTTAATAGGCTAAAATACTCTCTTAATTCTTCTTTACGATTATGTATTACCCTAGTAGGCAAAACTCCTAGGCTAATGCCTTAACCCGGAGAGAATAGGATATAGGCCCCTAGGACGAGCTAAAGGCTTAATATTGGACACGCGCCCTCCTCCGCCCTAAATAGCTCGACCTACGTATCCTTAAGGAACTAAGCTTTAAATAGAACAAGCTAGTACCTATAGAAGGAGAGTTCTTAGACAAACTAATGGGATTAATTAACCGTATTCTAACCGCGAACCGCATAACTAAATCCCTAAAGGCCCTCCGCGACTAAGCCACGAAAGGTAACCCTAATTTGGAAATAGAAGACGGACTGCTCTTATATTAAGAGTGGCTTATAGTTTCGGATATTAATAACCTATAGATAGAGCTAATCCGTAAAGCCCACTGTTAAGTCTTTATAGTATACCCTAGTCAAGACAAGACCCACTAACTATTGGCGCCCTGTTACTATTGGCGAGAACTCCTATCTAATATAGAACGCTTTATTAGAAACTACTACGCCTATAAACGCGTAGATGCCCCTAGGGATTAAACTCCTGGGTGGTTATAACCACTGCCAGTTCTAGAACGCCCTTAGTAATATATTATAATGGATTTTAAGTCGTTTCTAAGGGACGCTTACGGCCATAATACAGCCTTTGTAGTGATTGACTGACTATATAAGTAATCCGTCTCCCTCCCTTATTTTAAGACTATAACTGCGAAGGATATGGCCCGCCTCTACGTTAATAACATCTACCGATTCTATGGTGCTCCTAAATTAATTGTCTCTAATTATAGTCCCTAGTTTATATCGGATTTCTAGAACAAATTCTGCCATATCCTTAGGATTAAGATTAAGCTCTCTACCGTATTCTACCCTTAGACTAATAGTTAAACCGAGATTATGAACTAGTACCTTAACTAGCGACTACGCCCCTTTATAAACTATTATTAGGACAACTAGTTGGAATTACTGCCTATAATGGACTACGCGCAGCTTACGCTTCCCTATAATAGTATAGGAATGTTGCTATTTAAACTGCTCTATAGGTACGCACCACGAACGTCCTTTAATTGGGATAGGCCTACCAAACCCGCTACAGCTCGCGAACGCCTTAGCTACGAGGAGGCCTAGACACTAGCTAGGAGAATGCATAGAGCCTAGGAGACTGCTTAAATAATTATAAAAAAGGCGCAAGAGAAGAAAGAGGCCGACGTAAATTAATATCGTCGCGAAGCAGACTTCTAAGTAGGGGACTAGGTATAGGTGTTAACGAAGAACTAGAAAACCTAGAGGCTAAGCCGTAAGCTAGACTACTAAATGGCTGGTCTATATAAGATCTTAAAGAAGGTAGGACACTCTTTTAAGGTCGAGCTACCAGATTTAATGAGGATCCACCCTGTCTTCTCTCTAGACCGACTACAAAAGGCTGCGAACGACCTATTGCCTAGATAATATAATGACCCCCTACCACTAATCCAGATTGCAGAGGATAAAGAATGGGAAGTCAAAGAGATCCTAGCAGTTAAGAAGGTCCGTAGTGTCTTAAAATATTAGGTAAGCTGGGCAGGCCACGACGAGGACTTAGAATGGTATCCCGCATCTAATTTTAAGTACTCCCCCTATAAACTACGGGATTTCTACCTAGCCCACCTAGACCTCCCCGGACCACTACGTAAATTAGATAACTGGATTAAAAGCTAGGAAGAGGGGTTAGATAATTATGACAACCTAGACGATAATAAGGAACTTAAACAACGCCTAAGGGCAGGCTTTTTCCAGAGGGGGGGGGTGATGTGACGGTGCTGGGGCGCGTCACCTGCCAAATTCTGCCATATTGCTGCCAAATTCTGCTAACCTGTTATTGGCTCGCTTATCACTAGCGTCTTGGCGGCCCTTATGGGATATCTGTTTACTCTGCCTCCTATATATACCTCTTCTTCTTTTCCTTAGCTTAGTATCTTTACTAGATAGCAATCTATAAGCTTTGGTTCAGAGGCATTTATGCGAGCCGTTATAATAAGGTGACTTATAACAACCTAGTAAAAAGGATATATATATAGCAACCCTTATAGCAAAAATATTTAGGGCTATAATGGTAATTGTCGCTATATGCAATCTAGAGACTTAGTAGTGTAACGTAGTTAACGCCTTTGCTAACAGCCTTATTAATAAAATAGTCTATATTAAGTTTCCAGACAGCTTTTAACAGAAGGGTAGGTGTCTACTCCTTTAAAGAGCCTTATACGGCCTTAGATAATTACTACTACTTTAGCTTAATAAGTTCTTAACTACCCTAACGACCCTAGGTCTAACGGCAGTTAATAGAGAATTATACCTATTTTATAACGACTGGCTGATCGTGTTCTTTTACGTTAATAATATTATAGTAGCCTGCCGCACAGAAGACCTACTAAAGCTTTAACTCTTTAAGGAAAAGCTAACAAAGAAGTACGAGATTAAGAACCTAGGAGAACTAACCTAGTTCTTAGGAATTAGAATCCTCCACAATCGACCTTAACGGAAGCTTTAGCTCTATTAAGATTCCTATATTAATAATATCGCCAGCACCTTCTATCTAAAAGATTATTGTCTAATATATACGCTAATAAGTACGGATAATCTCTTGCCTAATCTAGAGTAGGCCTTTAAGTAGTAGGTCTATATATATTAGAGGAAGGTCGGCTTATTACTCTATACTACCTATATTACACGACCTGACGTCGCTTAAGCCTCGAGCAAGCTCGCAGAATTCCTTTATAATCCGTCGCCCCTATATAAAGCCGTAGTTAATTAAGTAATTGTATACCTCTATTAAACGAGAACCCTAGCGATTAAATACTTAAATAGGAATATTAGAAGTCAGATCGTCGTCTGTGTAAGCGACGCTATATTTGGCGATAATCCTATTAGTTAGAAGAGTACTAAAGGCTTTATATTTTCACTATTTAAGGGAGTAATTAACTGGCGCTCCACTAAGCAGAAGATAGTTATAATATTAAGCACTAAAGCTAAGCTTAAGGCTCTATTAAATGCAGCTACCAAATTAATTTGGTAGTAGCGCTTCTTTTAAGCTATATAAGTCCACACGAATAAGGAGTATATAATTGGCTGTAATAACCTATAGACGATTTAACTGCTTACTAAGAACGGACCTTAGTTAAACACAAAGCTTCGTTACGTAGATATCCACCAGTATTAGCTTCGCTAAGAAGTTTAAAAGGGCTTAATTATAATTAAGTGGGTCCCTACTACTAATATAACGGCTGACGGTCTTATAAAGGCCCTGCTAAGGTAGAAGCACAAAAGCTTTATTTAATAACTAAATCTGATTAATATTAAGACCCTATTATAGTTAGATTTAACTATACTATTTAACCTATTTACACAATTTCCTTATTAAGTTCTTGCTTTTAGATGGTTTCTATTTAGTTTAACACTATAGATATTTTCTATTTAGGTATATCTAGCTAATTACCTACTAGTTAATTAGCTAGGGGGGTGTGTCGACCTAAATTAGGTTATCTTATTACCGACTTAGCAACCTCCCATTGACTTAGTTATTGACTTGGTCACCTAGCCTTTATTTCCATTACCACCCCCTTACCCCCTTCTCATTCTCATTTCCTATACCTTTCTTATATATATATAGAGGCTCTAAAGCCACCATTTAATAGATAGAGTTATTATTCTTTTCTTATAATCGGTGTACGGACTTCCGATTAACACTTATTAAGTAGGGGTAGTAAATAGCGGTCCTTGCGGGTTATATTATTTAGTTTATAGTAATTAATATAGAAACAGAGTCCTCTATTTAGCTTTTTAGTAAAGAAAATAGGCGAGTTAAAAAGGGCTTAGCTAGGCTTAATAAAACCCTTATTTAGGTTATTAATAAGGCACTACTTTATAGCTTATAATTTAGCAGTAAACACCTAGTAAAGGGGGCTAAAGCTAAGAATGTTTTCCTTATCTAGCTTAATTTTAATCTTATAGTTATATAGTCAGTAAGGCAGGAGTTTATTAGATGCTGCCTTAGAGAATATATCCTTAAACTTCTAATATTAATAGGGTAGTTTCTGTTCTACTAGCTCCTTATCTATAAGCTTACCCTCCTATCTACTAAGTTTACTTTCCTTTTCCTTAAATATTTGGTTAATTTTATATAAGCTAGTTATAAAAGTAATAATATTAGGCTAAACTAAGTTCTAGTAGGATTCTATAGCGCTAATATAGTAGATATTAACTAGTGGGAGGTTTATAGGTTTCCTTACAGCTATTTACCGGACTATATTTTGCGGTTTAGGGTTTATAATCCTTTTTAGCTCCTATTCCATCTTCCGCAAGTTATCCCTCTAATCTATTAGTTTAGTATAGCGTTTAATATTCCTTGCTATTCTTCGTAGCTATATAGGGCTTAAGCTCTCTATAGGGGGCTTTTTTAGATTACTACTAACTTTCTAGGTCTTTAATACGGGTAGCGTAATATAGGTAGTTTAGGGGTGGCGTAATATACGGATCTGTTACGGATTAAGCTATATATCTTTCTTAAAGGCCTAGTCCCTATATATAGCATCGGCCTAGTAAATAGTATTAATCTAGGGCTATATAAGATTTTCTATTATAATACTAATTTCTTTTATAAAGGAAGGAGTTAGGAGTAGGGTTTTAGGCTAGATAAGCTATTTACTCTATATTTTTAGCTATAAGCCTAAATAGGCTAGCGATTTTCTCCCTAAGATTATATTATAGCTTTTTAGGTCTATAATAAGGAAGGGGACGTTATATTGCCTTCGTCCGTTAATATAAAGGTAAATCCGTAAAATAGTTAATAGGTAGCCCTATTTATCGGTTATACCTATAAATAGGAATTAGTTTAGGTAGTTCTTTAAGGGGTATATTTAAAAAGTTAGCTAGCTTTATAGCATACTAGGTATCTATTAAAGTAAAGGTATTTACTCTAAAGTTAGCTAAAGCAGAGGTTAAAACTTAATATTTATTACGGAATAAAGTATAAGGGATAGTATAGCTTCTTCTACTAACTAGCCGACCTAGATTAATATATAATATATTAATCCCTTTTAACCCTAAAAAGGAGTCTTTTTTTAGGGTTTCTCTTTTTCTAACTCTATACTATCCTCCTAGATTAATAAAACTTTATCCCTTTTTATATTTATTAGATAGTCTTTTATAATATAGCCTTTCTAGCTATAAGAGAAGCAGGAGCCTTAATTTCTAAGGGCTTATATATTATTATTATTATTATTATTTATTGCTTAACGTCTGATTTAGATCCCTATTGGGCCTATATGGACTACTCCTTATATATATGTGGGGAGAAAACTCTATTTGAGAAAACCCCGTAATCTATCTCCCCGCCTTTTAGGACTCGCCTATAAGGCGCCTGCGAAGCGCCTATAAGTCACCTGTGGTGCTCTACTACCTTACTTTTTAACCTCTTTAGGAACCACTGCTGCCGTAACAAGCCTACGGACGCGCTAGTATCGCAAACTTTATTCTACCACTGTAGAGTTATTAGGGGGCGCCCGTTGCTTGCCCCCCCGCCCTTTATTGCTATTTCCTTTATAACCCGGAACTGGTTTAGTATATTTTGGCTAATAAGCTACTAGGTAACCGCCTTAAGGCCTTTTTATGTTAAGAGTAGTGTATTATAGTTCTCTGTACCAGCTACTAAGAGTATTACTTCTTAGTTAGTGCGTAAGGGGCATAACAGTATTACGTGTTTTGGTGTCTGTCTTAGCTAGCCATATTTGCATCTTAGGCTACCTATTAGGACATCTACCTAGTAGAGCCAGTCTTTTAGTCCTATTATTCCTATTCTTAAGAGTGTTGCTATTATATTTTCTGCCTTTATTAGGCCTTCTTAGAGCCCTAAAGTGTTTACCCCCTATAGCGTTAACTATGCTACGGCTTAGGTTCCTCTTGCCTTAGTCAGCCTCTATACCTTTAACTCCTATACGCCTCTCTAGCGTTAGTCCAGCCAGTATTATATTACGGTAAATGGTTTTCTAGTATTCTTTTATGCTCTACTTTTACTCCTTTTTCTCTCTTGCTATTGTCTTTGCTGGCCTCTTACGCGTCTCCCTTCCTCCTCTATATAGGCCTGGGCCCTAAAGCAGCACTATTCTTCTTCTACTTTCTTTACCTGTTTCTCTAATATATCTTCCCTACTTTAAGGTTATTAGTTTGTTCTCCTATAGGGCGCCCTAGGGTCCCTCTATAGTTTATTTAGGCGTATCTTAATATACTTTATAACATTAGAGTTGCGTTTATTTTGCGCCCTTTATATTGCAGCGGCTTTAATATGTAGTTATAGGGGGGGAATATTGGCTTCCTTTTCAAGCAGTGCTGTGGCCGTTCGCTTATATCCGCCTATTATACTCTAGAGGTAGGCTGTTTGGACCTTTTGGAGTGGTTTAAGGAGCGATTTAGGGGGGCCTTTCTTAGATTCTCTAATGGCCCAAATACTGGACCTATATGTCATGGTTGGCCGGACAACTGCTATATATAATAGGCGTGACCTCTAAAAGTATAGACTCTATATAGAAAGGGCTTATATATAGGGGCTGCTATATATAGGCCGAGTATTTACTAAACCTATAGTAGGACTAGCCGTATAGCTAGCTACTGTATTAGTAGTAGGCTATATAGCTAGTATTATAGGAGTTACTAATTGTGCTAGGGCACTATAGGCCGTTCTTACGTTACTTATAATTTAATTTAGAGGGTTTCTAGCTTTATACTATTTAGCGTATACCTTAATTTAATAAAGGCCTTAGTTAATAGCTAAGCACTAATCTATAAGTTCCTTTAGCGTCTATATAGTAGTAAAAACTAGTAATACGGCCCGCTATAGGTCTAGGGTAAGCTTATTAAATAGATCTAGCATTAAATCTTCTTAGGGAATTTAGGCCTAGCTAGCTAGGTATAAAAAGCGAGTCTAAAAGGCTAAAAAGGTCTCCATTATTTTTATATTTAGGCCTTTATAATTAAGGCGGGCATTCTATACCTTAAAGGGGGCCTTATAGATAGAAGACAAGTAGTTAATTATTTCTTCTTTAGAGGTAAAATAGTTTATTAAGTCCTCGGTGTATCGCAGGCGTAGGTATATCTAGGTATCCCTATTAGTACGGCTAAAGATATAGGCCATTCGGGCCTAAGGTGTAAGAAAGTAATTAGTATTAACTTTAAGCTTATCCCATAGTTAGAGCTTTTAGTTATTAAATATAGGGTCTATTATA
>Ga0307515_10020007_pt1 | contig 11985 bp, 10 predicted proteins | sample 17_EM_MG_FD_194513 | JGI IMG/M metagenome (GOLD analysis project Ga0307515, IMG submission 194513) | Populus trichocarpa ectomycorrhiza microbial communities from riparian zone in the Pacific Northwest, United States - 17_EM | ecosystem: Host-associated > Plants > Roots > Unclassified | place...
CAACACTGAAGATGGGCGCGGCCCGGAAGAGTGGGGTGGAAGAGTCCTCTAGATTACTCGGAGATTCTGACGAGGGTTCACGATGAGTTCTAGCTATGACTGGCTTTCAAATATCGCTCGCGTGGTATCCCGCGATCCCCTGACCCGAACGGGTCAGCATCTAGGACTCAGCATGGAGGAGGACGGACCGCCGGCTGCGCCTGACCCTGATCTCGTCACTCCTGTCAGTAACCCTCGACAGAAGGCGAAGGATCCCTCCACCCGAAAGAGCAAGAGCGATGACGAACTGTTGTTCTTGTTTCCTATTGCACGTAGCCACCGTGCCTCCCGAACTCGCAGGGATTGCTATGTCCGGGAAACCACGGCTGCATCAAGAGGATCCACTCAACATTGTGATACGTCGAATGGCGAGGAGGGCGGGAAAGTGTGAACGAACGGGAACGAGCCAGCCGTCATACCGAATGTCTCCCACCGATCGTTCAACGTTCAACACTGGAAGACGAAAAGTCAGAAGGCCGGTAGTAACGAGGCGGCGCCTCCAAAGGCCGGACCACCGAAAGGAGGCAGAAGAGATAGCTGTCTCGAGGTTCCCTTGCTCTTGCAATCGTTCTATTGCCTCCCCCATGGGTCTCCGCGCACGGCTTAGATATCTCCACAACCCTCGTTCAATTCTCGGTAGTTGGGTCCGCAAGCACGCCCTGTGTTAAAGGTCACGGTTCTCAATTATCGTTATGCTACCGTTTTGTCGCGTCGGACCGGGAGAGTGAGCGAATCAGCAGAAACATATCTTCGGTTTCATCAAAGGTACAACAAACGCCCAAAAAGCTGAAAGGGGAAACGAGTGGGGGAATAAGCTTAGTCCAAAAGAAGTTGGAGTAAGCGAAGGGTTATCTAGCCGTTCACGGAACGCTCCGCTAGACAGAAACCAAGCTGCCAAGTCTTCCGGCGCGCGCGTTCTACGAAGGAAAGTCTCCAGTATTGAACATTATTTACACAGTCACTCCCGACTTTGAACCCCTTCGTGCGTGCCCGCAAATGTGTCCAGTGGTATCTCATCTCTCGTGGGAAGGCCACCTCGGAGTCGGCGTTCAGCGAACCTCATGGTGGTGTGCGTAGTGGGCTCCCCGAGGCTCCACCCATGTTCTTGCGGATCCGCCGCTTTCTTGAGCGATAGCATCAACCGCGTGATCATCACTGGGAGAAACCTAAGACACGACTCAGACCCGATGGTTCGATTCTGAAGTAAAAAGATGTTCAAACGCACACGACGTTTCCACTATGGCGCGGAGGACAATTCGGTTAACAAACGGAGGAAACGTGTCCTGACGTCACTTACGTGGCGGGAAGCAGTTGAAGCGCAGGCTGTAAATATTTCAGCAAGCTGCAGAGAGAAGGCGGAGCATTATGACGATATCATGATCCTCACCCTCGCGAATAACAGGGTCAATTCGAACAGGAGGTGCGAAGTGAATATGAGCAGGAAATAGTACGTCGCATCTCGTGCTATAATTCTGAGGATGCCGGGAATCGGGACGTTGTTTACGTTGGACCGTGCCACAAGATAAACGATGGCTGAGAAGGCTAGAATGTCTGTGGAATGATCAGAGTCGGCGTCCCCCTCTGGGTAGAGTACGAGGGAAGATTCGTACCGTAGGCGAGAGATATGGTGGCAAATCCGATTTCCAACGACCTATGTCGTACGAAAAAGCATTGCTTATAAACCCGAAGTGGGATCGGCAGGAGCTCCTGCGCTGAGATATTGAAGTAGGCGGGAACCGTGGCCAGCACTCGGTCGCAGACTCACCTCCTTCTGTTGCCGCGTAAACAGTTGTGTATAGGCCAAGAATAGACTGTGATACCGTTATTACACAGAAGCATGACGTGATTATCCGATTCTTCCTTGTGACGGCGTAGATTCTGTCTCATTCCACAACGGTCAGCACGAAACCGTTCCATGCCAAAACCAACGGACCTCGGTGTTAAAACCAGTTGAGCAAGTAACGTGGACCCCATAAACGCGAGGATGTCGATAAATGCGGTGTTATCGCATCTGTAACAGGTATGTGTGAGACTCTTTGGTGGTTCGAGGGACTATCGAATGATGCCCATACATCTGGGATCCGTTTCAGTGACAGACACGCCAAACCAAGTTCCTCGATTTCACAATATCGCTTACCTGTTGTGAGGGTGTTGGTCTGATGTTAACTACGCCAGGGTTGGTCTTGCGTGGGAGGGGTAGATTGTGATCTAACTCACTATAAAGCACCCAGATCTGATACGCCATCGGCAAGTACCTGTTCTATACCGTCCATTCAGAAAGGGAGAACCTTGCTGCGGAGGTGAGCGCACCGCAAGAAAAACTGCAAACACTGTCGCATTGTCAACGAATGCCGTACGACAAGCGGTTCTCCCTACATACTCCATGATTTCCTCCCTTGCCAAGCGTATTTGATCTTTGACGGAGAGATAATGAATCTAGCAAAACAACACTGATAACATAGCTTACCTCGTCCGCCAGGGTTAAAAGGAAGTCGTAGAAGAGGATGGCAGTGGCCGCAGTTGAATAATACTGCTCGCAATGTTAACCCCTCGTTCTCAGTCACGAAAACTAATGCTCACCTCCATTGCAGTCCTGGGTATTTCGGAGTCCAAGGGTCGGAACAAGCTACTCGTGAAATAAAGGAGACTCACAGATCGTTGCCAACCTCAATAATGTCCTTCAGTTCGTCGGAAGGCATAGAAAGGGGGTGAGAGAAACAGAGACCTTGCTGTCGGAACAACCAAGGGCAGTCTCTTATAATTATCTTAGGAGAGGTCTCTGTGTTTCGAGCGCCCGCGCCGAACGAGCGAGTATTTTCCAAGTAGACCCATACTAGTACTAACTGAATATGTTGTGTATGGTCATGTGGGACCCGATTCCCGATTCTGACACCGCCCTTGTTCTTTGACTACCGCCATCGGATGCTTTCATGCGGTGTTCGGTTGGGACTAGGCCTTTATTGTCCCCCTCCCCTCTCACTGGGGTACGTGATCTCGTGTTCCTTCTTCTGCAGGGGGTTGGTGAGGTTGCTCCACCATCGCACCACTTGTCTCTCTCTGGGGGCTTGGCCGACCTACAAGATAACTCCTTTGTCCTGATGAGCGGAATGCGTGGTGGGGAAGGCTTATCCCGTCTACTGCGTAGCTTCACCGGAGTTTGCCCCCTACGGCGTCGGGGTTGGGGAGGAGCGTTGTGCACCGAGGTGGGGCCTGGGAAATCATCTCCCTTGTAAATACCCTCTTGACGCTCCGACCCGAAGGGAAATGGATCCGCTGGTCTGGGGACTGCTGCCGAAGTACAAAGCGCAGTACGTAATCCGGCAAATGTTCTGCCACTTGTTGGTGATATTCCCGTAGCGTTTGCTCAGGAAAGACGCAGAATTCCGATGGGTAGGAACTTCGTGGTGGTCGTCAAAACTTGATCAGCAGCAGATTTAGTCACGGAGAAGCGAAAGATTTCGAACATAGCCGAAGGCATCTTGGCTACGAAAAACGAGGGCGGCACCTATAGCGTCCTGGGTGTGCCACAATCTTTGCGTTGTATAGTCTGTTATTTTCGGAATGCACTCTAGGGGTATCCGAACCATTTCACTACTAGCATATAAATAAATCTGACTGTGGAAGATACTGATCGCCACGAGGTGTGAGCGATTGTGGGAATTCGCGAATAATGATTCCTGTCCGAGTGCCACTGCAGTGCTGCGCACGGCGATCGACTGTGCCAGATGTCCCTTCCCCCTGAAGTCCGCCTATTGCTCGCTGTCGTCGTCATTTCTATGGGAACTGACCAGAGTTCTCGCCACTTGTCCTGTGCCTCGATATGTCGCGTTTGTCACGGACGGAAACAGGCAGTATGGAGCCGGCGACGGGATATGGCAGTAAAGTAAGGTTACACACGGATGGATTTTACGCGCTTCGGCAGGTTCGTTTTGCGGTATGTCCTGTTCTGGCTTCATCCTTTAAGTCTGTCTCACCCTGTACTTTGCATGGTGGTGCAGATATTGGAAATGTGTCTACGATTAGGAGTGAAGTGTGTCACGGTGTTCGCCTTCTCGATCAAGAACTTCAAGAGGAGCGAGGGAGAGGTGGATGCGTTGATGGAGCTTGCGGGGTCCAAGCTGTTGGAACTCACTCGGCACGGGTAGGTCTTAAGTAACCCCGTGTTTTTCGGTCACTGACGTGTACGCGGGTTTAGTGAAGTGCTGGACCAGTATGGTGTGAGGTTGAACACGTTAGGCAAGATCGAAACGTTACCAGAGAACGTGCAGGTGAGTGTCCATATTGTTCAGGAGATGACCAAGAAAAATGAGAAGTAGGTCGCCTCAGATCCCCCTCCCCCTAGATTTTCTGTTTCTGATGATGAATCTTCCCAGAAGGTCTATAATTAATCTCTGTGTGTCTCATATGTCAAGAGACAAGGTAGCTACGGCGGTACAGTCTGCTGTGCAGGAAAAGGTGGTGACTGGCCCGGATGACAGAACATCTGTATGTGGCTTCATGCCCATCATTATTTTCTCATGTTATCATCAAGTGCACTAGAATCACTGGAGAGGGTGTTGGGAAGTACTTGGTCCCTGGTGTTGTTCATTGAGTAAACATCATGTTGAAGAGAGTGTGGTTGTACATCACTAATCTCAGTGATGGGGATCCACTCCACCAATAGGCAGGCCAGTCTGCATATTGTGTGCTATTTGGCTCTATCTGCTGGGTAATGAATGAAGTATATTGTCTAGTTGATAGAAACAATTTAAAAACACTATTGCTGAGACCATCAACTTTCTCAAACATAGGGTTGCAGTTACATGGAGATGCATAATGGCAGGAAGAGGGAGGAATATTGTGGATTGTGAAAAAATCCAGAGTAGGTATTGAAGTCTGGTAAAGCAGAATTACAGGGCAGGAGAAGTTGTGGGAAATCCTCCAGTCATGTAACTACAGACATGAGAGAGGGATTGCACACATAAACATTGAGTGGGATCCTTGAGCTGTCCACAGGTGTTAGGCGGACCCGGAAGGGTGATTAATTTGAAAAACTCACAAATTAAAAGCTCAGTTGCTTCCCTGTCTACCTCCAGCAATGCTTCTTTGAATTGCCTGTATTGACCTCCCCTCTCCTGGATTCTACCTTCACTGATGCTTGAATCATGCTGTTGCAGATGTTCCAGTCCAAGTTCCAACTGCCCCAGTACATTATCCAAATGTTGAAGGAGTCTCTTCCTGTGGTACCCCATCCTAAGACCACTGAAATCCTCTCTGATTAAGGCATGTATCTTCTGAGGGGAATCTTGGTACTCCCACTCTGACCAGACAAGAAGTAGGTATGATGTGAGTGTTTCAATGTCTCCAAGCTCTTGAACCATTCGAAGAATATATAAGTTGGTTCCCCAGAAGCGCCCTGCACAGATAGGAGGGAGAGAAGGAGACTTTCTCAACCATGACCACATGCAAACAGGTATGTGTGATTGTAGGGAGTAATTGGATGCAATTTGTAATAGTGTGTCAACCACACTCTGACCAATCTCATCTGTATATGGAACTGCTGAGGCTGCTGCTGCCCACTGTTGAACCCAGTGCTCATCCATGTGCCATAACCATGACAAGTGGGGAGACATAAGCACAAAAGCTTGTTTTATGGGAACAGGACTCTCCTCTTTGAGCAGCATAGCAACAGGGAGTTGTTCAATGTGATGCCATATAAAGTTCCACTGCTTTGAAGCTCTAGCAGCATGCAAACACACATCAAAAACCTGATGTTGCCCATTTTTTTTCTGCCAGGCTGCATATGGGAAGAGTGCAGTGATAGCCTTGTGCTTGGAGTGGATTGGACCTGGATCACCAGCATTGATCATGGTTTCAAGTTTCTGAGTTATTAGCCTTGAAACTCTGTCCACTTGTTCACTGTTTCTGGGTCAGAGAGTGGTAAATACCTGTAAGGGGTGGACATACCTTTCATCCAGGGTCATACCTCTGATATCTGAGATATCACAATCCAGTCCAATGGCAATGATTGACAGACAATCCACAATGATTGAAGTAGAAGGTATAGAGTCCAAGGACAAGGTATGAAGTACAAATCGGAGGATCCAGCGGGGTACCTTCTGTCTCCTCTGGTACTCAGACTGAGCAAGTTTACTGAGAGCACAAATGAATGTAATGCCTTCCCAACTGGATAGCTTGTAGTCTCCCCACTGGATTTGTTGATGTCCTGCTTGGCGTATTCTCCAGTGCTGGCGTCTCCACCCTTGGTGTAATGTAAAGTGGATGGCACTAAAGGTATGGCAAAAGGGAAGTCCATCAAACTCAATATTAGGTGGGAAAATCCCAGTATATTTTCGACAAATATCCCCAAGGATACCTGGTGATGGACCCATGGCTGAGAGGTGTGAAAAAGTGTAGAGGAGAGATATAGCAGACAATTCTGCAAGTCTCTCCAACCCTTGGGTAATCATCACTGTATCATCAACTACTTTGATACAACTGATCAAGGCACCAAAACACCCTGCAACAAGGGAGGGGTCAAAGTCAGGTAGAGCTACCATTGTAACAAGGTGCTCCATGGCTGACAGGTGGTAGTCCTTGTTTAATGATGTCTGAAGAATCCAAAAGATGCAATCCAAGTCCAGTAGGATTCTTTGTTGGTCTGGTCCATGTATTAGAATGGAAGGTACACCAGGCAACCAGGTGTACACTTGATGGGTAAGCACCACAAATGGCTGGGTTATTGCTTGCCCAAGGTGGGCACCATCAGATGCCAATGCAGGGGGGAGCTCATAAAGAACAGCCCTTAAGAAGCCCTTGATTTCATCTCTGGACCACCAGGGCTCATAATATTCAGCATTGGATTGGAACACACCAACTGCTGCAGAGTCCCTAAAGGCATGTCTAAGAGTTGGAGCAACAGCTAAGGTGGCTGACACAAATGTCGAGACAGTTGATCGAAGGAGGCGGGATCCTGGTGTTTGATATGGACAGCTTGCAAAAATTGACCCTGCAACAATAATGAAGAGGTAAAAGAGGATTCCAAGGGAGGTGAAACCAAGTATGACTGATGCAACTGTGATGTTTATATCCCAGAGATACCGGGAGAGGGCACAACCAAGGAGCAACAGGGCAGCCTGTAGCATCAGTGGTAGGGACTCCATCACAGAGTCAAAACACCAGGTGACAATCCCATTAAGCTTTTGTTGTCGATTCTGGTTGCGCTCGATGGCGGTCCCTCGCATGTCTGTTGACATGTACCGGTTTAACCACTGTTTGCCGAGCATCGCAAGGAAAGCGGAGAAGAGTGAAGCAGCGAGGCTGGTGTATAGGATGGCTTGGACCTGAATGATTATATGTGGGGGACCAGTCCACTGTGGCGGGAGAGTGGGAACATCATCACCAAAAGTGGTGCTGTCTATCTTATGGATGAGAACACGGAGGAGGGCGGCAGTCTCTCCGTTTGAGCCCGGCTGGAGCTGGGAGTTGACCTCGATGATAAAAGCAGAAGTCACTGCGGAGAACAGACCGGCCTATTATCTGATTGGTATATGTTGTTTAAGCAACTTGCAACCGGAAGACTCACGAAGATTAACGTTGTGTTCAAATCTTCGTCATATTTCTTGTTGAATTCCTTGTCATATTCTTCAGCCACCTTCCGATAATCTCCATAGAATCTAGAGCGAACGTCCTCCGGAGTCGAGTGCACATCTTGTTTCCGGCTATGGGAAGGATTTCAGTGGTGTTTGGGGGAGGTGCGAAGAGGTACCCTACCCATCTTGCAGTGACCCCCCATCATCTGTTACGGCTTCATCCTTCTTTGGCCCTTCCTCTGGGCCCTGTCTGAAGTCCGACATTAGCCAAGCGACGTGTCACTAATGAAATGAAGTGTACCCCGGTGCACTGTTCTCAAGGTTCTTCGAATCGTTAGCACTCTGTCGTCTCTTCTTGGATCTGGGTCCGAGGTATCAGCCAGTCAATCAGTGGTTGATTAACATTGTATACACACCGTCTTCGTTTTGTGCTGGCCAACTGAGTGGAGTTTGACCCCTCCCTAAGGTCGTGTCCTGCTTCGTCGCTTCTGCTCTCTCGGCTGCGAGACACAAGTCAGAAAAACGGAATCACGGGATTTTGATAGGCTTACCTTTCCACCGCGATCTCTTCTAGACCCGCCATAATAGGGATTATCACAGAAGCTCTCGAGATGTAGGTGAGTAGGTGGTGGTGGGGGGAAAAAAGGTGACGGGCGTTGAATGAACAGATGACAGCTGGTCACGAGGCATCCCACGGCACCAGCGTCCCAGAGCGCCATGCAACCAAGAATGTCTGGAAACCTAGAACACGCGCCCGATTGAGGGCCAAAGGTTGTCGATGATTCGGGATGCCGGTGAGTTCACGTCATTGAACATACACCCGCCCAAGGTATTTTATTCCAAGCCACAGGACAAAGTAATTCGAAAACTACAGGCCGACAAATGGGGGTATTGACACAAGTGAAATCGTGGTCCCAAGGATTCAACCTCCTTGAAGGACGACTCCGGTGAATATGATCACGTTCCTTGAATTACCTTGGCCTGCGACGGTGCCCTTCTGGATGCTTGGGCCAAGTTTGAACTACCGATGTTACGGTACTTTCGGTCGCTTCCCGGTCCCTGGAGCCTCGGCGGTCGACTGACATGCCTACAAGCGTCCAAAGCTTCCCGTTGCCTCCGTAGTGGTGGTGCTCGTCCAACAAACCCCACTCTCTCTCAGCTTGCCCAACATGTCAGGTTATCTTCCTTCCCTCTACCGCTGCTACTAACTCTCCCAATCGCTATATTTGTCCCGTATCTCAACCGATCAACCCGGCGCAGTCCTGCACGAGGGAAAACACTTAGAGGTTCTCACCCGATCCAAACGAATCAATCTTGGCTAGCGATCCGCTTTCGTATCTCGTCCGGGACTCCGGGGTATTATTCCGTTCTTCGCCTTGCCTAAAACTGATTTTTGTGGGGTTCGGTTCCCGTGATTTTGCTACCAAGGAGACGATCGTCGGTGAAGTTGAACGGGAAACCGCCTGGTCCTGGTCCGGGGAGGCCAAGGTCGTCATAGTCCTACCTCAGCGCAACACCGAAGACTAGTACGGCCCGGAAGAGTGGAATGAAAGGGCTGCCTAGGATACTCAGAGATTCTGGCGAGGATTCCGACGATGAGTCAGTCGCTGACTTTCGAGTATCGTTCGCGGAGTGTCCCGCGATCCCCGTCACACGAATGGACTGGGATCCGGAACCTCGGCAGGGAGGACGGACCGCCAGCTGCACCTGACCCTTGTCTTATCGCTCCTGTCGGTAACTCTGGAGGATCAGCCTGACGAACGACCAGAGGTACCTGACAAACCGCCGTCTATCAACCCGCCGAAGGAGAGGCCGCGAGAAGATCCCCTTCGATAAGAATTCCGCAAATGCGTGGCATCCTTCCAAGAAACCTCGTTAGGTTCGCATACCCTTGCTGATAGGATCTGGGACTCACATTGTATCTCGATTTGCTCAGGTGAGTACTCGATATCATCGAGTCTCTCATTCTGAATGATTGCATTTATGTTCCCCATTGCACGTAGACGCAGTTTCTCCCGAAAGCCCGCAGGAATTGCTATGTCTAGGGAACTGCTGCTGCGTCTAGAACATCTGCGCCAGGACTCCGCTCAATATCGTGATCCCCAGGGAAAGGGTGAACGAACAGGAACGGGCCGGCCGTCGTACCGAAGCTTCTGACCGGTTGACCCCACTAAGATCACCAGGTCTCCTGCGAGTCTTGTCGGACAGCTTGGTTGGCCGACGGGGCCCTTTTCTCTTCATCCTTCCTGCTACCGACATCCCCCTGTTTCATTATGAACTCTCACGCACATGACTCGGACAGATTACATGACCCTTGTTCAGCTTTCAGTAGCTACAATCGTATCCGCACCTTGTATTCTTAGTCGTCATAGCCTACAGGATTATCGTTTTGTCATTATTTTGTCGTATTGGATGGGGGGGCAAGCAGATCTGCGGAAATGGAGCCAGTACGAAAAACTACGAATAAGCGAAAGGACACCAAGAGGTTCACAGAACACTCTGCTACACAGAAATAAAGCCACAAACTTTTGTAGCGCTCTATGAAGGGAGGAAACAAAGTCCCCGGTAACACCCTCTACTAGTACCATCACGCCTGACCTTGAGTCTCTTCTCGCGTGCTCGCAAAAGTGTCTAGAGGCACCTCATCCCTCGTGGAGACACCACCTCGACGTTCAGCGAATCTCATAGTCATGTGCGTAGTTGGCTCCCCGAGGCTCCATCCACCTTCTTGCGGATTCGCGGCTTTCTTAAGCGAGAGCATCAACCGCGCGACCATCACCGGAAGAAGCCTAGGATGCAGATCAGACCCGGTGGTTTCTAGAACAAAGGCAAGTCCAGACGTACACAATGTTTCCACTGTTGCGTGGAGAACGGTTCGGTTAACAGGCGGAGGAAACGCACGCCGGTATCACCTACCTAGCGGGGAGTAGTCGGATTGCAGGCTATAAAGGTATGAGCAACCGGTGGAGAGGGTAGAGCATTACGGTGATATCCTCACACTTGCAAAGCGTAAAAACAGCACGACCACAACATGTGAAGTGAATATAACCAAGAAATAGTACGTCGCATCTCGTGTTATAGTCACGAGCAGGCTTGGAATCGGGTCCTTGTTCACGTTGGACCGTACCACAAGGCAAACGATGACCGAGAAGGCCAGAAGGTCTGGGGGTGAGAGTCAGGGCGGGCGGTTTTGTCTAGATAGGGGAAGAGAAATGGTTCGTACCGTAAACGGGAGATATGACGGCGAATACCATTTCCAAGTTCTTATAGTCCATGACCATGCATATCATGTAAACCCGAAGTGGGATCGGCATGACCGGTTGGGCTAGAATATTGTAGGTAAGAATCATAGATAGCACTTGGTCGCAGACCGGTCACCTCCTCTTATTGCCGTATAAACGGTCAGGACAAAGCCAAGAATAAACTGGGATATCATTATCACACCTAAACACGAGGTGATCATCCGATTCTTGCCCGTGACGGCATAAATCCTGTTTCATTCAGCCGCGGTTAGCACGGAGCCGTCCATGAAGAAGACATACCTCAGGGTTACGACCACTTGGGCGATTAACGTAGTCTCCACGGCCACAAGGATCTCAAAGAATGCGGTACTCTGGCACCTGTAACACGCGTATGTGAACCTTGGGGTTTGAGAGGGTGCCGAATTACGCTCTTACAGCTAGGGCCCGTTTCGAAAACATGCCTGTCAAACTAAATTCATTGATCGACAACATTGCTTACCTGTTGGTGGAATGTTGTGCTGTAACTCACTGCGTCGAAGTTGGCAAAGCTTGGCTCTGTATGACGGGTAGATTGTGATCGCACTCACCGTATGTAATCCAGAGTTGATATGCCATCGGGAAGTACCTATTCTATACTACCCATCCAGAAAGGAAGAGCGTTGTTGCAGAGACGAGCGTACCACAAGAAAAACCACAAACACTGTCACGTCATCAACGGATGGTGTACAGCGGGCGATTCTTCCTGCGTACCCCAAGATTTCCTCCCCTGCCAAGCGTATTTGATCTTTCACAGGAAAGAAAATAAACCTAGTGAATGGAAGCACGGATTACGTGGCTTACCTCGTCCCCCAGGGTCAAAATGAAGTCATAGAAGAAGATCGTGGCGGTCGCAACTGAATAATACTGGTCACAATACCTCATTTCCAGTCGCCAAATTGATGAAAATCGATACCCACCTTTCCTGTGGCACTGGAGATATCGGAATCCAAAGGTCGGGAAAGTTCACTCATGAATCGGATAAAAGGAAGGGGGCTCACAAACTGTTGCCAACGTCGATAATCTCGTTCAATTCGGTGGAAGACATCGAAGGGGGGTGTGCAAGAAAGACCTTGATGAAGCCGCCCAGTGCAGCC
>Ga0307515_10020008_pt1 | contig 11985 bp, 9 predicted proteins | sample 17_EM_MG_FD_194513 | JGI IMG/M metagenome (GOLD analysis project Ga0307515, IMG submission 194513) | Populus trichocarpa ectomycorrhiza microbial communities from riparian zone in the Pacific Northwest, United States - 17_EM | ecosystem: Host-associated > Plants > Roots > Unclassified | place...
ATCTGCGGCAACGGCCTCTAAATGTCCAAAAAAAGTCGGGTCTGTCGACTCCGGCCTCCCCCCGGCCTTGAATTTTCGCGGCATTTTCCTAACCCCTAAATTCTAAACGCTTACGGAAAGTCATCCATTATCGCGATATCCAACTCTAGACTCTCGGATATCATCATCGCGGTGCTCGTTAAGACCTCAAATCCAAAGGCCTGGGCGACGGGCTCCCCGCTCAGTCTTTCACCCCACCCCGAGCCCGATCGAGGGCTTTCAATTGAGCGGAGCTTGGCGGGTTGGAGGGAATGCCATTGGCCCCGGCGATGTGATAGGTTGGCCGCCCATGGGTCTGGAGGTGCGAGAGAGGGAGATGAATTCGATTCCAAACCAGGTCAATCCACACTCTAGAGCGTGTGCGGGAGGGAGGATCACTTGTGCCTGAGGAAACCCGGTGATTGGGGGGGAAAAGATGAGTACTGAGTACCAAGTGACGAATGGGGGTTTCGGAAGTGCGCCTCCGACGCGGAAACCAGTGGGACCAAGTCGAAGGTAAGGCGGAATCAAGGAGACTGGGTTGCATCGGTGTCATCCCAGTCAAGGAGAAAACAAACATTTTTGGCAATCAGCCGACTACGGCCGCTTTCTTTTTTTTTTGCCCCAGCATTTATACCCCGCAACAGCTACCTAATACAAGGGCAAGACGCGGCTTAATAATTAATTAATAAGAGGTTAGATACATGCACTGGACGCCCGACATGTCAGGGGAGGAGGCTGGTGAGGTTTCGCAAAAGGCTACATCTCGCTCCAGGCAGGGTCGAAAGGGTTGTTGGCTCCGAAGATGAATGTCTTCCGGCCACCAAATGCATCCGACCGCACGAGGCAGACGGTGACAGAATGGACGCCCGTCTCTGTCAGGGTTGCGATTCTTCCTCACAGCCTGCACACCGCATCGTTTCCCTTGAGTTTCGACCATGGCCACCAACTCCCAACGGCCAAAGGGGCGAGAAAATGTTGTCTCCTTGTTGAACGCGGCCATCAATGCCATGGATCTCGCGGAGAAGATCTCAAGCATCACACCAGCAAAGGCCGTTTTTGCCACCGTCAGCGTCCTTCTCGCAATGATCAAGGTATGTTTCCTCCTCTTCCGCGACGAGATGTTCCGAACTCACGCATAGCTAGGAATCAATGATCAACGCACTGGATTACGTCGAACTCGGGATATTCTGTTCCGATATCTGCAGAGCCCTCGACCGAGGAATGAACGGGAAGAAACTCGACGACCTCAGCCAGTCGGTGTGCGATGCGGTGAATCAGTTGACGACGTGAGTTAGACCAGCGACGTCGCAGTTCCGGATTCTTCTACCTATCATGCCCTCCATTGCAGGACCGTCGCGGAAATACAAGACAAGGTCATCAAACAGAGTGGACGCAATGTGGCCTCTCGGATTTTTCACGCCTCGAATGACAAGGAGACCATTGCCACTTGGAAGTTCGAGCTGAACAGGATCCTCATTGTCTTCAATGTATGCTCTGTGCACTCCCGCTTGGTTGCCGCTAACCGTCCCCTCTTCAGACCGAGCTGACTATGAACACTCATACCATTGTTGCCGATATCCATCAGGACGTGCTGAAAATTCGCGGGGATGTTGAGCGCCCAGATCGGTTGGTGAGCGACAAGTGTTCTCCACCTTCACTGAACAGATACTGACCATCGAATAGGCTCAAAACAGGTCAGCTATCTCAACCACTATGGGATCCAGTGTCTCACAATCACATCTAGCCTACCTGGGGAATCACCACCCCCACCACCGAGAATCTTCTTTGGACGCGACGAGTTGATCGAGAGGATTGTCGATTTCGCAGAATGTCTCACACCAATCGCTCTGGTCGGCACTGGCGGGATCGGCAAGACATCCGTCGCCTTGACCGTCCTCCACGACGATCGCATCAAACAACGGTTCGGGGCCAACCGTCGATTCATCCGCTGTGACAAGTTCCCGGTCTCGCTCGCTAACTTCCTCCGCCGACTCTCCAAGGCCATCGGTGCAGGCGTCGAGAACCCCGAAGACCTGACCCCCTTGCGACCATCCCTATCCTCAAACGATATGTTCATAGTCCTCGACAACGCCGAATCTGTCCTCGACCCACATGTGGCGAGCGCCGAGGAGATATACGCGGCGGTGGAGGAACTCAGTCAGCTGGGCAACATCTGCCTGTGCATCACATCTCGGATCTCCACCGTCCCTCCCGACTTCGAGTGGCTGGACGTTCCAACGCTATCGATGGAGGCCGGATGTGACACCTTCCATCGGATCTACAGGCACGGGGGACGCTCCGATCTGACCAACGGGATCCTGCAACAGCTTGACTTCCACCCGCTGTCGATCACGTTACTCGCCACGGTCGCTCATCACAACAAGTGGGATGTTGGTCGGTTGGCCAGCGAATGGGACAGCAATCGCACGGATATCCTCCGGACTGACCACAACCGGGGCCTTGCAGCCACAATCGGACTGTCACTCTCTTCGTTGATGTTTCAAGAACTCGGTCCCGATGCCCGGGATCTTCTCGGAATCGTTGCCTTCTTCCCGCAAGGGGTTGACGAGAGCAACATCGAGTGGTTGTTCCCCATGGTTGTCGGCAGGAAGAACATATTTGACAAGTTTTGTGTTCTTTCTCTGGCATATCGAAGTGACGGCTTTGTCACGATGTTGGCACCAATCCGCGACCACCTTTCCCCCAAGGATCCAGCGTCAGCTCCACTCCTCTGCTCGACCAAGGACCATTACTTCAGCAGATTGTCGGTTGATCTTGAACCTGACAAGCCCGGCTTCGAAGAAGCGAGATGGATTACGTCGGAGGATGGGAATGTCGAGCATCTGCTCGATGTCTTCACGACGGTTGATATGACATCAGACAGTGTGTGGGGTGCTTGCGGTCACTTCATAGAGCACCTGTACTGGCACAAACCACGACTTGTTATGCTGGGACCGAAGATCGAGGCACTCGTGGACGACCATCCCTCCAAGTTTGAATGCTTAATCCAACTTTCGTTGTTGCTTCAGACAATTGGAAACTACGCAGAGTGCCCACGGCTTCTCACTCACGCTCTAAAACTCTCTCAAGAGCAGGGGGACGACGGTCAACTTGCTCGAGCATTGAGGCTGCTATCTGATGCCCATTCGCGGATGGGTCTCTTCAAGGAAGGAATACGGCAGGCGAAAGAAGCATCAGAGATTTATGAACGGCTTGGTGACACGGTGAAACAAGCACAGTGTTTAATCGACCTCGGTTGGTCGCTCTATGACAACAAACAGCTCGACGACGCAGAAGAAGTCACATCCCACGCGATCAATCTCCTCTTGACAGAGGAAGGCGAACAATTTCGGGTCTGTAAATGTAATCGCCTTCTTGGCGTAATATATCATTCCAAGGGCGACACCAACAAGGCCGTTCATCATCTCAAAGTAGCCCTCGGGATTGCAACCCCTTTCAACTGGCACGACCCACTGTTTTGGATTCAACACTCTATGGCGGGCCTGTCCTTCGATCAAGGCAGGTTTGACGACGCGCACGCTCACATCGAACAGGCCAAGTTGCACGCGACCAACGGTAACGACACATATAATTTGGGCTGCGCGATGTGGTTGCAGGCTTTGTTTTGGCATGGACAACGTAGATTTGGGGAGGCGAAGTCCGAGGCATTGGACGCTGCCAATGTGTTCGAGAAGCTCGGGGCCACAGATGACGCAGGGAGCGTTAGGGGGCTCCTCCAGCAGATCGACCTTGATGCTTGTGGATTGGATGGCCACGGTGGGCTCCTCACACCGGTTCCACTTGTCGTGTTTATTGATTCTTCGTATCCAGACAGGGCCGCTGAATCCAAATGATGGCATCGATACCTGCCTCGAGTTCTTCAGACGCAAGCCACCAACGCCTCCCCCCCACCCGCCTCGCGCCGAGTTCTCTAATACATATAACGTCATATCCTTTCCCGCTTTTTCTGCATTGCGAGGATTTCCCCTTCTTGATTTACCTCCTCCACCCACATCCATCATTCCGTACTTGTTGCTCCGCCACTCGTTCGCGACCTGTATCTCGTGATATACCTCTCCGTCTTTCGTGTGACGTCGGCACTGTATATGTCTACATTGTGGGTCGCCTACAACTATGCATGTTTTGGTGTATGTTATAATCGGTAGTGCTGACAACCGACAACCGGAACGATGAAATGACTGTTTGTGTCGGTACTAGTTCACAGAGATTGGAGGGTTCCACCCCGACCCGAGGCCAGACCACCGCTCCCGCCTGGGCCATTCACTCGACTGACGGATCCACCAGTGAGGTACACGGCTCCGGTGGTATGCTCATCAACAAGTAGGCACAAGAGACCCACTCCTAGGTAAATATACAATAACATATCCGGAAACCATCATAATCCTACGGACAATCACACGCCCGGTATATGGACGATGCACGCGTTACAGAACGTCCCGATGACTAGTCCATCTCCCTGCCTACCCCACTTGCAACCGCCTCGTCTCATATTCCTCCTCCGACTGACGAGCCTGGGAGGAAAAGCTCGGTCCAATTCTCGTAGACGAATCCTGGAGGACCTCCCATTCGAGGCGGACACACCCCATGGCGTTCTATGAGGAACCTCGCGTCCGAGGTCGGCATAGCCGTGTCGATTCCAAACACGGTCAGGCGTCGTATTCCGTGAGTTTTATAGAACCGAAGTGTATCGCGCTGAATCAATACCCGAGTGTCGTGCTCCGACGGGGATATAAACCAAAGGCCCAGGCCACAACATTACAACTTCAACGGTGTTCGGGCACTGGAGCTCATCAAGGTCCCTGATAGCCGCGGTGGTCGTTGTGGGTGTGTCTGGAGAATCCAGCCATGAATCTGTTGCTCTGTCGAGATACATCTAGAGATAGTCCTCCGGGCCTCTTCCGTGGATGCGATGCCTCCGTACGAGGTGAAGGTAGTTCCGCCACAACTCCGACAACGCGAACCCGATCAGGACCCACTCTCCGCCCTCGAGACCATCCGGGCAAGAATGTGTGGAGGATCTTCAGAGCTAGGCAGCGTGGCTAGAGGGGATGGGCCGGCTGGAGTGTCGATGTGAGGACTGGGAGGGTATTTCGCGCAGAAATTGGAATAACCCCAGCTGACCGATGAAATGCGGAGGCAGATGTATCCTGAATATGGTGGGGGATTGATGGAATAGAACATCTCGCTTAGCGGCAAGGAGGTTAAGAGGGGAGGAATCCAGGCACTTCTCACAACGGTGTAGAAGTCCCGAAGGTAAAAACGCTTTCCCAACAGTCGGACAACCTTGCTAGCCACCTCAAGGCTCTCTCTCTGGATATCCGGGGTTGAGGGCTTCGGTGACCCATGAAAAGCCCAATTGTATGTTATCCTCGAATGGATGGGGTAAAGATGAATCGACGCAGAAGGGCCCAGCTCTCGGGCGGTTGTTGTTCCCCTTCCCCTCCCTGGTGAATATCCGTAAGCGCCGATAAAACTAGCTTCGGCCTGCTACACGGCTCCTGTCGACAGCAGAACCCTCCCGGTCACGGAGATATCGGTTGACCGACTGTTCCCCGAGTATCACAAGAAACGTAGCGAAATGTGAAGTCACGGAACTTCTCGCGTTTGAAAGGCGCGTCACCCAACTGTTCAGCTCGGCGTCTGCAACGAGATGGGAGGTGGGCACAAAGCAATCCACTTTACAGACTGTCATGAGAGACATGAAGATAAGACAACGCCCCAAATTCGCCAGATCTAGCCGATCGACCAGTCTCTGGGCATCGGCCTCCGGTATGCCTTTGATTTCACTTAACTTCAGCGTTTGGTCGAGCTTCTCCCGAGACTCAGTTCCGCTGTCTGTCGTGATCGTGACGGTATTAGCAGGAGGACGGGGAGGGCGCAGATTGTGCAGAGAGATTCCGGTAGCAACGAGCACTGTGGGAAAGGTCAGTACTGATCGTCAGTACAAAAAGTTCAGCAGTACTGACAAAGAATTTTTTTGTACTGTGGGAATTTAGGCGCTAAAATGCGTCAATACTGTAGGTACTGAGAACGACCCAATAGCGACTGAAATTTTGGACTGATTTGTCAGTACTAACCTTTCCCACAGTGCGAGTAGTATTGTGGGTCTGGCTCATCTCGACGTCGGACCTGATCATACACGTCGGTGGTGACCGGTGACACATCAAGAATCGGCAAACGGAAAGCAGAGGGGACGAGTGTTGGAACTTAGAGGATTGGGGAAAGTGCCGCTGTCCCGGCGATGTGACAAGTTGGTTGCTTGTAGGTCTGGAGGGTGGGAGGCAAATTCGATTCGAATAAGAGTTTCGGAAATGCGCCTCCGGCAGTCGAAAATAAGACAGAATCAAGGAGACTACGTCGCATTGGTGTTCAGGAGGTGAACCATTTCTTCAGCGCATTGTGAACGAGAGGCGCAGGAGAAAACAAAGACTCTGGGTGATCAGCCGACTGCCGTGGCCGCGGATACAACTCTCTTTCGACCACCGAATACATCTGACCGCACGAGGCAGACGATGAATCGATGACAGGGTGGGCGCCCGTCTTTACCAGGGTTGTGATTCTTCCTCGCAGCCTGCACACCGCATCGTCTCCCTTGAGTTTCGACCATGGCCACCAACTTCCAACGGCCAAAGGGCCGAGAGAATTCTGTCTCCTTGTTGAACGCCGCCATCGATGCCATGGATCTCGCGGAGAAGATCTCAAGCATCACGCCAGCAAAGGCTGTTTTTGCCACCGTCGGCGTCCTTCTCGCGATGATCAAGGTATGTTTTTTCCTCGTCCGCGACGAGGTGTCCCGAGTTCACGCGTAGCTAGGAATCGATGATCAACGCACTGGATTACGTCGAACTCGGGATATTCTGTTCCGATATCTGCAAAGCCCTCGACCGGGGAATGAATGGGAAGAAACTCGACGATCTCAGCCAGTCGATGTGCGATGCGATAAACCAGTTGACGACGTGAGTTGGACCACAATATTACAGTTTCGAGTTCTTCTAACTACCGTGTCCCGATCATAGGACCGTCGCGGAAATACAAAATAAGGTCATCAAGCAGAGTGGACGCAATCCAGCCTCTCGACTTTTCCACGCAAGGAATGACAAGGAGACCATTGCCGCTTGGAAGTCCGAGCTTAAAGGGATCCTCGTTGTCTTCAACGTGTGTTCTGTCCGCTCCGACCTGGTTGTCGTTAACCATCCCCTCTCCAGACCGAGCTGGCCATGAACACTCATACGATCGTTGCCGATATACATCAGAACATGCTAAAAACTCGTGAGGACGCCGACCGCCCAGACCAGTTGGTGAGCGATACACTTGCTCCCTCCCCTTCACTGAATAAATACTGACCATCGCATAGGCTCAAAACAGGTCGGTGATCTCAACTGCTATGGGATCCAGCGTCTCACAATAGTATCTAGCGTACCTGGGGAATCGCCACCCCCACCACCGAGAATCTTCTTTGGACGCGACGAGTTGATCGAGAAAATCATTGATTTTGCAGAACATCTCTCACCAATCGCTCTGGTCGGCACTGGCGGGATCGGTAAGACATCCGTCGCCTTGACCGTCCTCCACGACGATCGCATCAAACGACGGTTCGGGGCCAACCGTCGATTCATCCGCTGCGACAAGTTCCCGGCCTCGCTCGCCAACTTCCTCCGCCGACTCTCCAAGGCCATCGGTGCAGGCGTCGAGAACCCCGAGGACCTGACCCCCTTGCGACCATTCCTATCCTCGGAGGATATGTTCATAGTCCTCGACAACGCCGAATCGGTCCTCGACCCGCATGTGACGAGCGCCGAGGAGATATACGCGGCAGTGGAGGAACTCAGTCAGCTGGGCAACATCTGCCTGTGCATCACATCTCGGATCTCTACCGTCCCTCCCGACTTCGAGTGGCTAGACGTTCCAACGCTGTCGATGGAGGCCGGATGTGACACCTTCCATCGGATCTACAGGCACGGGGGACGCTCCGATCTGACCAACGGGATCCTGCAACAGCTTGACTTCCACCCGCTGTCGATCACGTTACTCGCCACGGTCGCTCATCACAACAAGTGGGATGTTGGTCGGTTGGCCAGCGAATGGGACAGCAATCGCACGGACATCCTTCGGACGGACCGCAACCGGGGCCTTGCAGCCACGATTGGACTGTCACTCTCTTCGTTGATGTTTCAAGAACTCGGTCCCGATGCCCGGGATCTTCTCGGAATCGTTGCCTTCTTCCCTCAAGGGGTTGACGAGAACAACATCGACTGGCTATTTCCCACGATTGGTGGCAGGAAGAACATATTTGACAAGTTTTGTGTTCTTTCTCTGGCATATCGAAGTGACGGTTTCGTCACGATGCTAGCACCAATCCGCGACCACCTTTCCCCAAAAGATCCCGCATTGGCCCCACTCCTCTGCTCGACCAGGGACCGTTACTTCAGTCGATTGTCGGTTCATGTCGAACCTGGTGAGCCCGGCTTCGAAGAAGCAAGATGGATTACGTCGGAGGATGGGAATGTCGAGCATCTGCTCGATGTCTTCACGACGATTGATGTGACATCAGGTGGTGTGTGGGATGTTTGTGGTCATTTCATGGAGCACCTGTACTGGCACAAACCACGAATTGTTATGTTAGGACCGAAGATCGAGGCACTCGCTGATGACCATCCCTCCAAGCCTAGACGCTTAATCGACCTCTCGCGGTTGTTCCAGAGGGTTGGAGGTTACGTGGAATCCAAACGGCTTCTCACACACGCCCTAAAACTCTCTCAAGAACGGGGGAACGATGGCCAACTTGCTCGAGCATTGAGGCTGCTATCTGATGTTCATTTGCGGATGGGTCTCCCCAAGGAAGGAATACGGCAGGCGAAAGAAGCATCAGAGTTTTATGAACGGCTTGGTGACACGGCGAAACAAGCACAATGTTTGATCCACCTCGGTTGGTCGCTCCACGACGACGGACAGCTCGACGACGCAGAAGAACTCGTATCCCGCGCAATCAATCTCCTGGCAGAGAAAGATGAACAATTTCGGGTCTGTCAATATCATCGCCTTCTTGGCAATATATATCATTCCAAGGGCGACATCAACAAGGTCACTCACCATCTCGAAGTAGCCCTCGGGATTGCAACCCCTTTCAAACTGGCCCGATCCACTATTTTGGATTCGACATGCTATGGCGTGCCTGTCCTTCGATCAAAGCATGTTTGATGACACACAAGCCCATATCGAACAGGCCAAGTTACACGCGACCAACGGTAACGACACGCACAATCTGGGCCGCGCGATGTGGTTGCAGGCTTGGCTTTGGCATAGACAACACAAGTTTGGGGAGGCGAAGTCAGAGGCATTGGGCGCTATCGATGTGTCCGAGAAGCTCGGGGCCACAGATGACGCGGGGAGCGTTAGGGGGCTCCTCCAGCAGATCGACCTTGATGTTCGCAAATTGAATGAAGATGGTGAGCTCCTCACAACGGTTCTACTTGTCGTGTTTATTGATGCTTCGTATCCAGATAGGGCCGCTGAATCCGAATGATGGCATCGACACTTGCCTCGAGTTCTTCAGATGCGAGTCGCCAACGCCTCCTTTCTTCACCCCGCCTCGCGTCAAATTTTCTAGTACAGATACCGTCCTGTCCCTTCCCACTTTTTCTGCATTGTAAGGATTTCCCCATCTTTTTCCCCTTATTTATCTGCTTCCTCCACCGACACGCATCATTCCATGTTTGTTGTCCTAACGGCCGTCCGTGATCTGTATCCTGCGATATGCATCCCCGTCTCATATCATGCCTGTCTTGAATACGTCTACCTCGCAGGTTATCTATCCCGTAGGTTACATATGATTGTACATGTTCTAGTGTATGTCACGATCGGTAGTACTGACAACCGACAACTCGAACGGCTTGGAACGAGGAGGGTTTCACTTTGGCCCCGGAGGCTTGGCCACCACTTTCGTCACTAACTCGACTGAGAGATCCACCAGCGAGGTACGTACTAGCTCGGGCGGTATGGTTGTCAACAAGATTAGGCACTTCTAGGTGGGTGCAACAATGTACCCGTCGGCCTACCCCCGGTCGTTTATGACGCTCTCTTGTCCCTCTCTCGAGGATCCGTCGACACCACGTTGGTTGTATTCCTCTCATTGGACGGGACCCGACCTGCCACGAAAGTCTGATCTCCGAGAAGCGTTTGTTTCGGGCGGTTCTGCTCATTCGCAGCCTGAAAGCAAGGGCCGTTTTGAACTCTGACATGATGGAGATCGGAGCACTGGTCACGGACTAGTTCTGATTTCAAGAATCTGCACACCCCCTATCCTGGATCGACTTTGACTCCTAGCAGGCACTGTGTATACCACTCCAAATCAATAGACCTGTGAGTACGACCCGAGATGCATTCCTACAAGGTGCCACCCTCTGGTTGACCGATCACAGTTCCAAATATCGAATGCGACCTGGAACCGCCGGAATCCGTATAGACCGCTCCAAAATGCGATTCGGAGTCTCCCAAGAACCTACCCTGGACCGTCACATACACTCCCTTGCCATACGACCAAACAGCTCTCCGTAGGATGCCGGGGACCACTGCCATCTACGACATAGTGCGCCAGCTTCGAGTTCCGGAACCTTGGATGCGTTGTTATTTTTCAGAGCGAAAGTTCGGAATCGGATTCACCCCGCGTCCGTGGTAAGCCTTGTTGGGATCTCTGGCGAGGTTGAGTGAAGTCGGCAGCGCGTTGGGTGTTGCTTCCCGGCGGCTCCCACAGTAAATCTATGTGCTGGTTGAACCAACTTCAAATTGGACGAGGTTTCCGGCCGAGCGGGTTCCCTCAGGAAAGGCTCCTCTCTGAATTCCGGGGAACTCACGACGGGGATCGAGGGTATCTGCGTTATCTCGTTTGGACCGAGCCCCTGCTGACTTCGGATTACATTCATCAACTGCTCACTGCATTGTGAGGCGGCGGGCCTGACGGGTTCGCGTCGATCGATTTCGGCCGATCGATGGAGCTCGTCGAGGAGGTCGTCGCCCACGATAGAGACACTCGAGAAAGAAAGGAGATCGAACTCTATTCGTTCCTGAGGTGCATGGTGTCCTTACTCAGTATTTATGCTATACTTACTACCCTCTAATGATAATCCTGTGAAATATCTAACGTCCGTGTGAAGTACTTAACTCGAGTCCCCCATCATTCAATGGGGCCGGCAGCCTTACAATCATCGACGAAACAAATAGACTACGAGATTCTGAGCATTTCTCCCCGAGCGGTACACTCGAAACTTGACGCCGTTGCCCAGAGACTTGGTATTGTTTCGTAAGCAGGAAATAGGACCGGGTCTGTGAGTACCTTACAGCCAGAGAACGAGATTTCAGGTGCTGGGCCGGGGCAACTGTTCTCTCTTAGCGAGATCGTGGCCTCGGGAGCCCATTGGCCTAGGGCTGCGCGGGGGCAGATCTTGAAGAGGTAGGTCGAAGGTAGCTTGTCTTCCTTAGGTTGAAACTCATTTTGTTTTACTCAAGTACGTCCGCGGACCCAGCGGTCCCCGTTAACGTGTGACACGAGTGAGCCATCGTTCTTGGCACCCCACTGCTCGTACTCTTTTCCGACCGCGTGGGCCAGCTCTTTACTTGGGACATTAACGACCTGATTTTCAGCATCAACGTCCCTACCCTCGCGATCAACGGAAATAACGACATAACTCATGCCTCAGGCGCATCACCGCGAGTTCTCGAATTCCAGCCATACGCCGTTCCTGAAGGGAAGGTTGGCCCACGCGCTTACTGTTGCCAGGACGTTCCTGTTGTGATTTTGGGAGGGATTTACTGATGGGGTTGTCGGACGATCTTTAGCGTAATTTCAAACTCGCCATCACTGTTCCTAATCGCTCGTGGCCCGGCGGTCCGGCGGTCCGGCGATTAACGCAGGGTTTCCCCAAATATAGTACATACCCCCCACATAAC
>Ga0307515_10020009_pt1 | contig 11985 bp, 5 predicted proteins | sample 17_EM_MG_FD_194513 | JGI IMG/M metagenome (GOLD analysis project Ga0307515, IMG submission 194513) | Populus trichocarpa ectomycorrhiza microbial communities from riparian zone in the Pacific Northwest, United States - 17_EM | ecosystem: Host-associated > Plants > Roots > Unclassified | place...
TGAATGCCTGATGATATTTATAAGTATGGTGTTACTTAGATAAGATGATTAATATGATCATGTTAATAATTTATAATGAGCTAATAACGATAAATCATCCGATTGGAACCTCCTTTGTGTGTGGTTTTCAGTTGAGTAATAAAAATAGTTTATATTATATTTATTTGAAATACCATTAGTGAATCCTCTAACCTTGACATCTGTTTTATCATTGTTTAATCCTTACACCAATATCACATCCCAAAACTCTCTTCAACTCCTTTTCTGTTATTATTCTCTTTAAATCTTTTCTTTATTTGTAATTTATATATTTGACCTCCTGTGGTTCGACCCCGGTCTTGCCGGGTTATTTATTACTTTGACACTCCTGCACTTGGGATAAGACATCAACTCTTTGATCGTGTCAGAGGTCTTGGTAGATTTTAAGACCTTCTTTTTGGGTAAAGCTGACTAACTTTTCACATATCAGTTGGTCATAAGGAATGGTTTTGGATGCAAATGTATCTTTGATTTTATTTCAGACCTTTTCTCCTAAAACGATAGGCAAACCAGCAAGGAATTTTTGTTTCTAAAAGGGTTGGTTTGAGTCTTCTTGGAGCATAACACGGGTGAGGAAGGTGTTTTTATACCACTGAAAATCACTAAGCTTCTTATATCTAAGGTTTGAAAAGAGTTCAACATTTTTATCTTTCAGATGGGAAAGATCTCCTACAAAATGTAAAGAGATGATTAAAACGAGGGTTGATACAAGATCTTGGATGGTATTCCTAAAAGAGTCAAAGATAGGTGTTTGTTCTTAAGTTATTATGGAATTTAGAATTTAAAGATGTTCAGTTTCAATAAGATGATAATCCCACCATCCTTTTAACTGGCTAGAGAAACCAGTTATAAGAAGTTTGCCTATGACTTTATCTGGGGTACCAGTCTGGGTTTTGTAGGCGTTGACTGCCATGGTCATTTGTTGTAGGGTGTTTAGGATGTGGTATTCTGACATTCCATCTATGTTCCATTCATAGAGGGAGGAGGCATTAAATTTATGTTGGCTGATAATGGTAGGTTTATTTTGAATGGATATGTCTAGGGCGGCGAGGGATTTGGGGTTTCTCTAAACAAGTTTATCAATCTCATGAGTTTCTTCTCTAAAGGCGTCTTCATCAAAAGTTTGGATATGATCTGTTTGATTATTTTAAATGGTGTTAATTAGGCTTGTAGAGATTGAAGGATTGTTACTGACTTGAGGGGTGTCAAGAACAATTAGGGCTGAGGCTATGATTTGGTGAAAGTGGTCTTTTATGGCTTTGAAAAAGTCATTTTTGTTATTTTGAAGTTGTGTTTGGCTTGTTTTGGTGACTTGGTAAGGTTTGAAAACTAGGTTTTTTTAGCTTAAGGTCTATAGGCTTTGTAGTTTCAGAAGGGTTGGCAATAATTTTTTGGATCTGTTTTTCTATTTTTGTTAATTGTTTGTTTAAGGTGTTAAGTTTGGTATTGGTAAAATTATTTTGCTGGATAATATGTTTGGTATTTGTAATAATGTCTTCACTGGGAATTTTGTAAGGAGCAACTTCAACTGTTTGGTCTTTGTGTTGGATTTTGAGGTTTCTTAAGGGTGGATGTTCAGACTTGACTGAAGGATCACAAACAAGTTCCCAAACATGAGTTTTATTTCTAGATGTTATGGGACATGCATGTTTTATAGGTGTGAAATGATATGCAAAACGATGTTCAGATGCATAATACAATTCAAATCAATCAAAAAAGAAGATTTGAACTTTATGTAATGTGATGAAATCATAAAAACATTTTTGTATCTCGTGTCTTTACTGTAAAAAAGTTTTGAAAAACCAAAATCTCTTGTCAGAGTTATGGGCATTATAAAAATCATTTTTGAAATAAATTTTGTCAACAACAAATTCTTTTTATGAAGTCAAAACATTCAGCTCGTTTTGGATGTTTTCTGTGATTACAGAAAAGGTTGGAGAGGTTGGAGGGGATTGTTGTTCAGGGTTTGTATATAAAGGTTTATGTATATTTGTGGTGTAATCTATATTTTGAAAGCTAGTATTTGGAATATCAGAAGTTAATTTCCTAGATGCATTTGTTTGGTATGGTATATTTATAAGAAAAAGGATTTTAGAGATTCTTCCTAGATCTATAGTACTGGATGAGGAAGATTCATTTGAAAACCTAGAACTAGTTGAGTGTCGATGGAGAGACAATTTGACTTTTCCATCAGTATATTGAGTTATTTCTTTGATCTTGATATTTGGTTTTGGTGGTTGTAATGGTTGAGGTTGTGTTACACCTTCAAGGATCCAGTCTTTTGGAAGGGTTACATCTTTCCACTGGATGGCTCTAGGAACAACTGTGTTTGATCTAAATATATCAGTTTGGAGGAGTAGGGTTTCACCCTTTTGTGATTGGAATTTGTGTTTGCTGGCAAAGGCTGAAAACATGGCTTTATAGTGGATCTTGAAGATCAAGGCGGCTAGAATCGATCCTTCAAGCATATTGTAATTATGGGTTTTTATTTTTAGGATCATGCTTTGTAAGATATTTCGGTATTTAAGGGATATAGTAAGGTTTGGATAACAGTCGAAGGAAACTGGACCACTGCATAGGCTAGACTCAATAGAACTAAGTAAGGAATCTTGGAAATTTTGAAATTTAGCATCTCTTAGTACTTCTAGAATAGAGGTATTGAGACCTTATTTGGTAAGAGGTTTGATCCCAACCTGTACTAGGCTGACTTGAATATATTTGTAGTTTCGATCTTGATGTTTTTGCAAGGATTTAGGAGAAAGGAGTTGGATAATTTCAAAAGGTTTTGTGAGCTGGATATCTTTTTCTTCAGTTTTGATTATAAAATCAGTTTTGAAAAGATCAAATTTGGAAGTTTGATAATTTTGTGTTTTTGAAACTTTTGAAATTTTCTAATCATCAATATATTTCGAAAAATCTTCAATTATAATTTCTTCACTATTATTAACTATTTTACTTTCAGAAGATTCAAAGGTAGAGGAAGCTGGAATGGAAATTGTTTTATAAAAAACAAAATCTATAATTTAAAAAGATAAATTTAAAAATGCAGGTCGCAGTTTATATGGGTTTACTGCCCTTTCATCACTCAACAGGAGTTACTACCATTCAGTAGCGTTCACCTATACTTTTAATGTTTTCTCTTCTCACCACGAATATTGTTTCTTATAATACTATTCCTACCCAGATCTCAGTAGGCTCTGATACCAAAGGAGTAAAGGTAGAGTAAAGAAACAAGTACTTGACATTGTTACACCTGAGAACGATCTAAAGATCTGGTCACAGGCTTCCAGTCGATATACTAGATTTGAAAGCATAAAAAATTTCTGATGTGAATGAAGAGGCAAGTCAAAGACGTACTTAAATTTGCAGAAATGTAAAATTTTATAGTAGGATAATGAGATTTAAAGTAAAGAATCTTACTTAAATTTTTATAGAAATCAATACATGAAATATTGGAAGAGTTTTGATTAATATCCAGTAAAAAGAATCCAAGAAATTCAAAAAACCCTTTCAAAAAAATTGTGATTTTCTTGCGTATTTTTCTACCAATTTTGGTTGATATCAGTTTGTATTTTGATACTGTAAAGATACAAATCCAGTATTAAAATACCTAGTTTTTTTTTAAATGTTGCAAAAAAAATTATATAGAAAAAAAACAAAAACAAATGTGTTTTGTTTTCATGCATACGACCAAGTCTCCCGAAGATAAAAAAAAATCATATTATATTTTCATACAACAAAAAAAAAATCAAAAATATGTATTAGCATGCATTTTGACTTTAATAACCAGTTTAATAAACTCACAAGAACTAGGTCAATATTCTAAAAATAACAAAAAAAATTATATTGTTTGTTTTAGTATCTGGGGTTACAACCTTATACGTAAGATGTATTCTGGATATTAAATTCTTTTGTTGACGTGAGAACGGTTAGGTTTTACTCGATAAGATAAGGGATCTCCTTACCGAAGAGGATTTTTCTTAAACCTTAGACACATCAACAACTAAAAAACACAACAACACCTTAGCATATATCAGAGAATTAAACAATGCAGCTTACCTTAGGTAAGACGTATTTGGGATGTTAATACCTTCCCTTTACGCAACTAGTTCTCGTACCTGATCTCTGAGACTAGTTAGGGTTCCCAGTGACCAAAATACTAGGTGGCGACTCCTATTCATGCTTTCCATGGGTAAAAGACAACAATTCCTTGTCTTTCTCATCCCCATATTTGCCAGATGCATACCGAGTATGAACGATCTCTGCGACGTCGCACACATGCGACAAAATGATGACTCCACTAGGGACCTTATGGACTAAGCTTTGTTTTTGTCTGATTTTTATGTTCGGTTTTGTGTGTTTTTAATATGCATTTCCTTTTGTTATTTGCTTATACACTTTAATTCTTTTGCATATTTATTCATGCATTGTATAGAATTGTTTTATGCATCATTCATATTTTTTTATGAGAGTTTATACTGAGAAAAACTTTAGGTTAAGTGGAGGACTAGCAGCTTACCTTATGACTTTTAGTCAAGGTTTAAGTTTGTGTAAACCCCAACTCTTTGCTGAGTGCTTAGACTGGTAATGATTTGTGCACATGCCATTCCATTACCTACTGAGCCCCCATATTACCTTCACGAGGGTGATCACTGGACAACAAGAGACCCTTTTTAGAGACTAAATAGTCAACCTACCCTTTGTCTCACATAAAAGAACTAGAACCTGCCTTTAAAATGTATGCTCCCTGCCCATTGTTTTGCATCAAAAGCGAGCCCTTCTTGAAGCATCTTGAACTCAGGACTTAAGGATGACACAATGGTCGTCACTCAGGAAATTTTTGTTGTAGAGCTTGAGCTAGAATCAAAATTCTTGTTTCATCATGCAAGAATATTTAAACATACATGCTCACTGTTTGGAATAAAGGCCCCCCAATTCTGTTTTCCTCGCCAGAGTCAAGAGTTGCCGACATCTGACAGTGTTAAGGAGGATTCACTCAAACTTCTAATCCAGAAACATAGCTTGTGGTAAAAGGATTCACTACTCTACCATGCACCCAGCTGGTGACCTATGTTGGGATGCCATCAATGAAGTTCTGATACGCTCATCAATGGAGACTATGGGGAAATATAGGGTTCTTTTTAAAGAGTACAACAAGTTGACCTACGAATCCCTTTTCACAAAGCTACATAGCCAAATAACCAACATTGTCTCTGGTTTCCTTATCCAAAGCATGATCAGGAACGAATATCAGGTTTCCTTCGTTTCAACTGACGCTTTGAGGACCCATACAAAAATACCCTTTTTCTTCCAAAACACGTGGATATTGTGTCATCAACAAATCAAGAATTTCTACTTTGTTGCATACATAATGAATCATGTTATTATGTGTGTAACCTTTTTATCTAACAATGGCAAAAGATCCTAAATCCCAAGACATGATATGATACTATAGAATACGGTCTAATGATTAAAAGGTCAAAGCCTTTACGATACAAGATTGTGAGATTCTTGAAGCCCAAGTTTCGCTCACATAAAAAATTATATATATACCATTGTATTAAAGTCGAGTTGTTTGAATCAGCAACTTGGGAATGAAAGCTATTTGATGAAATGAAGTTGCTGCAAGAAGAATCCCTTCATCACATGATAAATGTATCTATGAATGGCTCACTTCATAGGCTCACTTGGAAGAGAAGCGTCTTTGCATTCGATGTAAAAAGGGAGAGTCATTGTTTCTTTCCATATCCCCTATCAGCCTTTGAGGGTAATGATAACAAAGATATCAGGAAAGGGTTTTCTCCATGAATGCTTCCCATTCTAGCTCAAATTCGCCACCAAGAACAAAAAGCACAGTTAGTTCATTCCTCCAAGACATGATTCTCTAGACGGAATAATCCAGATGAGATGTGAAGAATTGCAAGAACAACGAAGAACAAGTCTAAAAGTTGGTGAGTAAGAGGTAGATAGATTTTGTAAAGGATGACATCAATGATCATATTGTTAATATGCCATCACCAAGAAGGGATAACAAGACATGGATGATTGCGGAAGAAGCTGATTATATTATAAATGTTGTTTTATCAATTTTGTTGTTCACCATTTTTGTTTTGAGATCATATCTCATCATTTAATAAAATATGTTTTGGAATCATGAGATGTTTAACATTTTATTTTGACAATATTTTGATCAAACTCCAACTTGTATTTAAGACTAATCAATCCTGAAAGATTAAAAGTATTTTACTTGCAGAAATGACTTGATGTTTGTTAAAATGACAAGATAAACAATATGGGGTGACCAAATCAATTTTGAGCTCACACATGAAATTGAACCAAACACTATATAGCTAAGTTTTAATAGTATGCATAATAACACATAGTGGATTCAGTAGCTATGGACTCGCGAATCATGATCTCTTATAAGTCCAAATCATTACACTAAATGAGGTTAAAATTTATCGATTCTAATTGACATTGTTTGAAATGAAAAAAGGCCATCTTTGTTATCCCGTCACTTTCTAAAGATTATCTCTTGCAATCCCATTTTGAACTTGATAGAATGTTTCTTTTAAAAAAAACCCTAACTAGGGTCGAGGAGATTTTTTCATAAACTATTTCTTTCTCGATGCTTTTCGGTTTGAAACTTTATTTTCATCCTTCTTTAAAGGAAGGAGTTATCCTCATCGAAGAGTTCGGGAGCTTCCATATTAGGGGAAAATGAGAGATATTTTGAAGACACTGATAGAACTAATAGAAAAGGGAAGGCTAAGAACAAAAGTCTAACATTTGAGAAATGCCTAAAAGAAAAAAGAGACATAGACTAGAGGCAGAAAATACCGATGTTGGTCTTTCATTATCATCCAGACAAAACAGTGAAGATGAGTGCTAGAATTATTAGACACAACAAACGCCGAAAGTCAAACACCAAAAAGTACTGAGCTACAAACATGACTTTTGAGGTCCGTGATAAAGCTTCTGATGTCTTTAAAATGATCAAGATTGGTTATTCATCAAAGAAAAGTTGTATTATAACCCATGTTAAGAGAATTTTGATTTTATCTTTAACATGGTTGTATGCCATTCCTCTACAAAGACAACAAGAGAAAGAGTTGATGAATAGTTGATGTTGATCATAGATCTTTAAAACCTTCAAACACCTTTTAAGCCTGTGAAATTCCTTTCTTTCATAGCCATGAACCATAGCCTACATTATATGATTTTAAAAGCCATTTTTGATCAAGTAAGCAATTTGAACCGATAAATGGTGCTCTCAAAACTTAAAGAGCTTTTCTATAAGGGTTGTGGCTTCATGGATTAAGCTACTTGTTATTATGCATGCTGATAAAATAAGTGCTAAAAAATAACTTGTCTTGATAAAGCCTGAGTTTTGACTTAAGCACTTTGTTTTTAAAATTCATAAAAAGGTCACCTCATCACAGACCATCAAAAGATATACCCAAAATCAGAGTTTAAAATGGATATAAATAATCATGGAAAAAGCCATTTTAATCTTACAACGGGTTAATTTTTGTTTTCAAAATACAAAACAATCAAAGGACTGCATGTATTGAATGACGTGTGTTGGATCTTTGACCAGACAAGCTTGATTTTTGAAAATACCTTAAAAACCTGACATCTCTCTTATTTCATTTCAACAATTAGACTTGAATAGACACGATATTTGAAATATGAGATTTGATTATAGAACAAGAAATATTGTCAAACAAGAAGAAAATTGACCGAGTTTGCAAATTCCTGGATAAAAATGACATTGACACTTCTCGACACTCCTAGAAAAGTGAAGCAGCCAAGGGTAATACATTGGACTATGAACAAGGAAAACAAACGACATTTAGATTAGTTAGGGGGAAATGAAAGATGATCAAATGATTAATCAGTGAACTGAGGACAATAAGGTTTAAAGAAAGATAATCAATGAACGAGCACATTCAGATTATACTAGGGGCAATATTGTTCATAGACAGTCATGATCTAAGTGAACTCCAGTAGCAATCGAGTGTAATGCCACACTTGAAGGACATTTTCATATTATCATCCTTTGAAACATGGTTATCGACCACTGTTGTCATACGATTGCATTTGAATGAATGTCGGAAAGATGCATGCCACCAAGACTGATTGTGAGACCATCTATTCTGAAGCCCAAATGCGCACTTCACCGCATACGTATAGGTGATAAAAGCAACATCATTGATAAGGCCGAGGCATTTCTTTTCAGAATCTGATTAGATGAGCTGAGAGGAATCTATTGAGAAGAACATTAAGCATACAACCATGAGCTTTTTACTGCAGGCTATAAGATGCATGTCTGGAAGACCTGATGTTTCCACGAAGGACGCACACAACTAATGAAAGAACAGTTCTCAAGAGAATCTAGGAGATGAATGATTGGTTAAACTCCTTCATGATGAATCGAGCAACACCAGACTTGAAGGCATGGTCAAGCTTGAGAAACAATGAGAGCAATAATCATCATGAACAGCCCAAGATAGACACTACACTTGCATCTGAGTTGAAGGCTAGCACACGAATGAGTCAATAAATCAGAAGAACAAAGAAGGCTTTGGATAGCAAACAAAGACACCCTATAACAATGGAGCGTCAAAGAGAGGGACCTATATTTCAAACCAGGTAAAGATGCACACATGTCATCTAACCTCAAAACATTGCATCAAACATTTTTTAATTGTTACAAGAAAGATCCTTAATGAAGTCCAGCGAGATTGTGGACAAAGAAAGAATCATTGAGTTGATGATAGAAAAGAAATCACTATTTTGACCCTGGAACAAGAAGAAGATGAGATGAACCCTATTATTAGGAAAATCTCAAAGAAATAAGAAGATCAACCCTGTCATCAAGAAGATTTTTCAGTTTGAACTCTACCATAAAAAAAACATACATAAAATTTAGCTTTGGTTAAAGGGAGTCGCTAGATGGATTTCAGGTTGACCAAGCTACACACCAACTTTGGTTCTAGTTAAAGAAGATCGCCGGATGGGATCTCAGATTGACCAAGCCACAAAATAGATTTTGGTTAAAGGAGATCGTCATAAGGGATCTCAGGTTAACCACCACACATAGATTTTAGCTTTAGTTGAAGAGAGTCGCCATATGGGATTTCAAGTTGACCAAGCTACACTCTGACTTTGGTTCTAATTAAAGGAGATCGCTAGAAGGGATATCAGATTAACCCAACCAACACACAGATTTTAGCTTTGGTTGAAGGGAGTCGCCAGATGGGATTTCAGGTTGACCAAGCTACTCACCAACATATAGATTTTAGCTTTGGTTAAAGGGAGTTGCCATATGGGATTTCAGGTTGACCAAGATAGACACAGAATTTTGGTTCTGATTAAAAACGATCATCAGATAGGATCTCAGGTTAACTCAATCATACATGGAACTTAGCTTTGGTTAAAGGGAATCATCAGATGAGATTTCAGGTAAACGAACAACGCATAGAACTTTAGTTCTGGTTAAAGAGGATTGCTAGATTTGATCATAAGTTAACCCAACCACACACATTCTTGAAAAACCTCTGTATTTTTAACCTTGAAAACTTTTTTCCGTTTGGATTGGTCACCCATTACAATGAGACCATTTCTGAAAAATCTTCACTTTTTTTTTTCTTTCCACCTGAGTAGGTTACCCATAATAATGAGACCACTTTTATTTTTCACTCCATCTGGGTAGGTCGCCCATTACAATGGGACCATTCTTTACATTTTCTTTCTACCTAGGTAGGTCACCCATAACAATGAGACCACTTTCACTTTTCACTCCATCTGGGTAGGACACCCATTACAATGAGATTGTTTTTCATATTTTTTCCACCTAGGTAGATCACTCATAACAATGAGATCACTTTTCACATTTTTTTCACTTGGGTAAGTCACACGTTACAATGAGACCACACACATACACACACACACACATTTTATTTGGTTTTGGTTAAAGGAGGTCGCCATAAGGGATCTCAGGTTAACCTAACCACACGCATATTTTAGCTTTGGTTAAAGGGAATCGCTATAAGGGATTTTGGGTTGAGCGAGCTGCACATAGAATTTTGGTTCTAATTAAAGAGGATCGCTAGATGGGATTTCAGGTTGAGCGAGCTCCACACAGAATTTTGGTTCTAATTAAAGGGGATTGTCATATAGGATCTCAGGTTAACCAAACCACCCACACAGATTTTAGCTCTAGTTAAAGGGAGTCACCAGATCGGATTTCAGGTTGACCGAGCTACACACCGACTTTGGTTCTGATTAAAAGAGATCACTAGATGCGACCTCAGGTTAACCTAACCGCACACAGATTTTAGCTTTGGTTAAAAAGAATCACAAGATGAGATTTCAGGTTAACTGAGCTACACACAAACAGACTTTGGTTATGGTTAAACAAATAGGATCTCAGGTTAACTCAACCATACATAGAACTTAGCTTTGATTAAAGGGAGTCGCCAAATAAGATTCCAAGTTAACCAAGCTACACATATATTTTTCTAGAATCTGGAGATCACCAGGTGAGATCTCAGGATGACCGAGCCACCAATATTTTCTTAGCATTGGAAGAAAAGTGAGCAGAAATCTATCATTAGGAAATTCTGAAGAAAAAAAAAAAGCTCAAACCCTACCGTAAAAAAAGACATTTGTTTTTTTAGGTTCTGGTTAAAGGAAATCGTCAGATGGGATTTCAGGTTAACCCAACCAAAGCTAGAATTTAGAAGATTGCTTGATTAGGATCTCAGAATAGCCAAGTTGTGCATGATTTTGATCATTAGTTTCCGGTTAAAGGGGATTGTTGTAAAGACAGAGTTTCAGATTAACCAACTTTGAGAAGATCAGTTTTGAAAGTTTAGTTTTGTTTATCTTTACAACACTTACTACGCAAAGTCTTTGCTCCATAAGTATTATAAAGAGGGGGGCATCTGTTGTTATCCATTTTGGGCCCCTATACAAAAAAAAGAAAATACTAAAAAAAATATATTCAAAGGAAATCCAAAAAATAATAGCAATGCAAAGAGGATGTCAGAGCGCCTAGAAAATTGCTAAAAAATAGTTTAAAAGGTTCAAAAATACAAAGATTGAAATTTGACAGTATATCATTGACTGATGAAAGCCCTGTTTGTAAAGAAAAATTCAATTTGAGAAAGAAATGTTTAAAATCAGATGTTTATGGACTCAATTAAATTTTATTGAAGGTTTAATTGAATTTATGAAGGGTTTGATTGAAAGAAAAATTGATTTTTAAGTTAATTTAGGCTTTAATTGGAAGAAATTAAAGTTCTGGAGTCAAATTATAATTTTGTAGAGTTGATTTGGTTAAATCAAGGGCTTAATTGCATAAATATTAAAGTTAAACAAAACTAAGGATCAAATTGAAAAAGACGCGTAAATAGAGGGCTTGGAATTGACCGAATCAGGGGCTAAATTGAATAAATTGAAAGTTTGGTTATCTATTAAGGGTCCAATTGAATAAATCTGAGACCAAGGACAAAATTGAAAAAGGCGGCCAACTTTAGGGCCGGCAATTGAATTTGGCTGGGATGTAATTGAATTGTTTCTTAAAATCAAAATTGCAATTAAGGACTTGATTAAACAAATCATAAATTATGATTTGGACATCAACATGTTTTGGGGTCTTTTCATTTTAAATGAAACGGCGTGTGTTAGGCAAAATGGCGTTGTTTCATGCACTGTTAAAAAATAATAAAAATAAAAAAGCACGAAGCAGTGCTGTTTTGAACGGCACTGTGCTTTTTCTTCCCCTGGACACGTAGAGGCAGGGGAGGAAGAAGTTTTCCTCCCCTGCAATGCCATTCTCCCCCCCCCCAACTTGCCCAAACCCCTGACATAACCCATGCTCCTCACCTGCCACCATGATGAAGATTAGACAGGGAGTCATGCCTTGCGGGCGGCTGC